>Ga0299906_10000618_pt1 | contig 32133 bp, 33 predicted proteins | sample RVTome_14_FD_200259 | JGI IMG/M metagenome (GOLD analysis project Ga0299906, IMG submission 200259) | Soil microbial communities from uranium-contaminated site in the Upper Colorado River Basin, Wyoming, United States - RVT145D125 (version 2) ...
TGCATCGGGTTCACGAAGTCCAATCAACTCCATGGTCCGATCGGTGAGGTACCCGCATCAATCCCTTACAGTTTCACGCGATTCCTTGCTCCGTCGGTGATCCAGACCCTCGGCAGACGCCCGCGCGAGCTCGACGGCCGCCGCCGGAGGAATAGCACGGCTGATATGACGAACCGCTAGATTGATCGCATCAACCTCGGCCGACGACGACCTGCATCCAGTGCATTCCCAGTGCTCGATCAGGGCCAGATAGTACCGGTCCCAAAACGCCAAGTGCGCCAACTTGGTTGCCACGGACCAATCGTTTGTCAATTCGCGAGTCAGGTCTGTCTCGGTCCACTTCGCCGTCAACGCGAAGAGGCGGTGTCGCTCGGCCGCATTCTCGGTCGCGTAAATAGGGTTCATACGCTGCCTTCGGGTCTCCTGACCGACATGAGGGTAGAGTTCACGTTCCGCTTCTGAGGTGCGCCTAACTATCTAATTAGGCTGCGCCACGCCCTTCTGAATGCTGCGGCCGTCGCGGCCTATGTTTGTCCGCACTGGATCGGCGGAAACGGTGCAAGTCCTTGATGCGCTGCATCCTAGCATGGGCATGGACGGTGATTCCGATCCGTGAAAGGCTGCGACAGCCGCAGTGTATTTCGGCGTCGGCGCCACCTGGAGCTCGCGACACTGCGAGCTTCGCGGCCTATTTCCGGAGCGCCAATACATGGATGACGTACAACCTCAGGCAAACAAACGCCAACGTGTCGGCAGCCTGCAGGCTCCCATCGAAATAGGCTGCCAGGCTCGCAGCCTATTCACCGGGCGCTCCTCCGCATCGTGAAGGGAGATGGCCGAGTCGGCATCGCAGGCGAGCGAAGCGGCCTCGCGCCGCGAGCGAGCGAAGCGAGGGCTGGGAGCGGCGTGAAGGCTTTCCACCTTCGTTTGCACGTATCCGTCGCAAGCTACGGCGGACCCGCCGAAGCCTTGCGCGAAGGCGGGCCGGCATGCGAAGCCGGGAGGCCCGCGCGGCAGGCCCGCGGTGCCGGGCGGGGGGTTACACCTGCGGCAGCGTGCCGAGCGCGACGGCCTCGCGCAGCGCCTCGGTGCGTCCCGCGAACAGCTCCAGCGCCCGCACGTCCCGGGCGAGCCGCTCGATGACGTGCCCGGCGCGGAACGATTCGGCGCCGATCACCTGCGTGGCGCGCAGCACGGCCCGCTGCGTGGCCTCGGTGACCGCCAGCTTGGCCATCGACGCCTCCACCAGCGACGGGCTGTCCGCCGCGGCGGCCTTCCACGTGAGCAGCCGCGCGGCATCGAGCTCCGTGGCCGCGTCGGCCAGCAGCCCCTGCACCGTCTGCTCGCCGCCGGCGCCATGACCCGTGCGCCCCTTCGCCGCGCGGAGCGCCTCGCGCAGCGCCCGCCCGCCCATCCCGAGCCCGGCGGCGGCCAGCAGGATCCGCGCGCGCGTCATGAACGGCGGCGTCGGGCCGGCTTCCATGAACGCGGCGCCCTCGAGCCGCAGATGGCCGCAGACGAGGCCATCGAGCGCCGAGACCGTGACGGGCCGCTGCACGACCCCCGTGTCGTCGAGCGCAACGGCCGCCGCCATCGGGCCATCCGCCCCCGGCACGCCGACCACGGCGACGCCGTTCGACGTCAGCGGCGCCACCCACGACGCGCTCCCCCACAGACACCCCTCTCGCAGCTCCGGCACGTCGTCCGAGGACAGCGCGATCGCTCCCACGATCTCGCCGCGCCGCACGGCCTGGCCGCGGCTGTGCGACGACAGCAACGGTGCGACGCTGGCGTGCAGCGCCACCGCCAGCGCGGCCGAGGCCGACGACTCCGCGAGCGCCTCGACGGCCACGACCGATGCCAGGAGATCGTCGTCCGGATCGGCCAGGCCGCTCGCCGCCGCACGGGCCACCACCTCGGCGACCGGAGCGTCCGCGCCGATCCCGTCCGCCAGGTTCCGGGCCGCCGCCCGCTGGGCCGTCTGCGCGTCGCTGAGATCGAAGTCCATCGACCGCTCAATCGTCCGCGCGCTCAGCGCGCGAGCCGCGCGAACACCGGCGACAGCCGCGCCGCCGTCGAGGCGAGATCCTCGGGCAGCACGCGCGTCTCCCCCACGACCGTCATGAAGTTGGTGTCGCCCGACCAGCGAGGCACGAGGTGCACGTGGAGGTGCTCGTGGATGCCGGCGCCGGCCGACTTCCCCAGGTTGATGCCGACGTTGATGCCCTCGAGCCGGTAGGCCTCGCGCAGCACCGCCTCGGCGCACCGGGTGAGCCGGGCGATCTCGCCGAGCTCGTCCGGCTCGAGCTCGACGAGCGTGGACAGATGCCGGTGCGGCACCACCATCAGGTGGCCGTTGTTGTAGGGATAGCGATTGAGGATGACGTACGCGGTCGTCCCCTCGAACACGATCAGGGAGTCACGGGCCGCTCGCGCGTCGCAGAAGACGCACCCGCCAGACGGCTTGGAGGAGGTCACGTAGTCGAGCCGCCAGGGGGACCAGAGGTGGTCCATCGCTCAACTGCCACCGCGACCGGCGCTCAGGCCTGCGAGGCCGCGTCGGGCAGCGTGTCGAGGTCGGTCGGCGCGCCCGGCGTGCCGACGCCTTCCTCGCGGTTGATGAGCTCCTTGAGCTCCTTGCCCGGCTTGAAGTACGGCACCTTCTTGGGCGGCACGTCCACCTTGTCGCCGGTCTTCGGGTTGCGACCCTTGCGCGGCTCCCGCTTGCGCAGCCGGAAGCTGCCGAAGCCCCGCAGCTCGATCTTCTCCCCGCGGTGCAGGGCGTCGATGATGCTCTTGAATACCGTATCGACGATGACTTCCGAGTGCTTCTTCGTGAGGTCGGAGACCCGGGAAACCTCCTCCACGAGCTCCGCCTTCGTCATGCTGCCACCGGGCGTATTCAAGGTGTCGCTCCTCGACCTGGCGCCCGGGGCCGTCGCTCGACGACCCCCGGCAGGCGTGCTACCGGTTCTTGAAGTGATCCCCCAGGGTGGCCGTACCTGTCCCCTCGCCGTCCTGGTAGGCCTCCCAGTCGGACCGGTACTCGTCGCTCTTGACGGCCCGGATGCTGAGGCCGATCTTCCGCTCCTGCGGGCTCAACTTGATGATCTTCATCTGGTAGCTGCTGCCCACCTGGAGCTCGATCTTCTCGCCGCCGTGCGAGTCGTCGAACTCGGAGACGTGAATCAGCCCCTCGATCCCTTCGTCGAGCTCCACGAAGGCGCCGAAGTTGGTCATCCGCGTGACCTTCCCCTCCACCAGGTCGTTCACGTGGTGACGCGAGAAGAAGTCGTCCCAGATGTCGGTCGCCAGCTGCTTGAGGCCCAGCGACAGCCGCTGGTTCTCCGCGTCGATGCTGAGCACCATGGCGTCGACCATGTCGCCCTTCTTGAGCACCTCCGAGGGGTGCTTCACGCGCTTGCTCCAGGACATGTCGGAGATGTGGATCAGGCCGTCGATGTCCTCCTCGACCTCGACGAAGGCGCCGAACTCGGTGAGGTTCCGCACCTTGCCCTGGATCTTCGTCCCGACCGGATACTTCTCGGCCAGGTCGTGCCACGGGTTGCTCTCGACCTGCTTGAGCCCCAGCGAGATGCGGCGCGCGGCCGGGTCCACGCCGAGCACCATGGCCTCGACGGAGTCTCCCACGTTGAGCACCTTCGAGGGGTGCTTCACCCGCTTGCTCCAGGACATCTCGCTCACGTGGATGAGCCCCTCGACGCCGGGCTCGAGCTCCACGAAGGCGCCGTAGTCGGTGAGGCTCACGACCTTGCCGCTCATGCGGGCGCCGACCGGGTACCGCTCCTGCACCGTGGCCCACGGGTCCTGCACGAGCTGCTTGTGCCCCAGCGACACGCGTTCGGTGGCCGGGTCGTACTTGAGCACGATCACGTCGGCCTCGTCGTTGACCTTGAGGATCTCGGACGGATGGCCCACCCGGCCCCAGGACATGTCGGTGATGTGCAGCAGTCCGTCGATGCCGCCGAGGTCGATGAACGCGCCGTAGTCGGTGATGTTCTTGACCGTGCCGCGGAGCACCTTGCCCTCGGCCAGCGTCTCGAGCGTCGCCTTCTTCTTCTCGGCGTTCTCCTCCTCGAGGAGCGACTTGCGCGAGAGCACGATATTGCCGCGCTTCTTGTTGACCTTGATGACGCGCATCCGGAGCTCCTGGCCCCGCAGCGCGTCGAGGTTGCGGACTGGGCGCACGTCGATCTGCGAGCCGGGCAGGAACGCCCGCACGCCGATGTCCACCGCCAGGCCGCCCTTGATCCGCTCGATGACGCGACCGATGACGACCTTGCGCTCGGCGTAGGCCTTCTCGACCTCGTCCCAGATCTTCATCTTCTCGGCCTTCTCGCGCGAGAGCACGATATGGCCTTCACGGTCCTCGGTCCGCTCGAGCAGCACGTCCACGACGTCACCGGGCTGCACCGTGACGGCGCCCGCCTCGTCGAGGAACTCGTGGATGGGGATGAGCCCCTCGGACTTGTACCCGACGTCCACCACGACGGACGAGTCGGTCACCTGCAGGACGCTGCCCTTGACGACCTCGCCTTCCGCCATGTTGCGGAAGCTGTCGTCGTAGGCCGACAGCATGGAGGCGAACTCCTCCGGGTCCATGTCGTCCTGTTGCATCGGCTTGAAGGCAGGTCCGGCCGGTCTCCCCGAGCGGGTCCGTCCAGGTGCCACGGGCTGTCCGGCAGCCGTCTCGGGCGCGGCCAGCCCGTCATCTACGTTCGCCATTACGTGCGAGTCCTCCTCGGTCGAGATGCGCCGGTTTCTGTTGCGGGGACCGGCTCCCCGCGGCTATAACGGCGACAGAGAACGTTGGCGGGTCCGCAGAGTCGGGCGACGCGGCAACGCGTGTCGATCGGCCCCCCTGCCGGAAACTCTCCTTCGCCGATAAGCAATAGAGTCTACGGAACTTACCGGAACCTGTCAAGGTTCGTGAAAGGAACGCGCGATGGCCAAGAAGAAGGCTGCCAGGCGGCCGACGCCGCGCAGGCGGGCCGCTGCCAGCCGGGCGAAGCGCAAGCTACGACGTCCGGCGCGTCGGCGGACCACCGTCCGCGCCTCGGGACGCGCTGCCAAGGCCAGAGCCTCCTCCCGGCGGATCAAGAAGACGCCGGCCGGGCGTCGCGCCACGAAAGCCGCCACCAGGAAGGTCGCGAGGAAGGCCGCGAGGAAGGCGGCGAAGAAGGTCGCGCGGAAGGCGGCCAGCAGCGCGGCGACGAAAAAGACCTCGACGAAGACCGCCGCAAAGGTCTCGACACCCAGGAACGCCTCGAACAAGCCCTCGCCGCCTGTCGCGGGCAAGACCGCGGCACAGTCCCGCAAGGCCGCCGTCGCCCCGAAGCCCCGCGTCACGCAGCCCGTCCGGGAGGCACCGGCCCGGCAGCAGCCCGGCCGGCCACCACGCCCCCAGCGGGGCCCCGCGCCCGGGCTGAACCGCGAGCGTCGCACGCTCGTCGGCGACGACGTCTCTTCGCCGCCGTCCTCGTTCGGCTTCGAGCCACGGGCCTCGTCGGCGCACAGCGGCGGGCGCGAGCTGCACGAGAAGCTCGTGAACCACCCGGGCGACACCGGACCGGGTATCACCGGCGGTGACGTCGACGGCGACTGGGAATCGGCCTACAGCGTCGGCGACGAGGCGCCGGGCGGGGACAACCCCACGCCCGACCAGGACCTCGTGGACGAGATCGGCCGCGCGGTGGGTGTGCAGTACGAGGACGACGAGGAGCTCGAGGGCGAGCACAAGATCTCCGAGCGGGACCGGCATCGCTGGGAGTACGACCCCGCGTCGTCCGACGACTGGGGGGAACGGGAGGACTAGCCCCTAGCTCAGCTTGGCGCGCACCAGGTTCAGCACGTGCGCGACGACGACGTCGATGGACATGTCCGTCGTGTCCACCAGCACCGCGCCTGGCGCGAGCGCGAGCGGTGACGCGGTCCGGGTCGTGTCCGACGTATCGCGCGCCCGGATCGCTTCGGCCACGGCCGCCTGCCCGGCCTGCCCTCCCGTGTGCGCCGCGTCGCCGGCGCGCCGGCGGGCCCGCTCCTCGGGCGAGGCGTCGAGGTAGATCTTCACATCGGCGTCGGGGAACACGACGCTGCCGATGTCGCGTCCCTCCATGACGACACCACCGGCCTCTCCGAGGCTCCGCTGTCGCGCCACCAGGACCTCCCGCACGCGCGGCAGCCGGGCGACCGCGGCGGCGAGCCCATCCACCGCGGGTGTCCGGATCGCGCGCGTCACGTCGTGACCGTCGATGGTCACCGCTCCACCCTCGACGGCGATGACCGCGCGCTCGGCCAGGGCCGCCACGGCCGTCTCGTCGTCGAGCGACACTCCCTCGTGGTCGGCCTTCCAGGCCACGGCGCGATACATCGCACCGGTGTCGACGTGCCGGTAGCCGAGAGCCTCCGACAGCGCGCGCGCCACCGTGCCCTTGCCGGCCCCGGAGGGCCCGTCGATCGCCACGACGAGTCGCTTCGTCGACACGCCGAGATAGTACCTCACGAGTTCTGGGTTCACGGTTCGGAGCGCGGCGTTCGTGTTCACGTTCGGCGGGTGCGAGGCACGGCACCTCTGGAGCGAACCGTTCTTACGCGATAGATTCGCGGAGCGAGGGCTGACGCTCAACGGGCATCCGGTGTGGACCGAGCGGAGCCGGTTCGCGCAAGAGGTGCCGTGCCTCGCGCCCGCCGGAGTACCCCTTCGCCACCGGTTCGAGCTCTTCTGCGATGATTGAACCGGTGAACGACGGCGCACAACGACTCCAGAAGATCCTCTCGCACGCCGGCGTGGCCTCGCGCCGCGCGGCCGAGCGGCTGATCGCCGAGGGCCGGGTCACGGTCAACGGCGTGACCGTGCAGGAGATGGGCGTGCGCGCGGATCCGGCTGCCGACGACGTCCGCGTGGACGGCCGGCGCGTGCGGACCGCTGCCTCCCGGCGCTACATCCTGCTCTACAAGCCGGCCGGCTACGTCACCACCCGACACGACCCGCAGCGCCGCCGCACGGTGATGGATCTGCTCGCCGGCGTCCGCGAGTCGGTCCACCCGGTGGGCCGTCTCGACTACGACACGGAGGGTCTGCTGCTCCTGACCAACGATGGGGACCTGACGGCACGCCTGACGCACCCCCGCCATGGCGTGGAGCGGACCTACGAGGCCCGCGTGGCGGGCCTGCCCGGTCCGCAGGCGCTCGATCGCCTGCGACAGGGCGTGCCGCTCGACGGGCGCCGGACTCTGCCGGCCGACGTCGTCCTCCTCAACCCCGGGCGGCCCGGGGCAACCGGACACCGGGGTCCGGACGGCGTGCTGCGGCTGACGATTCGCGAGGGCCGGAACCGTCAGGTGCGACGCATGTGCGAGGCCGTGGGCCACCCGGTGCGGAAGCTGACGCGCACGCGCATCGGGCCGATCGCCGACCGGCGACTCCGGCCGGGACAATGGCGGGACCTGACCGAGGCCGAGCTCAGGACCCTGGCGGCTCCTCCGCCGGCCCGGCCTCGGCCTCCAGTTCGTCCTCCTCGAGTGGCAGCACGTCGTCGGGTGGGGTCTGCTCGGTGAGACCGGCGGGTGGGTCGAAGCCGAGGGCCTCGGCCATGTCCTCGACCTTCGGCAGGTCCCGCAGATCGTTCAGGCCGAAGCGGATGAGGAACTCCCGAGTCGTCGCGTAGAGGAACGGCCGCCCCACGACGTTCTTCCGTCCGACGATCTTGATGAGATGCCGGTCGAGGAGCGTCGAGAGCACGCCGGAGGTGTTCACGCCCCGGATCTCGGTGATCTCGAGCGCGGTGATCGGCTGCTTGTACGCGATCACCGCGAGCGTCTCGAGCGCCTGCACCGTCAGCTTCTGCGTCGAGCGCTCGTGGAACAGACGCCGCACCCACTCGTGCAGGGCCGTGCGGGTGACGATCTGATAACCGCCAGCCACCTCCACCAGCTGCAACCCGGGGCGGTTCTCGTAGTCGGCCTTGAGCGCCTCCACCGCCGCCAGGACGTCCTCCCTGGGCTCGTCCGCGAGCAGGCGGCACAGCAGCCGGGGCGTGATCGGCTCGGGCGAGGCGAAGATGAGCGCCTCGACCACCGCCTTGACTTCCGCGGACGCCACCGCCGCGGCCTCTTCCTGCACGGTCTGGTCTGTCATGCGTCCTGCACGTCGTCGATGGGATGCGGCGCGTCGGCGGGCCTGGCGCGCTTGTAGACGCGGATCGGCCCGCCGCCCGCCGACTGGAACACCCGCACGAGACGCAGCCGGATCAGCTCGAGCACGGCCAGGAACGTCACGATCACGAACGGACGCGAGCCGTCTCCATCGTCGAACAGCTCCTCGAAGCCGCAGGCTTCGGTCTCCGAGAGCCGCGCCAGCATCTGCCGCATCCGCGTCTCGACCGGGATCTGCTCCGGCGGCAGCACCATCGGCGGGCGGCGGCTGGCCCGCTCGAGCACACCGCGGAAGGCGGCGAGCAGGCTGAAGAGGTCGACCTCGAGCTCCGGCTCGTACTCGTCGCCGGCCGCGTCGGCGACGCGGGCATCCGGTCGGGTGAACTGGGCGCTCCGCACCGTCTCGCGCTCGTGGAGCAGCTCGGCGGCCGCCTTGAACTTCTCGTGCTCGAGCAGCCTCCGCACGAGCGCCTCGCGCGGGTCCTCCTCGGCCTCTCCGTCCTCGGCGTCGGCCGGGGGCCGCGGCAGCAACGTCCGCGACTTGATGTGGATGAGCGTGGACGCCATCACGAGGAACTCCCCGGCCACGTCGAGGTTCAGCTCCTGCATGAGCTCGAGGTAGCCCAGGTACTGCTCGGTGATGAGCGCGATCGGGATGTCGTAGATGTCGAGCTCGTGGCTCCGGATCAGGTGCAGCAGCAGATCCAGCGGCCCCTCGAAGGCCTCGAGCTTGACCTGATACGCGTCGGGCGACGACTCGAAGTCGGTCAACACTGGTAGTCCAGCCTCACGGCGCTGCGCACGCGAGCCATCGTCTCCTGCGCGACGACACGGGCCCGCCGCGACCCCTCGACGGCGATCTCGCGCACGCGATCCGGCCGCGCGAGCACCTCGCGCCGCCGCTCGCGCATGGGCTCGAGCACGGCGTTGATCGCCGCCGCGAGCTTCGTCTTCACCTCGACGTCGCCCACCTTCCCGGCGCGATAGCGCACCTTCAGATCCTCGACCTCCGCGGCATCCGGGTTGAATGCGTCATGGTACACGAAGACCGGATTCCCCTCGACGGTGCCGGGGATGTCCGCGCGGATCCGCTTGGGGTCCGTGTACATCTGCCGCACCTTCGTGACCACCGCCTCGGCATCGTCCGACAGGTCGATCGTGTTGCCGTAGCTCTTGCTCATCTTCCGGTTGTCGAGGCCCGGCAGCCGCGGCACCGGCGTGAGCAGGGGCTGGGGCTCGACGAGCACCTCCCCGTAGAACTGGTGGAAGCGGCGAATGGCCTCGCGCGACAGCTCCAGATGCGCCACCTGATCCTCTCCCACCGGCACGAGCGTTCCGTCGTACATGGCGATATCCGACGTCTGCAGGAGCGGGTATGTCAGGAAGCCGACCGTGGAGAGGTCCCGGTCCGTCAACTGGTCGCGCTGTTCCTTGTAGGTGGGCACGCGCTCGAGCCAGGGAATCGGCACGACCATCGAGAGCAGGAGATACAGCTCCGCGTGCTCGGGCACGAGCGACTGCACGAAGATCGTGCTCCGCTCCGGGTCGATGCCGGCGGCGATCCAGTCGGCCACGTTGTCGAGCGCGTTGGCCGTGAGCCCGCGCGTGTCGGCGTACTCGCTCGTGAGCGCGTGCCAGTCGGCCACGAAGTAGAAGCAGTCGTACCGGTCCTGCAGGTCCACCCAGTTGCGCAGCGCGCCCACGAGGTGGCCGAGGTGGAGCTTTCCGGTCGGACGCATGCCCGACACGACGCGAGGCCTGGTCATCTCTACACGTACGCCCGCGAGGGGCGGGTCAGTACAGCAGCCAACTCTCGATCCGGATGCGGATGGGATTGACGATGCTGAAGAGGATGCCCGTCAGCAGGAGCGCGTAGATGATGACGAATCCAAACGGCCGGATCCGGTCGAACATCGCCGCGACCGGCCCACGCAGCAGTCCCGACACGACGTTGCCGCCGTCGAGCGGCGGCACCGGCACCAGGTTGAACACGGCCAGCAGGACGTTGAGCGACACGATCCCTCGCAGCACCTGGACCACCGCGCCGTAGGGCAGCAGTTGCGCGCCCGCCGCCGCCACGCAGGCGATCGCCAGGTTGCTGACAGGGCCGGCCGCCGCGATCAGCATGTACTTCTGCCGCCAGTCCCCCTGCAGGTTCCGCGTATCCACGGGCACGGGCTTCGCCCACCCGATCAGCGGCAGACCGCTGAAGATGGCCACCAGCGGAAAGACCACCGTGCCGATGGGATCGATGTGCACGAGCGGATTGATCGACACCCGCCCGAGCAGGCGCGCCGTCCGGTCACCCAGGCGGTCGGCCGACCAGGCGTGCGCCGCTTCGTGGACCGACAGGGACAGCAGCAGAACGGCGAAGAGAAGAATCAGATTGACGGGATCGATGCTGGCCAACGGGGCATCAGCGTACCACAGGAGCCCCGACCGGGCGTGAGGCACGGCACCTCTTGCGCAAACCGGCTCCGCTCGGTCTGCGACAAGGGCAAACCGCGGCACGACACTGCTCGCTCCGCGGACCTATCGCGTAAGAACGGTTTGCTCCAGAGGTCCGTGCCTCACGCCCGCGTCACCAGGAACACCGAACCCGTGGACTACCAGCGATACCGCAGGCGCGCGTACACCTGGTGCACGTCGTAGGGCACCCAGAGGTACTGCGTGTTGACCAGGCCAGGCACGAGCGGCGCGTTCAACGCGGCCGCGTCCCGGGCGAAGTCCCGGACCACCCACTTGTCCAGCCGGTAGCCGATCCCGAGGGCCAGCTGCCCGCTCAGCTCGTATTCCAGGTCCGCCGACGCGCGGTGGAAGTCGTTGCGCAGCGCCGGGAGCTGCTCGACCGGCGGCAGCGTGGTGTCGGCCGGCAGCCCGTAGAGGTACTGCATCGTGTCGCGGACGAAGTCGTAGGTCACCTGTACCGCGGTGCGCTCGGTCACCTGCGGCAGGCGCAGCGCCGCCGTCCAGGTGTGCACGTCCTCGTCCATGTCGGTGGACCAGTCCCGTGTCGGATCGTCGAACTGCGGTCCGGGGTTCGCCTGCCGGGATCGCTGCAGCGTGCTGTAGTTCTCGTAGCCGTACGACAGGGACAGGTCCACCAGGTCGCTCGGCACCACGTCCAGGCCCACGCTCACGCCCAGCAGGTCGTTGTCCTGGAGGCCGAACGCCGCGTCGGGCCGGCGCTCCCGTCCCACCGCCAGCGACGCGCTCACCCCCAGCGCGTCCACCGGGATCACCTGGACCGTGGCGCTGACGCGATCGCGGTCCCGATCCGAGATGTCGAACTGCCGCAGCGAGACCTGCTCGCCGATGTCGCTCAGGACCTGCTCGTCGAGCCCCTCGCCCGTGCGCTTCGAATGGTCGTATTGCACGCGCGCCGATCCCCAGGAGAACGCCGTGGCATCGGCCGACACCCGCACCGTATGCTCCACCGTGGTCTCGACGAAGCGGTACGTCCGGTCGTCGGCCTGGCGTGCGTAGCCGGCGCGGAACGCCACGAAGCGGAACGGCGTGAACGAGGCGTCCACGTCGAAGAAGTGCCGCGTGAGATCGAACGGCTCGCTGCCCCCGGTGGCCGACGCCGCCACGTTGCCGTCCAGCCGGACGTAGTCGTCGACGGCGAAGTGCGGCGTCCTGTTGTCGTAGTCGTACGAGCGGTACTGGGCGCTCAGCCAGACCATCGGCGTCGGCCGCGACGTGATGCGGTAGAGCATCGAGACGATCCGCGCCTCGGCGTCGGCGGTGTCGCGCGGCAGCGGAATCGGGTCGATCGCGCCGTTGATCGTGTGCGCGACGAGCGGGGCGTCCTGCAGCCAGCTGCCCATCGACACGTACGCCGTGGCGCGCGACCGTGCCGGCAGGGCCGCCGACGCCGTCGCGCTGACCGTGTGCGACGAGCTGTCGGGCCAGAGCGGCATGCGCCCCTGCGACGAGGCGTCCCCCCCGATGTACGCCCGCGAGTTCGTCGAGTCCGTCAGGCGCACCGGATTGTCCCAGACGAGCGTGTCCACCGCGTTGCCGAAGAAGGAGCCGTCGTAGGCGACGCGGACGACGCCCTTGCGGTTCGACCATTCGGCCGCCGTGGTGATGTCGTTCGTCCGGTGGTCGACCGTCACCGGCAGCTCGACGGCGTTGTTGAAGCCGAAGCTGGCGCTCCACGGCATCGAGCCCACGCGCCTCGTGCTGCGGAACGTGGCACTCAGATCGAGCTCGGGCGTCGCGGAGTAGACCAGTGAGGCGGTGGCGATGTCCCGCCGCGACCGGACGTCCACGGACTGCAGGGTGCTGGCGTAGGCCGACACGTCCGCACCGGCTTCCACCGCGCCCTGGATGCCGTCGTCGAGCCGGAACACGCCGGCGGCCGCCTCGCGGAAGGGCGACGAGGACCGCCCTCCGTACCAGAGCGGAATGGCAGTCCACTCGAAGGACGCCTTCACTTTGCCGTACCGCTCGACCGACGCGGCGTAACGCTGGTCCCGGTAGCCGGCGTGATCGATCGCGAAGTCGAACGTCCAGTCGTCGCGGTCGCGCGTGTAGCGCAGCCGATCGAGCGTCGGGCCCGTGCGTGGATCGCCGAATCGCTGGAATCGTCCGACGTCGTCGAGCCCGCCCGTGATGCGGACGCCCACGTCGAGCTCACCTGTCGAGGGTGTCGAGCCGCCGGAGGTCTGGGCGCCGGCCGGACCGGCGGCGACCAGGGCGATGGCCGCGGCCGCGAACGTCGGGAGGAAGTGGCGTGCGCGCATGGCGTCCTCCTACCTATCGCGTCAGCGACTGGCCGGATGGGTGATTGGAGCCGTGAATCTGCTGGTGGCAGTTCACGCACGCGCGACCGACGAGCCGGTTGCTCCGTTCGGCCAGGGACACGTCGTCGTAGATCGTGGACGGGTGCCGGGTGCCGATGTGACAGCGCTGGCAGAGCATCGGCGGGCGCGAGACGAGCATCCGGTCGTTCGACGATCCGTGGGGATCGTGACAGCTCACACAGCTCTCGCGACCGGCCGCGTGCTCGAACAGGAACGGCCCGCGCTTCTCCGTATGGCAGGACACGCAGCTCTCGTTGATCCAGTTCCCGACCCGCAGTTGCTTCACGTTGGTGGACCCGTGGGGATCGTGGCAGCTCGAGCACTCCATCTTCCCTTCGACGAGCGGCATGTGCGAGATCCGGCGAGCCTTGAGCGCCTGCGTCCGGTGGCAGCTCGCGCAGGTCTCGAGCTCGGTCGCCGTCCTGAGCTGGGCATCCGGCGACTGCGGGTCGTGGACGCTGTGACAGGTGATGCACGAGAGATTCCGCGCGTCGTGCGCGCTGCCCTCCCAGAGCGCGTGCGAGGCTCCCGTATGGCAGGACAGGCAGGCCTCGTTCGCCTCGCGGGGCGCCATGAGCGCGAACTTCCGGATGCTCGTCTCGACGGTGGGGTCCTCGATGTGTCGCTCGCCTGGACCGTGGCAGCTCTCGCACCCCTCGGCCGCCGCGGGCGATCCCGGCAGCGCCGGGTTGCCGTGGGCGCTGCCGGCCACGCCTCGCTCCATGTCGAAGTGACATGCGAGGCAGGTGTCGCTGCCGACGAACCCGACATCGGGTGCCGCCTGCGCCGCCGCGACCGGCGGGGGCGAGGGCGTGCCGGGTGGCTCCCCGGGACCGGCGGCGCTGATGGCCACCGCCAGCATGAAGGCGCAGGCGGCAACCAGGAGGGCGAAGCGTGGCTGTGACATATCGCGGTCTCGCGTCTAGTCGAAGGCGTGGCAGAGCTCGCAATCCTGCGAGATCGTCGTGCCGTCCGGCGTGCTGTGGCTCTCGTCGTGGCACCGGAAACACCCCGGCGTGTCCAGGTGACCGAGATGGCTCGCGTAACTGCCCCAGGTCACGTTCATCGCGGGGAACACGTTCCCCGCCCACAGGTCCTGCGAGGCCGACACGGCCCGCGCGACAGCGCCGAGGTCGGCGTCCGGGTACTCGGCGTAGAAGGCGCGCAAGTGGGTGGCGATGGCATCCAGCGCGGTCTCCCGGTCGGGATGTTCCGCCTCCACGGCTGCCACGGCCTCCCGCCGCACGAAGGGCAGCTCACGCGGAATCGCGCCGCGGGCAATCGCGTCGTCGACGGCTCGCGCCGCCGTGGGGAAAAAGGCGTGCGCGGGCCGGCTGTGGCAGTCGAGGCAGTCCATCCGCCGGCGCGTGCCCGCCGCGATGTCCTCGTCGGTCGCGCCGTCCGTCCTGAACTCCCGGACGCTGCCGTCCGCCGAGCGCACGCCGACGAGCGGAATCGTCTCCCGGGCCTCGTCGGTCGTGACGTACTCGATGTCGAGGCCGAGGTGCCGATGAATGCCGGCGTCCGGCCCGCCCACGTGCAGGCGAAGACTGGTGAGGGACTCCGTGTTCTCCTCGTCGTCGGCGTACTCCCGGACCGCCACGGGCGCCTCCCCGTAGAACCGATCCGTCAGGTGGCACCCCTCGCAGGTGTCCGACGTCCGCCCGAGCGACCGGACGGGCGTGGGAATCGGTTTCGGCACCTGCCCGGTCGCCAGGTGCAGGAGCTGGCGCGTCCCGGCCAGCTTCGCCTCCACGAACGAGCCGACGCCAGGCCCGACGTGACAGGCGGTGCACGAGACCCGCGCGTGCGGCCCAACCCGATGGGCCACGTACTCCGGCTCCATCGTCGTGTGACACACCTGCCCGCAGAACTCGTCGCTCTCCATGTAGTGCACGCCCCCGTATCCGGCGAGCGACACGATCACCACGTTGACGAAGGTCAACGCCGCGACGAGGACCGTCCAGGCACGCTGCCGCGGCCGGTTCAGATCGATGACCGGCCAGTCGGGAGCCTCGGGACGCAGCCGGCGACGCCGGGCCGCCCACCACGCGCCGGCCGGGATCAGCAGCAGACCCGCGAGAAAGACGAGCGGGACCGTCACGAAGATCAGCAGGCCGAGATAGGGATTGACCAGGAAGTCGAACGACTCGAGCAGCAGCAGGACGAGAAACAGCGCGGCCGCCGCGGTCGCGACGCCGATCCCCGCAAGTGAGACGGGATTGCTGACCGTGTCCGGAAGACGTAGACCGCCGCGCACGAGGGCTCCAGGCTACGGCTTCAGACTCTGCATGTAGGCCACCAGCGCGTCCAGGTCGTCGCCCTGGATGTTCGTGTAGGCGCGCATCAGGGGCTTGCGCGTGGACTTGGTCTTCTCCGCCATCATCGGCGCGTCGACGATCCACTGCCGGATTTCCTCGGCCGAGAGCTTGGCCCCGACCTCGTCGAGTGCGCCGCGGGCGTTGCCCTCACCCGCGATCGCATGGCAGGTCCGGCACTTCTGGTCCGCATACACCTGCTTCCCGCGTTCGACGAGGTCCGCCGACTGCGCGAAGGCCGACGGCACCAGGGCGAACAGGAACGTGACGAGTGCCAGGCGAGTCATGGGCGTCTCCAGAGTGAGGGACCTTCTGCCCCAATCCTAGCAAGAACCTCCTGCGGCTTGCAGGTCCAAAGATTTCCAACGGGCGGGGAATTCCACGCACTTGCTGAGGTAGCCGGCGCGCGACTCGAGCGCGGGGGCAGGGCATGGGCCGTGGCATGGCCCGTGCAGTGATTCCCGGAGAGCCGTACGAATATCGGCTCGTAGGAGGAGGGCATCATGACTCGCAACATCACGCGCATTCTGGTGCCGACCGACTTCAGCACCCAGTCAGCGGGTGCTCTCGCCTACGCCAGAGAGCTCGCGGAGCGGTTCGGCGCCTCGATCCAGCTGCTGCACGTGCTGGAGGATCCCTACGCGACGAGCGCCTATGCGACAGAAGTGTACGGATATCTCCCGGCGGGGCTGAAGGAGACCTGGCAGAAGAACGCCGAAGAGAAGCTCAGCGGCCTGCTGCCACCGGCCGACCGGGCGCGCTTCGGCGCGACCACGACCGTGGTCTTCGGTCGACCGGCCGCAGCGGTCGTGGAGTACGCCGAACAGGAGCATGCGGACCTGATCGTCATGGGGACCCACGGCCGAGGTGGCGTGACGCACCTGCTGCTCGGCAGCGTGGCCGAGCGGGTCATCCGTTCCGCGCCCTGCCCCGTGCTGACGGTGCGTGAGTCAGGGGCTGGCGCGACCGACGAGGGCCGTGTCGAGAGCGCCGTCGCGGCAACCTGACGACGATCCCGCACCGTCGGGCGAGCGGGGAGGCCCGCTTCAGACCTTCGAGAGACCGAACTTCTCGATGCGGTAGCGCACCTGATCGCGGTTGATTCCGAGCAGGTGCGCCGCCTGCGTCTGGTTGCCGCTGGCGCGTTCGAGGGCCTGGACGAGGAGCTGCCGTTCGACCTCCTCCAGGTCCACGCCCTCGGCCGGCAGCTGGAACTCGGCCGGCGCCGCCGCCCGCCGCAGGGTGAAGTCGTCCGCCTCCAGCCGCTCCCGCTCCACCAGCAGCATCGCCCGTTCGATGGCGTTGCGCAGCTCGCGGACGTTGCCGGGCCAGGAGTGCTGATCGAGGAGCCTGGCGGCGGCCGGCGAGAGCCCGCGCACGTGCTTTCGGAACTCCCGGTTGAACTGATCGATGTAGTGCTCGGCGAGCAGCGTGACGTCGCCGCGCCGCGCGCGCAGCGGCGGCAGCACGATCGGCATCACCTGGAGGCGGTAGAACAGGTCCTCCCGGAACTTCCCGGACTCAACGTCCTTCTCGAGATCGCGGTGGGTGGCCGCCACGACCCGGACGTCCACCCGGATGTCGGTGAGCCCGCCGACCCGCTTGAAGGTCTTCTCCTCCAGAAACCGCAGCAGCTTGGACTGCAGACCGGACATCATCTCGCCGATCTCGTCCAGAAAGACCGTGCCACCGTCGGCCGTCTCGAACAGGCCGCGCTTCTGCTGTCGCGCGTCGGTGAAGGCGCCCCGCTCGTGGCCGAACAGCTCGCTCTCGAGCAGGTGCTCGGGCAGCGCCGAGCAGGTGATGTTCACGAAGGGCTTCCCGGCGCGGTCGCTGTTGTAGTGGATGGCCTTGGCGGCCAGGTCCTTGCCGGTGCCGGTCTCGCCCGTCAGCAGCACCGTGGACGCCGGGCTCCCGGCGATGCGTCCGATCAGCCCCTTGAGCGTCGTCATGGCCGGTGACGCTCCCACGATCGCGTCGAGGCCGTACGCCCGTCCCTGGCTGCTCCGCAGATCCCGCACTTCCCGCCGGAGCCGGCCGGTCTCGAGCGCCTTCTCGACGAGCAGGACGACCTCGTCGAGGTTGAACGGCTTGTTGACGTAGTGATACGCGCCGGCCTTCATGGCCTCGACGGCGTTCTCGATCGTCGAAAAGGCCGTCATGAGCACGACGGGCGTGTCCGGCGTTCGCTCCTTGATCTGCCGCAGCGCCGTCAGCCCGTCCCCGTCGGGCAGCTTGAAGTCGAGCAGCACGAGATCCACGCCCGCCGAGGCGCGCGCCACGGCCTCGGCGGCCGTGCCGGCCTCGAGCACTTCGTACCCCTCCCGCGAGAGACGCTCGCGGAGGGACCAGCGGAGGAGTGACTCGTCGTCAACGACCAGAATGGTGGCCGCGGGCATGCCATGTCAGTATATCCAATGGATCGACCTGACATGGAAAGGGCTACCGACGGCGCGACGGGTGCACAACTGGCCGACTTCAAGCGTGCGCTCGACCATGCCGCCATCGTCGCCATCACCGACGTCAGCGGCCGCATCACGTACGTGAACGACACCTTCTGCCGGATCTCGGAGTACTCGCCGGAGGAGCTGCTCGGGCAGGACCACCGCATCGTCAACTCCGGCTACCATTCGAAGGAGTTCATCCGGGACCTGTGGCGCACGATCGCCTCGGGTCGTGTCTGGCACGGCGAGATCCGCAACCGTGCCAGGAGCGGCCGGATCTACTGGGTCGACACGACGATCGTCCCGTTCCTCGACGACCGCGGCAAGCCGTACCAGTACATCGCCATCCGGTCGGACATCACCGCCCGCAAGGAGGCCGAGGAGAAGCTCGCCCAGCAGGCCTCGCTCGCCCGCGTGGGTCAGATGGCGGCCATGGTGGCCCACGAGGTCCGCAACCCGCTCGCGGGCATCAAGGGGGCCGTGCAGGTGCTGCTGTCGCGCCGGCCGCCGGAGGACTCCGAGCGGGCGGTCCTCGGCGATATCGTGAGCCGCATCGACGCCCTCGGCGAGCTCATCAACGACCTGATGGTCTACGCGCGCCCACGACCCCTGCGGGTCGCGTCGACCAGCCTGCGGCCGCTCGTGGACGACGCCCTGTCACTGGTCAGACGCGATGCGGCCGGGCAGTCGATCCAGGTCGAGGTCGAGGGTCAGGACGTGCAGGCCGAGGTGGACGGCGAGCTGGTGCGGGCCGCGCTCCTCAACGTCATCCTCAACGCGGCCCAGGCGACCGAGGGGACGGGGCGGATCGTGGTGACGCTCCGGCGCCCGGGCGAGAGCGCCGTCATCGAGATCCGCGACAACGGACCCGGGATCCGGGCCGACGTCCGCGACAAGGTGTTCGAGCCGTTCTTCACGACCAAGGTACGCGGCGGCGGCCTGGGGCTGGCCGTCGCGCGGCGCACGGCCGAGCTCCACGAGGGCGCCCTGACGCTCGACGCCGCGCCCGGGGGAGGGACGGTGGCGACCTTGACGCTCCCCCTCCGATCGGCGGCGGCCACGAGGGAGTGAGCGCGGCGTCCTACGCCACGAACGAATCCAGGTCCGCGCGGATGTAGAACACACCGACCCGGCGCAGCACGCCGGCGTCGATGAGCCCCTGCAGCGCCTCCACACCGGCAGCCGGTCCCACACCGGTCAGTCGACACGCCTGACCGAGGGTGAGGCGAAGCCCGGGCATCTCCTGGAACTCGCGCCAGAGGCGGAGCTGCCCATCGGTCGCCCGAGCCGTTTCCGGGATCATCGTCGTCATCGTCCCCTCCTCATGCTGGCCGGTCGGCCTGCCGCGATCCCGAGGCCGGGCGGCCCGGCACGAGCGCGCTCGCCACGGCCGCCGACGCCTCGTCGAGATCGAACGGCTTGCGCAGGTACTCGTGGGCTCCCTGCGCGATCGCCTCGGCGGGCTCGACCGTCGAGATCGCCGTCATCAGGATGACCGCCGCACCCGGCGCCAGCGCCTTGATCCGCCGCATGGTCGTGAGCCCGTCGCCATCCGGCAGACGAAAGTCGAGCAGCACGGCATCCACGGCCGGCGTCACCTGCGCCATCGCCTCGGCCACCGTGCCGGCCTCGAGCACCCGAAAGCCATCGGCGGCGAATCGCTCGCGCAGCGACCAGCGGACCAGCGGCTCGTCATCCACGACCAGCAGCGTCGGCACGATTCGGTCGTCCTTTCCTCAAGACGACCCCGGGGTGGCGTGGCCCGCCACGCCACCCCGGGGACGGTTCACGCCGCCGTCCTGGCGGCGGCCTTGCCGCCGCCAATTTCGATCCGGCGCGGCTCGGCTGCGACCGCCGCCTTGGGCAGCGGCACCGTCACCTCGAGCACGCCGTTGTCGAAGGTCGCCTTCACGGCCGCCGGGTCGATGCCCTCGGGCAGCGGGACGGTACGGACGAACCTGCCGTAGGTCCGCTCCGTGCGCGACCACTTCGCTTCCTTCTTCTCCTCCTCGGCCTTGCGCTCACCCTTGATCGCAAGCCCCTCGTCGGTGATGGTCACCGTGACCTCCTCCTTTTTCACGCCGGGAAGGTCCAGACGGACGACCAGGTTGCGGTCCTTCTCCACGACCTCGAGCGCCGGCGCCCATGCGAGCTCGCCGAACAGGCGGGGCGGCCCGGCAAAGAGCCCGGCCTCCTCGAAGAACGGATCGAAATCGCGCAGCAACCGACGAATGAAGGCCCTGGGCTCCACATGTGCGGTCTCTCTCTTGGTCAACATGGGGCACCTCCTTCGTGTCGTCACCCGCTGTGAGAGCAACCCTCGTACCTCCGAGCAAGACCCTGCAAGACGAGCCATTTCGGCAGAGTCGGTACCCGACGGCGGCCCCGTGTGGGGGCCTGTTCCTGGGCTCCGGGAATAGTTCGCGCCTCGGCCGGCCGTCCCCGGCGAGGGGGCGCCCACGGCGGGCGGAAAACGGTCCTCGCGGGTTGGCGGCGCCCTTGCACCGGGGCCGGGCAGGCGGAGGAGACCATGTTCGATGTCGTCACCGGCCGAAGCCAGCACCTGCCGCAGCACGCGGCAGCCACGGTGCTCGCGGCGAGCGCCCTGCAGTTGCTGATCGTCGGGATGGCCGTGACGCTTCCGCTGCTGTGGGTCACGGACCAGCTCCCCGAAGCCCGCGCGGTGATGGTGTTCGTGGCCGCCCCACCGGCGCCGCCTCCACCGCCTCGGCCGCCTCTCCCGGCTGTTTCGGAGGTGGCCCGGCCCGCGCGGCCGGCTCCCGCGGCGGTGGCGGCCGCACCCGCGCCGGTGACGCCGCCACCGGCGGTGGCCGAGGCCGTCCCGGCCCGGCCGCTGCCGGCCTTCGATCACGTCGTCGCCCCCGGCGTCCCGGGCGGTGTTCCGGGGGGCCTGGTCGGAACGGTCGCCGGAGGCGACCTCCCGGCGCCGCCTCCGGTCGCGCCGCCGGCAGCGGCAGGAGCGCCGGTTCGCGTCGGGGGCAACATCGACGCACCCGAGCTGCTCTACAGCGTGCAGCCCGCGTATCCGCCGCTGGCCGTGCAGGCCAACCTGGAGGGCGTGGTGATCCTCGAGGCGATCGTCGATCGCGACGGCACCGTCAGCGACGTGAAGGTGCTGCGCTCGGTCGACCGCCTGCTCGACGCGAAGGCCGAGCGCGCCGTCCGGCAGTGGCGCTACTCGCCGCTCATCCTCAACGGATCGCCGGAGCGCTTCGTCCTGACCGTGACGCTGTCGTTCCACCTCGACGCGGGCAAGGGGAGCACGTCATGACACGTACCGCCATCGCCACCGCGCAGCGTATGCGTGACTGCATCTGGAGCCGGCCAGGCATCCAGCTCGCCGGCCTCGAGCTGGAGCTGCAGCCTGAGGCGCCGTGGGTGTGCGTCCGGACCGGCAGGCGCGTGGCCGCCTCGGAGGCGACCTGCGAGCAATGCCCCTACTGGGCGTCCGACGATTTCCGCGGGGCGAACGGCCGCGAGCCGAGCAGCGAAGGTTAGTCTTAGTCTAGGGATTAGCTCCCCGACGTGCGGGACACTCGAGCGCGTTCGGCCTCTTCCCAGCGTCGGCTCACGGCGCCGGCACGATCGTCGTCGCGGCCCGTCCGAGCTCGACCGACGACGAGGCCTTCATCGCATCCCAGTAGCGGACGAAGCGGGCGGGCTCGAATGCCTCGTACGGCCGGAGGTTCTCGGCCCACCGGTAGGCGATCGTCTGGTAGCGAAGCGTGGCCTCAACCTGGAAGGGCCCGGACGCGGTACCCGGCTCGATCCGGTAGCGCACCAGATCGCCATCTCCGGTGAAGTCCCCGTCGGCCATCGCGGCACCCCGGACGGCAATCTCGACCGGGGCCGTTCGCTTGTCGAATCCGCGGGGCAGGAGGCGATTGTCCTTCAGGTACTGCGTCGCCCGCAGCAGGCCGGTGGTCACCGACCCGTCCGGCTCCGCCATGATGGCCTCGTAGATCTGCACCTGGTCCGCAGATCGGATCTCGGTGTGGTGCGGCTCGAAGCGTCCGGCATCGGCGTCGTTGTCGTTGCCCGCGATGGCGCCCGTGTCCGAGACGGCACCCGACTCGAACACCGCGCGCCCCTGCCCGTCGCGCACGACGACGTGTAGCCAGGCGCGCCGCGACGGATAGCCGGTCGGCAGCTTGTGACCCGTGAGGTTGCCGACGCGCACGTCGAGCTCGAGGCGCCCACCGGTCAGCGCGGCGCGCGCGACGGCCACCTCCGCTGTGTCCGCGGCCAGCTGCCGGATGGTGGCCTGCGCGGCGGCATCGAGCTCGTCGGGCGGCGCGATCACGTCGAGCTCGTCGCGGAAGAGGTTGAGCATCCGGAGCATGAAGAAGTTGCCCCCGAGGAACGTGTGGCGGGCGAGCCGCTCGCGCGGCTCACCGACGACCGACGAGATGGCCGTGTCGGCCACGACCGGCATGTGGCAGGACTGACAGCTCCGGTCGGCGGCGAACGCGCTGTGCTGCCACTCCTGATAGGGCACCTGCTCGGGCAGCGAGCCGATCACCTCCCCGCCCGGACCGAACGCCTCGGTGATGAGCGTATGGCACGTCGCGCACATCTCGGACTGCTCGACGTGCGTGGCCTCGGTGGGCTGGACGCCGGTGGCCGAGCGCATCAGGGCCTGGCGTCCCTCGGTGACCTCGAAGGGACCGAAGATGCGAGGGCCTCCCTCGACCGGCTCGCCGATGACGAAGCCGCCCACGAAGCTCTCCCGCGTGCCGAGCCGCTCGGGCCCGATCTGGTGACACAGCGTGCACGACACGCCATCGGCGGCGAACTGGTGCGCCTCCGAATCGCCGCTCCCAGGCGCGAGCCCGAAGACCTCGCCCGTGCCGCCAGCCGCTTGGGCCAGGGTCCGCGCCATCGGCATGTGGCAGATGGCGCACTCGTCCTCGATGAACGCGGCCCGCTCCGGATGGTCGATCGTCTCCCGCCGGACGCCCGCCTGCCAGTACGGGTCGCGCGAGGCGTTGGCCATCATCGACGCGCGCCAGGCCACGCCGATCGACACGTCCTCGCCCGAGGGCGCGGTCAGGCCGTTGTGGCAGGCCAGGCAGTTGTCGGAGGTCTCGAACGTGACACCAGGTGCCGCGGCGTGCGGATCCGCTGCCGCGGCGGACTGCCGGGCGCTCGGCCTGGACATGGCGGCCGCACCCATCCACGCCACGATCGCCGCCACGAGCAGCAGGCTTCGTCGTCTCACCATCCGTCGAAGAACCCCCCATCGAACCAGTCCCACAGCAGGTACGCCATGATGCTCGTGTGGCGTCCGCCGCGGTCGTTGACCGGCACGCGCGCACCTACGTTGAGCATGATGTGCTGGCGCTGGTTGAGCGTGACCTGCACCTGCGGCGCCACGTCCCAATGCGCGGGCTCCCCGTCCTCGAGCTCGCGTGCGCCGAGCAGCTCGATCATCGGCGACCAGGCCCGCCCGAAGCGGCCCTGCTCGAAGGTCCGGCCCACGGCCACCCGCCAGAAGGCCTCGTTGCCCGCCACGTCGGTGTCGGCGGGCAGCTCCGCGCCGACCTGGACGTGGAAGAAGGCGTCTGCCGGCAGGAGCTGGCCGTAGGTTACGAACGGCTCGAAGATGGTGACCCCCTTGCCGAGCCCCTCGGTCTCCTTGCCGGTGGGCAGCACGACTTCACCGCTCACGCTCAGAATCGAGCCCCGCTGCAGGCTGTGCGCGAGCACGCGCTTGACGGCCACGGCCACGTCGCCGAGCCCGCGGCTCCAGCCGCCGCCCGCATCCTGCTGGACGGCCACCGGCACCAGTACCTCGTACTGGTTCCGGGCGCCGAACCGGCGCTCGTAGAGAAATTCGTTGGTGACGCTGCCTTCCGGCCCGGTGCCCACGACGGTCGTGAGCACGGCCTCGTCCTCGGGGTATGCCTTCTCGGTCACGAGCGGACGCGGCAGGTTCAGCTCCCCGCGCGGCCACGCCGGCTCGTCGCAGAAGGTCCGGACGTGGTCGAGCGCCCCCTGGATCTCGTCCTCGGTGAGCACCTCGCCGAACGCGGGCATGCGGCGATCGAAGGCGCGCACGGGGCCACCGGCGTGGCCGATCGCGAACCAGTCGGCATCCGGCTCGCGCGTGGCGAAGGTGCACTCGGTGAAGTCCGGCAGCGGCGTGTCGAAGCCGACCTGGGACTGCGGCGCGCCGGTGCCGCCGGCGCCATGGCACGCCGCGCATGCCCATGCGAAGACCTCGGCATCGGACCGTTCCGGCGAGGCCTGCGCCGCCTGCGCCACGGCGGGGGCGAGACACACGGCGATCACCCACAGAGCACGCAGCGGGCGTATCGCGTGTCGGCCCGACGAGGTCATCGACACCGGACGCTAGCACGCGAATCGCGAACCGCGAAGCTTGAGACTTGTTCTGAGATTCAGTCTCGCCCGGCAGGCACGCCCGCTACCGTGGCTTCCGCCAGGCGAGCACCGCCGAGCGCATCCAGTACTTCGCCGGCGTCATCGCCAGTCCGCGATCGACGCGGTCCGCCAGGCGCATCAGGGCGTTGTCCGGCCCCGTGAAGACCAGCGAGCTCACCACGCCCGCAGGGACCGACGCGAGGTTGAAGAAGAGATGCTCGGACGCGCCGAACAGCCCGTCGCCGCGCCGAATCTGCCCAGCCGACAGCGGTAGCTCGTCGCGCGTGCGTGCCCGTGGCGTCAGCAGGCGGCCGAGGGCGAGCAGCGGATTGCCGCGGAGCGGCTCGATGAACGCGGCGAGGCCGCCAGGGGCCAGCACGCGGTGAATCTCGTGAAGCGCGGCGTCGACATCCAGATGGTGGACGATGGCGCGACCTACCACCAGATCGAACGATCCATCTGGCACCGCAAGCGTGTGCCCGTCCATCACGGCGTATCGCGTGGGGGCGCCCCACTGCCGCCGCACGGCCTCCAGTTCCCGGATGGAGATGTCCACGAGGAGGACGCTCCGTGGATCGCCGGCGACCACCGCCGGCATCAGCAGGCCGCCGCGCACGCAGCCGTAGCCGAGCACGCGCGCGCCACGGGCCTGCTGGCGAACCATGCGGGCGAACCTGGCCTCGGCGGCCGCCGAGTTCGCGCCGGTGAAGACATGCTCGAAGCGGGCGTGGAGCTTCGCGCTCTCCGCGAAGACGTCGCCCTCGTCGTAGGACTCCCGCTCTCGCCTCGTCCGGTCGCCCGGCATGTCGGACCGGCGCATCCCGCCGGGCATGATACTCCACGGGTCGACGTGCGCGCGGGCGCCGTCACCCGCGCCCGGCGCGCGCGAAGTGGTCGACGACCGCGGCGGCGGCCTTCGGTCCCACCACGGCCTCGAGCTCCTCTCGCGTGGCGCGACGCACGCCGGCGACGCTGCCGAAGCGCGAGAGCAGCGAGCGCCGCCGGCGTGGGCCGATGCCCGACACGGTGTCGAGCTCCGAGCGCAGGTCGCGCATCGTGCGCGCCTTGCGGTGGAAGGTCACGGCGAAACGATGCGCCTCGTCGCGCACGCGCTGGAGCAATAGCAGGGCCGGGTCGTGCGCGGCGAGCGCGAGCGGATCGGCCTGGTGGCGGGTGAAGAGGAGCTCCTCCTTCTTGGCGATCCCCACGGCCACGAGATTCGCGAGGCCGATCGACTCGAGCGCCTCGTAGGCCGCCGAGAGCTGCCCCTTGCCGCCGTCGACGAGGATCAGATCGGGGAACGGCCCGCCCGCCTCGAGCACCGCGCGGTAGCGCCGCTGGACCACCTCGCGCATGGCCGCGAAGTCGTCGGAGCCGAAGACGGGCCCGGCCGTCGCCTCCGGGGACCGGCGGGCGAGTCCCGACCGCGCTCCCCTCACGCGGAACTTGCGATACTCGCCCCGCTTCATCCGGCCGTCCTCGCAGACGACCATCGACGCCACGGTCTCGCTGCCCTGGATGGTGGAGATGTCGAAGCACTCGATGCGCCGTGGCAGGACGGCGAGGCCCAGTACGGCGCGCAGCGTCTCCAGGGCCTCGAAGTGCGCGGTGGTCGCCTCGTTGAACCGCGTCCGATAGGAGAGCTCCGCGTTGCGGGTGGCCAGCTCCACGAGCGACCGTTTGTCGCCGCGCCGTGGCACGAGGATCCGGACGCGCCGGCCGGCCCGTTCGCCGAGCCAGGCCTCCAGCGCCTCGACCTCCTCGACCGGGGCCGGCAGGTTGATCTCGGGCGGCGGCGGGCGCAACTCGTAGAACTGCGTCAGCCCGGCGTGCAGGACGTCGGCCTCCCCGCCGGCGATGGCCCCGGGATCGGTCACGAGGTCCACGCGCTCGACCACGCGCCCGGCCCTCACCTGGAACACCTGGAGGGCCGTGCCGCTCGGACCGAGCTTCAGTCCGAACACGTCGCGGTCGCCCAGGCCGGCGGTCGCCACCTTCTGCTGCCGATCGCGCAGCGTGGCCACCGTGCGCATCGCGTCGCGCAGATGCGCCGCCTCCTCGAAGCGCTCCTCCGCCGCCGCGTCCCGCATCCGGCCGTGGAGCCGGTCGACGAGCTCGTCGGTGCGTCCCTCGAGCAGGAGCCTCGTGTTGGCCACCGCCGCGCCGTAGCGCTCCTCCCCGCAGATCTCGGCCACGCAGGGTGCCAGGCAGCGCTTGATGTCGTACTCCAGGCACGGGCGCTCCCGGCGGCCGGTGATGATCTCGTTGCACGAGCGGATCCCGAACAGCCGGTGCGTCAGCGCCATGGTGCGGCGGGCCAGCTTCGCGGGCAGAAACGGCCCGGCGTAGAAGTCGCCGCTGCGCTCCACGCTCCGCGCCACGAGCACCCGCGGAAACGCCTCGCTGGTCGTCAGCCGCAGGTAGGGGTAGTTCTTGTCGTCGCGGAGCAGGATGTTGAACCGGGGCGTCCGCTGCTTGATCAGGTTGGTCTCGAGCGCCAGCGCCTCCATCACCGAATCGGTGACGATCACCTCCACGCCCGCGATCTCGTCGAGCAGGGCGTCGTGGCGGGGGCTCAGCCCCCGGGCGCCGAGGTAGCTACGGACCCGATCCCGCAGCGCGCGCGCCTTGCCGACGTAGATCGTCTCCCCGGCCGCGTTGCTCCAGATGTACACTCCGGGCTGCTCGGGCAGGCGCGCGATCCGTTCCTTGAGGTCCTGAACGGGCATGGACTAGACTGGGGGGCTCGTCGGTGGCTCGAATCCCCGATTGTACGCCTGAATGACGTTTACCGGCCTCGTCGGCACCGTGTGCATGTACCCGCTGCGCGCCATCATCCGCGCCAGTGTTGCACTCGGCATCCACCCCAACACGCTCACGCTGATCGGCGTCCTCATCAACGTGGCCGCCGCCTGGGCACTCGGCAACGACCGGTTCCTGCTGGCCGGGCTCATCCTGGTCGTCGCCAACATCTTCGACTTCATCGACGGCAAGGTGGCCCACATCACGAATACCGTCTCGCGGTTCGGCGCCTTCTGGGACTCCACCCTGGACCGCTTTTCCGACATCGCGCTGTTCCTCGGCCTCATCTATCTCTATGCCGACATCCGCCGCACCGACTACGTGATGATCGCGGCGCTCGCCATGATGTTCACCATCATGACGAGCTACGCCCGCGCCCGGGCGGAGTCGCTCATCGACACGTACAAGGAGGTGGGGTTCATGCAGCGACCCGAGCGCATCGTCCTCTTCATGATCGGTGCGTTCACCGACCGCATGGGCGCGGCGCTGTGGGTCATCCTCGTCCTGGCCATCGTGACCGTCGCCAATCGCATCCATTACACCTACCTGGCGCTCAACGACAAGCCCATGCCGACCGGCGGCGACGCCGTGACGGCCGTCTTCTGGCGGGCCTTCTTCTGGCGCGACGATCGCGCCACGCTCCCGTACGACCTTCTGGTGATCGCGATCCTCGCCTTCGTCTGGCTGACGCCCCCCGACTGGATCCGCGACCCCACGGCCTCCGGACTGGGGATCTGGGGTTGGCTGTAGCGGACGTCGAGCGGGCCGAGGGCCAGCGCGTGCTCGAAGCCCTGACGGGGTTCGGCCGCGTCCTCGCCGTCAAGCTGTACCGGTTGCCCCGCTCCGCGGCGCCCGACGTGCCGACGCTCCCGTGCCTGGACCACGAGGCCATGCTGCACGACGACATCGCGCGCCATGCCTCGGCCTACCTGCAGGAATCACCGTCGGGCGACCTCCACGAGGTCGCCTGGTACCCCACCGAGCACCGGCTCACGATCGATGCCGTCTCGACCTGGGGCGAGCACTCACCCGAGTCGCGCGACCGGCTCCTCGCTCGGCTCCGGGAGCGGCTGCCCGACTACCACATCGCGGTGCACGAGCCGTCCTGGTGGCGCGGCGATCGCCGCGTCGCCACCGCCTGTCTCGCCCAGGTCTCGCTGCGCGACGTGCTGCTCGGGGAGGACACGGCGGCCATCCGCGCGGCGATCGATCGCCTGCAGGTGATCGGCAACCTGATGGAGAAGCAGTCGCGCGTCGCGTCCTGGGGCGTCCGCACGCTGACCGGCCCGCTGCTGGCGGCCACCGGCGTCGCGCTGTTCCTGGTGCTCGGGGCGCTGAGCGACCGCCCCGGCGAGACCGCCGTGGACGTTGAGTCACGTTTCATCCAGCCTCTCGACGTGCTGCGCTACGCACTCATCAGCCTGCTCGGCGGCTGGTTCCTGTACTACGGCCTCAAGGCCGTGCAGCTCACCGGCATGGCCAACCGCGTGTGGAAGCGCACGGCGGAATACGGCCTCATCCTCGCCGAACGCAAGCGCCTGAACCGCTGACGCCCCGCACTGGTCTGCAGGCGCGACGCACGGCACCTCTGCCAGCAAACCGTTCTTACGCGACAGTCTCGCGGAGCGAGGGCAAGCGCTCCCCGGCTGTAGCCTCGATCGCAGACCGAGCGCAGCCGGTTTGCGGAAGAGGTGCCGTGCGTCGCGCCTGCGGGAGGAGTCGACGAGAAGGGCTGCTATCCGACCTTGCGCTTCTTCGCGCCCCCCGCCTTCGCCCTCGTCACCGGCTTCTTGAGCGCCGCCTTGACCGGCTTCTTCTTGTTCGTGCTCACCTGATCCAGGCTGCGGCGGAGTGCCTCCATCAGGTCCACGACCTTCGGCGGCTCGGCCACCTCCGGCGCCACGATCTCCTCACCCGCGATCTTCGCGTCGATGATCTTCCGCAGCCCCGCCTTGTACTCGTCGGAGTAGTCCTTCAGGTTGAGGTCGCCGTCGAAGGTCGCGATCACCTGCTTGGCCAGCCTCATCTCGTCGGGTTTGACCCTGGCCGGCAGCGAGCTCAGCTCCTCGATCTGGTCGATGCTGCGAATCTCGGCATCGTGGTGCAGCGTGTACATGACGAGCCCCTTCTTCTGGGGCCGGATCGCCACCAGGTACTCGCGGCCGTAGAGCGCCACCTTGCCGATGCCCGCCTTCCCCGCCATGCCCTCCCGCATCACGGCGAAGGCCGAGGCCGCCATGGGGCCGTCCGGCGCCAGGTAGTAGGCCCTATCTACGTAGATGGGATCGATCGACGCGTCGTCGGTGAACTGCGACAGCTCGATGACGCGCGTGGACTCGACCCGCACCTTCTGGATGTCCTCTTCGGTGACGACGACGTACCGCCCCTTCTCGAACTCGTACCCCTTGACGAGCTCGGTGTTGGCCACCTCGCGCTCGCAGTGCGGGCACCAGCGCTTCTGCTGGATGCGCGTCTGACACTCTCCGTGGAGCTGGTTGAAGGAGAGCGCCGCGGCCGACTCGGTCGCCGGGAACACCTTCACGGGGATGGTGACGAGGCTGACCTTGATGTAGCCCTTCCAGGTGGGTCGTGCTGGCATATGCCGGACATTATCGGTCAATACCCCCTACCCGTGCAGGGGCGCGCAGGGGCGTGCCGTCCGAAGGGCTCCGGAGGGTCAGAGCGAGTCCCGGGCGTCCCGGACGCCGAGCTCGAGGCCGGCGCCACCGATGGTGACGTCGTGGGACTTGACGCGGTCCCGCAGGAGGCGCCGGACCTCCCCGTAGAGGTGCGCCGGCACCTCCAGCTTGCGGGCCACCGCCCGCCCCCTGGACAGCAGCACGAGGGTGACCGACGTGCTCCGCTCCTTCCAGGCCACGCCGCCGATCTCGGCCCAGCGGAGGAATCCGGTGTCGGCCCACACCCCCTCGTCGTAGAAGCCGCGCTTGATGCGCGCGCTCAGCGGGAAGGCGTAGGCGTAATAGACGAACATCATCGCCTCGCCGAACATGGTCTGCGGCGCGCGGCGCGCAAGCAGCTCCAGCGCGAGCAGCCCGGCCAGGACGAGGCCGAGCGCCAGGCTGAAGCCGTAGGTGCGGGGTCTGGGGGGATCCCAGACCAGCAGCGTCGCCCGGCGCCGGCGCCGGTAGGCCACCAGCGTCACGCCCGCCTGCAGGTTGGCTACCAGAAAGCCGACTCCGAAGATCAGCAGGATTCGCGGCGCGAGCCAGGCAAACGACGGCGCGAAGCCTTCCATCGTCGGCTATCTCACGCCGAACGGCCCCGGGAGTCAACTCCGGGGATGACGGGTTGACCGGGCGTCACCGGAACGCTACGCGCGCGAGAGGTACTCGCCGGTGTCGGTGCTCACGCGGACCAGGTCGCCGGGATTGACGAACGGCGGCACCTGGACCACCAGACCGGTCTCGAGCGTGGCCGGCTTGACCTGCGCGCTCGCCGTCGCGCCCTTGATGCCCGGCACCGTGTCGGTCACCTGGAGATCCACGGTGGGCGGCAGATCGATGCCGACCGGCGCCTCGCCGTAGAAGCCCACCTGGATCGTCATCTCGGGCTTCAGGAAGTTGACCGACTCGCCGAGCGCCTCGTTCGTCAGGTGAATCTGCTCGAAGGTGGAGGTGTCCATGAAGTAGTACGCGTCGCCATCCTGGTAGAGGTACTGCATCTGGCGCTCGTTCACGGTGGCGCGCTCGATCGAGTCCTCCGAACGGAGCTTCTGATCCGAGAGCGTCCCGTTGCGGATGTTGCGCAGCTTGACGCGCACGAAGCCCCGCAGATTGCCGGGGGTCACGTGGTTGACCTCGAGCACGCGATACAGCTCCTGCTGCATCAGCACGAGCATGCCCTTCTTGAGACGGGTGGCCTGTAGGGTTGCCATGAGTGCGACCTGCCGATCTTGTCGATCCTAGCACACGGCGTCGCGGCATCCTGCGCCGCCAGGCCGGCCCCGTCACGCCGTGGTACGATATCGATCGTGGCCTTCGCGTCCTGGGACCCGTTGCACGACCTGCTCGCCATCCAGCAGCGGCTGAGCCGGCAGGAACCGGAGCCGGCGGACTGGACTCCCGCCGTGGATCTGTACGAAACGGCCGACCGGTACGTGATCGTTGCCGAGGTGCCCGGCATGCGCCAGGAGGACATCCACCTCGAGGCGCACGACGGCCGCCTCACGCTCGCGGGTACCCGGCGTCCTCGGCCAGCCGGCGCGGAGCAGTACCACCGGATCGAGCGCGGGCACGGCTCCTTCCGCCGCACGTTCCCCCTGCCGCACCCGGTCGACGCCGCGCGGATCACGGCCGACCTGCGCGACGGGGTGCTCACCGTGACCTGTCCCAAGCTGCCGGAGGCGGCCGCGCGTCACATTCAGATTTCCTGATTCCCGAGCATCGCCATGCGCCAGCTCCTCGCCGCCACCCTGCTGCTCACCGTGTTCGCTGCCGGCTTCGTCGTGGCCGGCGCCGTGCGTCAGGCTGGCGTCGAGCGCGCGACCGACGCGCTGGCCGGCGACCCAGCGTTCGGCGACGCCCTGGCCCCGGCGGAGGGGCCCGCGCAGCAGGCGCCGGTCGAGGCGCCAGGCGGTACCAGGGCGGCCGCCACGCTCACCGACTTCAGCCGCATCGCCGAGCGCACGATCCCGGCCGTGGTCACCATCCTGGCCGAGCAGACCGTCCGGCGTCAGATGATCAGCCCGTTCTCCTCGCCCTTCGACCTGTTCGGGGGCGGCCGGCCCGAGGTCTACACGCGGCGCAGCCGGCAGAACAGCCTGGGCTCCGGCGTCATCGTCAGCCGTGACGGCTACATCCTCACCAACAACCACGTGGTCACCGGCGAGACCAGCAACCTGACGATCGAGCAGCTCGACGTCACCGTCGCGCTGGCCGATCGCCGCGAGTTCCGGGCCGATGTCGTGGGCGTCGATCCAGCCACCGACCTGGCACTCCTCAAGGTGGACGCCACCGATCTGCCCACGATGCCGTGGGGCGATTCCTCGACGTTGAAGGTCGCCGAGTGGGTCCTGGCCATCGGCAACCCGTATCAACTGGGCCAGACGGTCACGCTGGGCATCGTCTCGGCGGTCGGGCGCACCAACCTGGGTGTGTCGACCTACGAGGACTTCATCCAGACCGACGCGGCCATCAATCCAGGCAACTCGGGCGGCGC
>Ga0299906_10000619_pt1 | contig 32114 bp, 21 predicted proteins | sample RVTome_14_FD_200259 | JGI IMG/M metagenome (GOLD analysis project Ga0299906, IMG submission 200259) | Soil microbial communities from uranium-contaminated site in the Upper Colorado River Basin, Wyoming, United States - RVT145D125 (version 2) ...
CCGCTGGACCGTAGCGCGGGCGTGTACATGACGCGCGATCCGCGCACGGTGGGCGGCGGCGCGCTCGCGTCGTCGGCCCTGAAGCTGATGGAGAAGCACCGCATCACGTCGCTGTTCGTCTGCGACGACGCGGGGCGGCTCGAGGGCGTCGTCCACCTCCACGACTTGTGGCGTCTCGAGCTCTTCTGAGACCTGCCGCGCCACGTCACTGCCGCCGGCTGACCGCGGAACGGGGATCGTTCGGCGAGCGCGGTGTCCGTCGAGCAGCCTGAACGGATACTGGTACGCCGTACCTGTCCGTTCGGGCCCCTGGGAAGGGATCGGTACGCCGTATGGATTCACGCGGGGCGTTCAAGAACCGGCGGGCTCGATCTCGTCCCGCGTCCAGCGCATGCCGGCGCGCCCGACGCGGGCGTTGACGTAGCGCCGCGCCAGCTTGAGGACGTTCGGCCGCCGGCGGCGGGCCTCCCGCGCCAGCTCCACCTCGTTGACCAGCCAGCGGTTGGCGAAGCCGTAGAAGCGCCGCGAGCGGCGGCCGGCCACCGTCCGCAGGCGGTCGCTCCCCTCTTCCCACGAGGGCGCCAGGGAGACGACGCGAGCGGCCACCCGGCCCTGGTACTCGGTGCCCTGGATGGGGTAGGCCAGGGTGGTGAGGAAGACGTCGGGCATCGCTTCCTTGAGCCGCTCCACGGTGGCCTCGACGTCCGCGACCTCCTCGCCCTCGTAGCCCAGCATGATGAACATGCCGGCCTCGATGCCGTAGCGACGGAGGAGGCGGACCATCTCGACCACGCGGCCGGCGTCGGTGCGCCGCTCCATGGCGTCGAGGATGCGCTGCGAGCCCGACTCGGCGCCGATCCACAGGCGCCGGCAGCCCATCGCGGCGAGGGTGCGCACCACGTCCTCGTTGAGGCGGTCCTCGCGCGAGATGGTCTCGAACGGCAGCTTGAGGCCGCGGCGGGCGAGCTCGGCGGCGTAGCCGAAGAGCCAGCGGTGGTGGATGGTGAAGACGTCGTCGGCGTACCACAGCATGTCGGGGCGGTAGCGCTCGACGATCGCCTCGACCTCGGCGGCGACGCCCGCCGGCGAGCGGCGGCGATGGGTGAAGCCGAAGACGGCGTGGCTGCACCAGCGGCAGCGGTAGGGGCAGCCGCGGGCGGTGATCAGCGACACCGAGCCCATGCCGTGGTGACGGCGCCAGACGTCCACGTAGCTGGGGACGTCGATGGCCTCGCGGTCGGGGAAGGGCTGGGCGTCGAGGTCGGCGATCTGCTCGCGCTCCGGCGTCTCGGCGAGCTCGCCGTCGCCGTCGAGGTAGGCGATGCCGCGGACCCGCTCGAGGTGGCCCAGGCCGTGGCGGGCGAGGTGGGGGAGCAGCTCTTCGAGCGTCAGCTCGCCCTCGCCGCGCACCACCACGTCGGCGCCGTTGCGCAGGTACTCGCGCGGGTAGTTGGCGGGCTCGGGACCGCCGAGGACCACGGTCGCGCCGTGGCCCTTGAGGAAGCGGATGAGCTCGAGGGCGCTGCGGCGGATGGTGAGGTTGACGTAGACGCCCGCCACCGGCGGACGCTCGCGCTCGACGAGCGCATGGAGCTCCTGCCGCGTGCGTAGCGTCGAATCGAAGACTTGGACGTCGAAGCCCCTGGCTTTCAGGTGCGAGGAGACGTAGAGCAGGCCGAGCGGCGGATAGGGCCGCATGATCCGCTTCTCGTTCGCGTCTTCTTCGAGGAAGTAGCCGTGGGTGAGCAGGAGGTCCATGGCGCCGCGCTTCCGCGCCGTCCCTCCCCTCGATGCCGCCGTCGAAGGGCTGTCCGGAGGATGGTGCCCAGGGGCGGAATTGAACCACCGACACCCTGATTTTCAGTCAGGTGCTCTACCGACTGAGCTACCTGGGCACAGGGAGGCAACTTCTACCGCATCTCGCGGGCCGAAGTCAAGCCGCCGATCCGGGTACCGGGCGCTGCCCGCAAGACTCCCGAACCCTACTACAATAGCCGCCATGTTGGGAAGACCCTGCGGCGCTCTCGCCGCGCTCGCCGCCGTCCTGGGGACGCTCGCCGCTTCCCCCGCCCCGGCGTGGACGCCCGAGAGCCACCGGGTGATCGCCGCCTCGGCGGCGCGCCTGGCGCCGCCCGACCTGCACCGCCAGATCGCCCGCAACCGCGACGCCTACCTGCTGGGCGCCGTGGACCCCCTGCGCGACGGCCGCCCCGAGCACCACGTGAAGAACCCCGACGGCAGCGGGCGCCTCGACGAGATGATCGCCCTCGCCGTGGACAACGCGATCCGGTCCATCCGCGCCCACCGTCCGTTCAACGAGATCGTCTATCGCCTCGGCGTGGCGGCCCACTACGTGGCCGACGCCAGCAATCCGCTCGCCGTGGCCGACGGCGACCCCGACGAGGACCGCTACGCGAGCGACTTCCTCCGTTATCTCGCGAGCACCGAACCGCGCCTGAGGACGGTGTTCTACGGCTTCCAGCCGGGCTTCAACGGCGACGGGGACCTCCCCCGGCTGGTGGACGAGGCCGTCCGCCGCGGGCGCGACCTTTACCCCCTGGTGGGCCGCGAGTACCGTCGCGTGGGCTTCCGCTCGGGCGTCGAGACGTTCAGCGACCGTTCCACGGCCTTCGGCGTCGCTTCCGTGGCCTACAGCCACGCCCAGAGCGACGTGGCCGAAGTGTTGCGTCACGTGTGGCTCGCTGCGGGCGGCATGGACTCCCGGCCGCGGATTCCCGTCCGCGGCCGCCAGGTCCTGCTGCTACCGCTCGACCCGGCGGTGCGCTGACGCGCGGACCCTGCGAAATCCTATGAAACGCTTGAGATTTATGAGGCATCGCCGGCCGGCGATGCCAGCAACAGGCCGAGCGTCTCGAGCCGGATGATCGATCGTTCATGTCGGCCGGCGCTGACCTGTCCTCTGGCGCAGTGGGCTTCGGTCTCGAACACCAGCCGCCGTCCATCGACCGCCACCAGCACGCTCTTGATGCGGAGGGTCTCCCCGAGCCGGACGGCACGGGCATGGCTGACGTCGATGTGCGTCCCGACCGTCGCCCGGCCCTGTGACAGGAAGGGCTCCACGCCGAGGCGGCAGGTCTCCTCGATCAGCAGGACCAGGCCCGGCGTCGAGAGGACCGGGATCGGCAAGAACGGCGGCGACATCGGATCGTCGACCACGACCTCCATCTCATGGATGTGTCCGACCGGCACGTGCATTCCGGGCTCTCCGCGCTGACGCAGCCGACTATAACAGAGGCGTCCCGCGAAACCGAGATGCCGTCGGCAGCACGGACGATGACGAAAAACAGGGAAATCTGGTGTAAGATAGGGGCCTGCCTGCTGAACCGAGAAGCCTCAGGCCGCGTGACCGACCCCGGGAGCGGGGCTCGGCCCGTCGCGGGTCGAGGGGAGGGCCGACGACGAGATGATCGATTCCCAAGTTGCCCAGCGCTTCGCCGACTACGAGACCAACGTCTTCGCCAAGATGAGCCGGATGGCCCACGAGCACGGCGCTCTCAACCTGGGCCAGGGCTTTCCCGACTTTCCGGGACCCGACTTCGTGAAGGAAGCCGCCGTCGAGGCGATCCGGGCGGGATACGACCAATACTCGCCTACGTCCGGCCTCCCGGATCTCACCCGGGCCATCGCCGAGCATTACCGGGACCGGGTGGGGCTCGACGTCGACCCCGATACCGAGGTCACCGTCCACTGCGGATGCACGGAGGCGCTTGCCGCGAGCCTCGTCGGATTGGTGAATCCGGGCGATGAGGTGATCGTCTTCGAGCCATATTTCGATACTTACCGGCCAGGCGTGGCGCTGGCCGGCGGTATCGCCCGTTTCGTCACGCTCGAGCCGCCGCGCTTCGCCATCGACCCGGACCGATTGCGCCGGGCCTTCGGGCCCCGGACCCGGGCGATCCTCGTCAACACGCCGCACAACCCGACGGGCAAGGTCTTCAGCCGCCGCGAACTGGAGCTCATCGCGGCGCTGTGCCGGGAGCACGACGCCATCGCGATCATGGACGAGGTCTACGAGAACCTGGTGTTCGAGGGCGAGCACGTGAGCATGGCGGCCCTCGAAGGCATGCGGGGGCGCACGGTGACCCTGTCGAGCCTGGGCAAGACGTTCTCGCTCACCGGCTGGAAGGTGGGATGGTCCATCGCGCGCCCACCGCTGACCACCGCCATCCGGCGCGCCCATCAGACCCTGACCTTCGCGGCCGCGACGCCCCTGCAATACGCCGCGGCGAAAGCGCTGCGGGCTCCCCGGTCCTATTACGACGACTTCCTGGCGCAGTATCGCGAGCGGCGGGGCCTGCTGGTCGAAGCGCTCGAGGAAATCGGCTTCATCGTCTTTCCTCCGGCCGGGACCTACTTCGTCCTCGCCGACCATACTCCCTTCGCGCTCGGCGACGACGAGGAATTCTGCGTCCATCTGACCCGAGAGATCGGCGTCGCGGCGATTCCGCCCAGTTATTTCTACAGCGATCCCGCCAAAGGGCGAGACTTGGTCCGCTTCGCCTTCTGCAAGACCCAAGGGGTCCTGCGCCAGGCCATCGACCGCCTCCGGACCCTGCAGCCGCGCCGGAGCCCCCAGAAAGCCCTGACCAGATGATCGGAGGAGTTGCATGTCATCCGAAGTTCCCACGACGTCGGTCGAGCTGTTTTCCGCCTGCCCCCTGCGCCAAACGGACCTCAACGCGCCGACCTACCTCGGGAGCATCGAGAACGTCGCGCGGTGGAGCGAGCGGGGAGGCTACAGAGGCACGCTCATCTACACCGCCAACAACGCCGAAGCGGACCCCTGGCTGCTCGCCCAGGTGGTGCTCCGGGCCACCGAGACCCTGGCGCCATTGGTGGCCGTCCAGCCCGTCTACATGCACCCCTACACGGTCGCCAAGATGGTCTCTTCCCTGAGCAACATGTATGGCCGCAAGATCTTTCTGAACATGGTCGCGGGCGGTTTCAAGAACGATCTCGTCGCCATGAACGACACGACCCCTCACGACCGGCGGTACGACCGCCTGGTGGAATACACCACGATCATCCAGCGCCTGCTCGAGCCGGGCTCCTCGGTGAGCTTCGAGGGCGAGTTCTACTCGGTCAGGAACCTGCGGCTGACGCCGCCGCTGGCCGCCGCGGATCTGTTCCCGGGGTTCTTCATCTCGGGATCGTCCGCGGCCGGCCTGGCGGCGGCGCAGGCCATCGGCGCTACCGTGGTGCGATATCCCCAACCCTCCGAGGACGGCGATCCCGGGTTGCCGGAGCCGGAGGCGGGCTCCGGGATCCGGATCGGCGTCATCGCCCGCGAGGAGGAGGAGGAGGCCTGGCGGGTGGCCCATCGGCGTTTCCCCGCCGACCGCAAGGGCCAGGTGACCCACATGCTGGCGATGTCGACCTCGGACTCCGTGTGGCACCAGCAGCTCTCGAGCGGCGCCCGGGACGCGGAGAAGAACGAGAAGCGGAGCCCCTATTGGATGGGACCGTTCGAGAGCTCCAAGGAGTATTGCCCTTATCTGGTGGGGAGCTACTCACGGGTCGCGCGCGAGCTGTCCAGATTCATCGCGGCCCGGCACCGGACCTACATTCTCGACATCCCTCCCGACGACGAGGAGTCCCGGCACGTGAATCGGGCCTTTCGGCAAGCCCTGGGATCCCTGGCCCCGTGACCCGGATCCGGCCCGCCTCAACCCCACGGCCGGATCCGAATGTCGCCCTGCCGGTCCTCCCAGCCCACGCCCTCGGCCACCCACTGCTTTCGCAGCTCGATCTCGCCCTTGCCGCTGCGGCGCACGAACACGTTGGTCAGCCACTGCTCGTCGTCCCTGTGGGGATAGTCCCGGCGGTAGTGGCTGCCCCGGCTCTCGGTCCGCATCGCCGCGGCCGAGGCGATGACCGTCGCCACGTCCAGGAGGTTGCGGTGCTCGAAGGCGATGGCGACGTCGAGCGGTGCGTCGATTCTCGCATGGCGGGCCAGCCGGTCGCGGCCATCGTCGGCATAGCGGCGGGCCCGCGCCAGGGAGCCCGCGTCCTTTTCGACCAGCAGGGTCTCCCACATGACCTGCTGGAGACCGCTCCTGAGCTCGGCGAGACCGGCTTCGCCGCGCGATTCACGGAAGCGGGCGATCAGCTCGGCGAGCCGCTCGACCGTCTCCTGACCGTCGTGGCGGACCGGGCGCCGGCCGGCGACCTCGGCCGCCTTGGCGCCGGCGCGCCAACCGAAGACCTGCGATCCGCCGAGCATGGTGCCGCCCAGCCGGTCCGCTCCTTGCCATCCCGCGGCCTCGCCGGTCGCGAACAGCCCCTCGACGCTCGACTGCGCGTCGGCGTCGATGCGGATTCCCCCGTTGCTGGTGTGATGGTGGAGCTGGACCTGGATCAGGTCCTGCTCGACATCGAAGCCCCTTTCGCGCATGAACTTGTTGAAGGTCTCCGGGTCGAATCCGCGATCGGCCCGCGAGAGGTCGAGGAACACCCCGTCGTTGCGCGAGCCCCGGCCCGCCAGCACCTCCCCTTTGATCGCCCGGTCGAGGTGGATCGCCTCGTCGCGGCAGCTCACCGGCCAGTGGAGCGCCTTGAGGCGGGACACCTCTTCGAGGGTCACGCCCGGCGGCAGGTAGTTCTTGACGAAGGCCTTGCCTTCGCCGTTGACCAGGCGGTAGGGCTCTTCCATCTCGTAGAGCATGATCATCGCCTGGACGGGCCACGTCGTCGCCAGGCCTTGCTGCATGAATTCCATGTTGAAGAGCTCGGCGCCGGCGCGCAGCGCCATGGCGTAGCCGTCGCCCGTGTTCCCGGGAGGATTGAAGCTGTGCTTGAAGAGCTGGCCCACGCCGCCGGTGGCGATCACCACGGCTCCGGCGTGGACGACGAAGGGCCGGCCCTCGTCGTCGACGCCGACCGCGCCCAGACAGCGGTTGCTCTCGACGATGAGGTCCGTCAGGTTGGCGTGCTCGATGACGAAGGTCTGCGTCGCCTCGATCACCGCCTTCTGGATCGCCACGATGCTGTTGGTCTGTCCCGCCTCGGGGTTGGCGTCCATCTTGGCCAGCATCTTGCTCTGGAAGCGCATCCCCATTTCCTGCAGGCGCTGGAGGGCCGCGCTCACCTCGTCGACGAAGATCCTGCACAGCTCCGGATCGGCCATGCCGAGCCCCGCCTGGACCATGTCGGCGTGGACGGAATCGGGAGGGTTGAAGAAGCTCCCTTGCGGCCCGACGGTGCGGATGGTCCAGAAATCGGCGATGGGATTCGAGGTCGCTCCCGCGCCGCGCACGCCGGGCACGCCGAATCGTCCCTTGACGGCGATCGTGGTTCTCGCTCCGCGCTCGTGGGCGGAGATCGCGCTGGCGGTGGCGGCGCCGCCGCCGCCGATGATGAGCACGTCGGTCTCGTAGACTTTCATGGTTTCCTTTCTCCGCAGCCGAGGAGCTCTTCGAGGTCTACCGCGTCGAGGACCTCGCGCGGCACCCGGTTGCGGGCGGTGCGTCCGGCCGCGGCGAGCGGCATGGTTGCGTCGACGCCCATCTTGGCGGTGCTCCCGTCCACCGGGTCGCAGGAAGGGTCGCAGAAGCTCCCCTGGCGCCCCGGCATGACGACGACGTCGCGATCGGCCTGGACGTTGAGCGCTATCGCGGTGGCCAGTTGACGCGGATCGGCGAGGTCGACCCCGGCGTCGACCACCAGGACGTGCTTGGCGTAGACGTGCTCTTCCAGGACGGCCTCGATGATCCGTCCGGGCTCCAGGTCGTCGGTCTTCTCGAGGGCGACGAGCACGGTCAGCGGCGCCGGCATAGCCACCCGGGTGACTCCGGGAGCCGCTCGGCGGGCGATCTCCAGGAGGCGCGCCTCCTGGGTCAGGGCGGGAAGCGTCAGGTGCTCCAGGTGGCCGCTGACGATGTCCTGGAGGACGGGGTCCTCGCGGAAGGTCATGGCTCGGACGTGGAAGACCGGGGCGCGGGTGGTTCCGGTCGAGACTCCGGTGAACTCGCCGAAGGGTCCTTCCTCGACGCGCTCGTCCGGGGGGACGTGGCCCTCGAGGACGAGCTCCGCCTCGGCCGGCACGCGCAGCCCGGGCTGGCTGACCGTCTCCACCAGGCGAAGGGGCTCCCGCTGCAGGCCGCCGATGACGCCGTATTCCTCCACCTCCGGCGAGCCGGAGTAGACCGCGCCGATCGACCACAGGGGATGAGCGCCGATGAAGACCGCGACGGGCATGGCCTCGCCGGCTTCGGCGTATTCGCGGTAGATCGCCAGGAGGTGGCCGTGCTCCATGAAGAGAGCGGTACGGTGGCGGTCGACCAGCATCAGGCGGTGATAGCTCACGTTGGTCTTGCCGGTGACGGGATCGCGGGCCGCCACCATCGCCGCGGTCAGGTAGCCGGCGTCCGCGTCGTTCTCGTGGTAGACCATGCGCGGCAGCAGGCCGAGGTCGACCTCCGGTCCTTCGAGCACCGTGTGTTGGACGGGCCCTTCGCGCTCGACGACAGGCTCGATCGGCCGCCGGCAGGCGGCGGAGTAGCGCTCGCTCAGCTCGTGGATCGGGCAGTCGAGCGCCAGGGCCAGGCGTCCTATCGAGCCGCAGACGTTGGTGACCACAGGCCACCGGCTGCCACGGACCCGGTGGAAGTACAGGATCGGCGAGCGGTGTTTCTGCTCGAGCCGGGTGAGGATGGCGGCGGTCTCGTAGCGCGGATCGACCTCACGCCTCACCTCGAGGACGTCGCGCGGCCGGTGCCGTCGGACCTGGTCGAGAAAGGCGCGGAGACTATACATGGGCTTCGCGGCGCTGGGCTTCGCGACGCGGCGTGGCGGCTCCCTCTCGGCGCTCGACCGCGAGGAGCGCCCGAAGCCGTCTGCGGTCGGGCTTGCCCGAGCTGGTGCTGGGCAAGGCCTCGAGGATTTCGATCCGGCGCGGCATGCGCACGAACGGCAAGGAGGCGAGACAGTGGGAACGCAGGTCCTTCGCCGCCAGGGAGACGCCCGGGAGGAGGACGACGAAAGCGACGATCTGCTCTCCCAGAAGCGCGTCTTCGACGCCGACCACGGCCGACTCCTGGACCGCCGGGTGGCCGTTGATCACCGCTTCGATCTCCCCGGGGAAAACCCGCTCTCCGGCCACCTTGATCATTTCCGACTTGCGCCCGACGAGAAAGAGGTACCCGGACTCGTCCATCCTGCCGAGGTCCCCGGTGTGCAGCCGTCCGCGCTCGTCGAGCGTCCCATGCTCGCGCTCGTCCCCGGAGACGTAGCCGAGCATGACGTTGGGGCCGGAGACCACCACTTCGCCGATGGCTCCCGGGGGCACGCTCTCGCCGCGTTCGTCGGCGATCTCGACCGTGACCCCGGGAATCGGGCGGCCGCAGGAATCCGGCCGCGAGAGGACCTCCGCCGCGGGCAGGTTGCAGATCCGCGGCGCCGCCTCGGTCTGTCCGTAGGCGACGTGGACCTCGACGCCGGGAAGCGCCTCGGAGAGCTCCCGCAGCTCGGCCGCGGCCATCGGCCCGCCGGTGACGACGACGTATCTCAGGTGGGGCAATTCGGTGGTGGCGAGCAGGCTTCGCCGCAGCAACGTCCGGAAGTGGTAGGGAACGCCCGAGAAGCCGCTCACCCGGTGCTCGGCGAGCTCCTTCAAGACCGTCTGGGGCATGTGGAAGCCGGCCGAGAACACCAGCGTGCCGCCGATCATCGTGTGGGTGAGCAACTGCATGCGGCCGTGGATGAAGTTGAGCGGCACGGCGAACAGCAGGCTGTCTTCCGAGGTCAGCCCCATCAGCGAGTTGACGGCCTCGACGTTGGAGATCAGGTTCTCGGTCGAGAGCATCACCCCCTTGGGTCGGCCGGTGGAGCCGGAGGTATAGATGACCATCGCCGGATCGTGACGGCCGATCGCGGGGCGCTCCGTCTCGGGCTCGTCTTCGCCGTAGACGGACTCGAGGCTGTGGAGGGCCAGGCCGACGGCTTCGGCGATCGGCGCGCACGCAGCCTCGCCGAGGACGAGCCGCGGGAAGCCCTCGGGCACGCCCTCCCGGGTCATGCGCTGCAATTGCCGCGGGGAGATCGCGATGGCCGTGGCGCGGCACTCCCGCAGCACCTGCGCCACGGCCGTCCGCCCCGCCAGGACCGAGACGTCCACCGAGGCGGCGCCGCTCTTCATGACCCCCCAATACGAGACCAGCGCGGCCAGCGAGCTCTCCTGGAGCAAGGCCACCCGATGACCCGGGCCGACGCCGAGCCGGCGCAGGCGCCGCGCCACCTGGCCGCTGCGGCGCTCGAGCTCGGCATAGCTCGTCCGCCGGCCGGAGAAGATCGCCGCCGTCCGGGCCGGAAACCTCCGGGCCGCGGCGCTCAAGAGGTCCGGAATCACCAAGCCGCGCGCTGCACGCTCGTCGTCCATCTCATCCACCTCCCGGAGCGGGCCCTCTCCAGGGTCAGAGCGCTTTCGCGGCGACCAGCTCCTCCGACTCGGTGTGGCTTCGGACGTAGCCGGCGATTTTCGCGACGGTGCCGAACGCCTCGGGGGTGAGGTCTTCGATGCCGACGCTGAAGCCGTAGGTCGCCTCGATCCAGACGACCAGCTCGACCAGCGCGACCGAATCGAGGACTCCCTCGCTGATGAGCTCGGTCTCGGCGGTGACGCTCACTTGCCTGCCCATGACCAGCTCCGACGTGATGTAATCGATGATCTGTTGCTCGTGGGACATTCGATATCTCCTCATTGCGTCCGTTCGGCACAGGGCCGCGCGGTGCTTGAACGTTCGAAAACGACCGGCGCCGACACGGCGTAGTCGGCCACCCGGTCCATCCTTACCTCGAGGCCGAGACCTCGCTCGGCCCCTCCGTGAGCCGCGGCCGCCGGCTCCACGACGTCCTGATCGAGCAGGAAGCGGTTCTGGGACTTGCCCTCCAGGCATTCGAAGCCGTCGTGGCAGCGGCCGAGGATCTCGCCGGCCTTCGACAGGATCCCGGTTTCCGCGACGAGCGCCCCGAGGTGACGGGCGATGCCGTGAGAGCGGGCGAGCTCGACGATCCTGGCGCAGCCGAGAAGGCCTCCGCACTTGCCGACCCGGACGTTGAAGACGTCCGCCGCCCGCGCGCCGATCAGCCGCCGGGCGTCGGTGAGCGAGCAGAGCGACTCGTCCGCCATCACCGGCACGCCCGTCATTTCCCTGACCTGCCGCATCCCCGCCAGGTCGTGAGCGGGGACCGGTTGCTCCACCGAGCGGATGTCGAAGCGCCGCCAGGCGGACAGCTTGGCGACCGCTTGCGCTGCTCGCCATGCGCCGTTGGCGTCGATCCGGATGCGGGCGTGGCCGTCGAGGGCACCGAAGACCGCCTCGAGCCGAGCCTCGTCGTCGTCCAGGCCGACCTTGACCTTGACGTGCCGCTTGCCCATCAGCCGCAGCAGCGCGCAATGCCGGGGCAACGCGTCGGTGGCGACGTCGAACCCGATCACGACCCCGGGGGGGAGCTGCGGTCCCGGGCTCCAGCCGAGGATCTCGTGGATCGCCCGGCCCCAGTACCGGCCCGCCAGGTCGAGGGTGGCCAGCTCGAAGCCGGCCAGGGTCGCCAGGGCTCGATCGGCCTGCTCGAGGCGGCGCCGCAGCCAGTCGACCACCTCGTCCGCGTCGTGGAAGCTCGTCCCGAGCCAGGCTCGCGCCAGGGCAGGGGCCTCGCGTGCGAGGACCGTCTCGAGGGTCTCGCCGGTGAGGTAGGCCCGCGGCACGATCTCGCCGTGGCCCACCGTCCCGTCCTCGGCGCGGACGGCGACCACCACCGCCGCCGCCGCCTTGCGGTCCCTGAGGGCGTGACGGAAGCCGGACTTGAGGGGAATCCGGACGCGGTGGAGCGTGACGGCGTCAATCCGCACGGATCCGCTCCCCGATTTCCAGGTCCCGATGGAAGGCGGGATCGCGGCTCAAGACGGCAGGCTTGATCTGCTCGTCGTTGGCGCCGGCGGCGACGCGCCGCCGGCGCAGCGCCGCGTAGCCGTGGGGCCGGACGATCCACAGCTCGGGCGGCGCGAGCCGCTGTGCGCTTCGCTTGGCCCGGTATTCGACGTTGCATCGCCCCAGCTCGCGATCGATCGCGGCGAGCAGCGCCTTGGCCCTCCCGCGGTCCTGAGGCCGTTCGAGCTCGACCAGGAAGAGGTAGCGTGGGAAACCCTCGGCTGCCGGTTGGGCCGTGAACGCGACGACCCCCAGCCGCGACCGGCGGACCGCGGCGGCCATCGCCGAAGACACCTGTTCCTCGGTCAGCTTCTCGCCCGTCAACGAGCAAGTCGCGCCGGTCCGGTAGAGGAACTCGAGCCGCGGGGCGGCGCCCGCGAAGCCGCGCACCCGGACGACGTCGCCGATGTTGTAGCGGTAGAGGCCGCCGGTGGTGCTGAGCACCACGACGTAGCGGCGGTCCAGCTCGAGCTGATGCGCGAGCAGGGTCTCCGGATTCGCGTCTTCCGCCTGCTCCTCGGGGATGAACTCGAAGAAGTGGACGTCGGCCGTCAGCACCGCGCCCGCGCCCGGATCCGCGAGCGGTATCGCGATGACCCCCTCGGAGGCCATGGTCGGATAGTCGTCGTGGGGGATCGAGGCGACGTAGGGGGCGAGCATCTCGAGGTAGGTGCGTTGCATCGAGCTCTGCCAGGAGACGATCACCGCCAGGCGCGGCCACAGGTCGGCGGCGTGGAAGCGGGGCGTCGCCGGCCGCAGCGCGCGGCGGATTCTCCGGGCCCGCTCGGGATGGGCCCGGCACCGGTCCGTCACCGCCCGGCGGACCTCCGGAGCGATCGCCAGCTCCGGCGACAGCTCGCCCCGCTCGAGGTCGTCGAGCAGGGGGTCGGCGAGCTCCTCGATCTTGCGCAGCAGCACGAGGATCGTGCTCGGATTGAGGCTCATCAACATCGTGAGGTCCTCTTCAAGGAGAAGACGAGCCAGAAGGTAATACCGCGCATCGCCGTCGGCGACGGCGGACAAGGCCGCGGGCGGGACGAAATGGCTCCGCTGCCGCGTCGCTGCCGTCATCCGTGCCCAGAAGGCGCTCTCGGAGCTGCAGGGAATGCCCCCCGAGGTCCTGGTGAAGCTCCCGGAGTCGGCGAAATTGGTCGTGACGCGGCCCTGGCCAAGGCCGGGGTGACGCTGGTCGACCGCTTCCCAGTAGACCGCGAGGGCGCGGATCTTGTCCCGCATGAAGGCGCGCGTCACCGGGACGAGCTTGGACGCCGACGTGGTTCCGCTGGTGATGAAGAAATGGCGCACCGGCTCCGAGACGAGGACGCCGCTCTGCCCCGCCGCCATGCGGTCGATGGATTCCCGCAGATCCTCGTAGGTGGCGAGCGGCACGGCTTGCCGGAAGTCCCGAACCGTGCGAATGGCCTCGAAACGGTGCCGCCGCCCGAACTCGCAGTCGCGGTTGGGATGGACGATGCGCTCGAGCAGGCACTCGGCCTGAGCCGCTTCGGGCCGGTGCAGGGTCGCCAGGAAGCCTTGCAGCTCGCAGGACATCGGATCACGTCCTCGTGGCCGCCGGCTCGAGGCCGCAGTCGCGCAGACCGAGCCGCCGCACCCAGGCGGTGACGGCGTCGACCAGCTCGGCGACGGCCTCGAATTGGATTCCGTGATGGCAGTCGATCGAGCGGATCGTCACCGGCGCCCGGCGCAGACGCTCGAACGTCCGCAGCGTCCGCTCCCGGTCCATCGTCACGTCCCGCTCGGCCATGACGAGCAAGATGGGCAGCGTGGAGCGATGGAGCTCGAGGATCGCCTGCGCGCCCATCTCGCGCAGAATCCGGCCGAACCTCGGGCTGAAGAACCGGAGTCGGAGCTCGTCCTTGAGGATGAAGTCGTGCAGCCAGGGCCCGCGCGTGAACATCTCCTCGCGGATGGGACTTTCGACGCAGGGCTGATCGACCGGTCGATCCTCGAGCGGCCTATCCTGGGCGGCCAGCGCCCGCTGCAAGCCCGCTGCCGGGAACAGGCCGGGCGCCAAAAGGACGAGGCCGGCGAGGCGGTCCGCGGTCCCGGGCTCGACCAGCGCGTTGAGCGCCAGCACGCCTCCCCAGCACCATCCGATGAGAAACAGCGGTCCTTCGCCATCGTGCTCGCGCTCGACGACGCGCCACAGATCGAGGACCAGTTGCCTCGACGAGGGCGCGTCCCCGAGCCCTCGGCGATTGAGGCCGGAGCCCCGCCGGTCGGCGCCGACGACCTTGAAGCCGAGCCTCGCCAGGGGCTCGGCGAGACGCGCGAGCCACTGCGAATGGCTCATCACCCCGTGCAGCAGCACCATCGTGCCCGCCCTTTCCGGTCCCTCCCATACCCGATATTCCAGCGGATAGAGGTCCTCGGCGACGAGAGCGCGGACGCGCTCCCGGACCGGGCCCACGACGCTGCTCTCCGATGCCCGTGGTTCGGCCGTCACGACGCTCACTCCATGACGACGCCGCCGCACACGTTCAGGGTCTGCCCGGTGACGGCGGAGGCGCCGGGCGAGGCGAAGAAGAGGACGGCCGCGGCGACCTCCTCGGCCGTGACCAGCCGCCGGCGCGGGCTCTCCGCGACGATCTCGGCGAGGTACTCCTCCGCGTTCTTGCCGAACATCTTGCCGCGCCGGGCCATGGCCTCGCGCAGCAGCTCCGAGTCGACGTGCCAGGGGCACACTGCGTTGGCCGTGATCCCGAGACGCGCGGTTTCGCGGGCCACCGACCGGGTCAACCCGAGCACCGCCGCTTTCGACGAAGCGTAGGCGCTGTTGAAGGCCGAGCCGACCTTGGCGGCGATCGAGGAGACGTTGACGATCCGCCCCCATTTGCGCCGGATCATCGCCGGAAGCACCGCCTTGGTGAGATAGTAGACGCCGAAGACGTTGAGCTCGTACAGCTCCGTCCAGCGCTCCTCGTTCGACATGACGACGCTCGCGACGTCGTTGGCGGCGGCGTTGTTGACCAGGACGTCGACGGCGCCGACCTCTTCTTTCACCCGGGCCATCAACGCCCCGACCTCCTTTCTCTTCGCGACGTCGCAGGTCAGGCCCCAGGTGGGCACGCCGAGCGACCGCACCTCGTCGGCCGCGGCCTCGAGAGGTCCGGAGCTTCTCGCCACCAGGACTACCTTCGCCCCGGAGCGGGCGAATGCCAGCGCGATTTCCCGACCGATTCCCCGGCTGGCGCCGGTGACGAGCGCTATTCGTTCACTGAGGTCGTCCTTCATCCGCAATCCCAAGTCTTGCCATGGCTCTACGTCAACCCCGCTCCTTCGACGATACGTTTCCAGACTCGACAGCTTCCGGATTGCGCGAAACGAACCCCGCGCCAATCCGAATCTTCCATGCTGGGAGCGAGCGAGGACGATCCTACAAGCGCCACCCGATGGTGTCAAGTAGACGACGTCGGGAATCTGCGCCGTCGTAGGCTTGCGGCGCGGCCCGAGCAAGACGATCGACCGCGGCTCGAACTATACGGTTGACACGGGCGGCGGGCGCGATTACAATCGTCTTCCCACTCCATTACCGGGTTGGACCGCGCGGGCTGACGTGTTCGGAGCAGCGGAAGCTGAACGGTCGGTAGGAGGTTGAACGGTCGGTAGGAAGCTGAGCAGGCGGTGGCAAAACAGCGTACGCCATCTTGAAGCCTATGGAGAATTCGGCCGTCCTATGAACGTCGAACGTCGGGAGCGAATGAATGATGACGCCCATTGCGGCTCGCGTGGAGGATGATTTCGGCATCGGCGAGGCGCTGGGGCAGGCGTGGAAGGACCTACGGGCTTGCGCCGACGTCCTGGCCGACTATGCCGCTTCGGGGGTCCGCAGCATGGACGGACCCTTCATCAACGATTCTCGAGAGCTTTGCATCCGGATGTATACGGCGGCCCTCAGCCGGGTCCGGCGGCGATTCTGGACCACGAGCTTCCTGTCCTCCGGCTTCTGGTCGCGGGTCGACGCGACGATCCTCGCGGCGAACCTCGAGCTGATGGGACGATTGCGGCAGGGCGGCGTCGGCACCCGCCGCCTCTTCCTGCTGCCGCTGCCCGCCGAGGCGGAAGTCGAGCGCTGGCAGGACGAGCGCCTGCTGCTGCGCAAGTCCGGCGACCAGGAAGCGCTCCAGCGCTTCGACGCCAAGCTCGCCAGCCTGCGCGAGAACGTCGAGGGGCTGCTCGCCCACGGCTGCGACGTGAGGATCGTTCACGACGCCGACAAGCGCTATCGGAGCTTGCCGCCGGCACTGGCCTTCGATCACAGCGACTCCGAGCTCGGCATCTACGACGACTGGCGAGTCGACGTCTTTCGCGGCGGCCGTTCGGGCATCATCGAGAGCCTCGACAGCTTCACGCCGGTGATGCGCGCCTTCGAGGCGTTGCGCGACGACGTGCTCGCCTACTTCGAGACGTTGTGGGCCGAGGCGCGCCCCATCTCCGCCTTTCTCGAGCGTCTCCGCAAGGCCATTGAGGACGCCTCCACACGGATCGACTACCAGCTCACCTGGCTCGCCCGCTACGACCATGGCCTGCCCCAGGAGGACCAGGTGCTCAAGCTGGTCGAGCTCAGCACGGTGAAAGCGGAGATCCAGCGGCTCGGCAAGTGGGGCACGGTCCGCCGTCACCTGGACATCGGGACCTGCACGGGGAGATACCCCCTCAGCCTGCGCCACGCGGTCGCGCCGCAGGGGGAGATCCTCGGGATCGACAACGACATGGACTGCGTCCGCTACGCTCGGCGCAATACCGAGCTCGAGGCGGGCGACGATGCCCGGCTGCGCATCGAGCGCGTCGACTTCTGCACCGACGGGCACAAGGTCACCGGCCCTTTCGATCTGATCACCTGCATGCTCGGGACGCTGATCCACTTCGGCCGCGAGGCCGACGGCCCGCCCTGGGACGACACGCTGCAACGGGCCCTCGAGAAGCTCGCCGGCCTGCTCGACGAGGACGGCGTCCTCTTCCTGAGCGTCTGGTCGCAGCAGGCCTGTCGCGAGCTCGACCTGCTGCACATCTACACCGAAGAGGACAAGGAGCACTTGGCGCGGGCGACCCCGCCGGCCGCGGAGCTTCAGGATCGGCTGACCCGGGCGGGGCTGCGATTCGGGCCGCCTTACCAGCTCGAAGGACGCATGGATCTCTATCGGTGCTCTTTACCGGGCTCCCCGGGCGGCCGAGCGTTTGCCGGGCGAACCGCGAGGCGCCCACCCGACCCCTCACTCTCTCACCGACAAGTCGACAGGAGGAATCATGCCTAGCAGTCAAGAAGCCAAGCCCCGTAGCAAGACCGAAGGCAAAGCCGCCGAGACGGCCGATCCCAGAGAGCAGTTCTGGAAGGCCGGGGAGGGATTCTACAACGCCCTGGTGAAGGCTCAGCAGGCAGCGTGCGAGGCCTTCGAAGCCGCTTCCCGCGAGCAGCAGGAGGCTCTCCTCAAGGTCCAATCCCAGGCGCGCCAGCGTGCCGACGAGATCCACTACGAGTACCTCAGCACCCTGCAGGAGGCGAAGGACAGCGACGACTTCCCGAGCGTTGGCGCCAAGGCCAACAGGAAATACCAGGAGGCACTCGCCGAAGTGCAGGCGGCGGTCTGGAAGGAAACCGCGGCGCTCTACGAAGCCCGCCAGAAGGCCCTCCAAGACCTGCAGACCACCAGCCAGCGAAACCGGTTGGCGGCCTACGTCGACTACGCCAAGGAATGCCAGAGGATCTGGGGCCAGCTCGACGCCGGCAACTTGTCTTGCGAGAGCCTGGCTTTCATCGGCCAGAGCCTGACGATCGGCGCTCAGCTCGTGGGAGGGCGGGCTTAGGGTGAGGTACAGGCGGAACGTCCGGCGATGCCCGGCCTCTTGGTGTGGCGAGGAGCATCGCCATTGAAAGCCCGTCCGGACCTGTCGGCCCTCTCCCCGGAGCAGCTCGCCCTCCTGCAGCGGCGGCTGAGTGAGAAAAAGCGACGCAATGGCTCCACGGCCGGTGACGAAGGCATACCCCGCCGGTCCGATCGCGGACCGGCTCCCCTGTCCTTCGGCCAGGAGAGGATGTGGTTCATCGATCGGCTCCAGCCGGGCAGCCCGGCCTACAACGTGGCCACCTGCCTGCCCCTGACCGAGCCCCTCGACGTCGCCATCCTGGAACGCGCCGTCGGCGAGATCGTCCGCCGCCACGAAGTGCTGCGGACCACGTTCGTGGAGCGCGACGGCCGCCCGGTCCAACGGATCGGCGACGCGCCCACGGTCGAGATCCCGATCGTCGATCTGCGGCGGGAGCCCGAGGAGGAGCCGGGTAAGAAGCTGGCGTGCCTGGCCGGCGAGGAAGCCCGGACCTCGTTCGATCTCGCTCACGGCCCGGTGTGGCGCGCCGGCTTGGCGAGGATCGACCTCGCGGATGGTCTTCCCTGGTACCTGTTCCTCACCATGCACCACATCGTCTCGGACGCCTGGTCGCTGGACGTGTTCTCGCGCGAGCTCGTGGCGCTGTATCCGGCCCTGGCCAGCGGCGCCCCGTCGCCGCTGCCGGAGCTGCCGATCCAATACGCCGACTTCGCGGTCTGGCAAAGGGAATGGGCGAGAGGTCCCCAGCGTGCGCGCCAGTTGGAGTACTGGCGCGAGCGGCTCGAGGACGTGCCGACCACCCTGGAGCTGCCGACCGATCACCTGCGGCCCGCGGTCCTGACCTACCGCGGGGGACTCTACGCCTTCCGCCTCGAGAGCGAGCTGCTCGAGGGTTTGAAGGCGCTCGGCCGAAGCGAACGGGCGACCCTGTTCATGGCGGGTCTGACGGCCTTGCTGGTCCTGCTCGGACGCTACACCCGGGAGGACGACTTGGTCGTCGGCACTCCGATCGCCAATCGTGGACGCTCCGAGCTCGAGGGCCTGATCGGGTTCTTCCTGAACACTCTGGTGCTGCGGGCCGACCTGGGAGGCGATCCCGGCTTCCGCGAGCTGCTGCGCCAGGTCCGCGAGGTGACGGTAGGCGCCTATGCCAACCAGGACCTGCCCTTCGAGCTCCTGGTCGAGGAGATCAGGCCCGAGCGCAATCTGAGCATCAACCCGCTGTTCCAGGTGATGTTCGTGCTGCAGTCCAAGACGCCGGCGCGCGAGGCGGAGCCGTCCGCGCGGCGGACCGCCGCGGCCGGGCACGATTTCCCGGCGGCCTCGAGCGGCATGTCGCGCTTCGACCTGACCCTGTCGATGACGGAGGATCAGGGGCGTCTCGAAGCCGACTTCGAGTACAGCAGCGACCTCTTCGAGCTCGGCACCATCGAGCGCATGGCGGGCCACTTCAAGACGCTGCTCGCAGGGGCGCTCGCCGACCCCGATCGCGAGCTCTCGGCCCTCCCGATCCTGACCGACGCCGAAGCGCTTCAGCTCGCGCGATGGAACGTAACCGCGGCGCCCTATCCCGCCGACATGTGCATCCACCAGCTCTTCGAGCGGCGAGCCGCCGAGGTGCCGCGATCCGTCGCCCTGGTCTTCGCCGACCAGGAGCTCACCTACGAAGCCCTGAATGCTCGGGCCAATCAGCTCGGTCATCGGCTGCGGGCCCTCGGCGTCGGTCCCGAGATCCGCGTGGGCCTGCTCGTCGAGCGATCGATCGAGATGGTCGTCGGCGTGCTCGGGGTGCTCAAGGCCGGCGGCGCGTTCGTGCCTCTCGATCCCGCCTATCCGAAGGAGCGTCTCGCCTTCATGCTGCGGGATTGCCGGGCGGCGGTGCTCCTGACCCAGAAACGGTTGCTGGAGGAGCTGCCCCCGCACGACGCTCGGGTCGTCCTCCTCGACGACGAAGAGCGCTTCGCCGCGGAGAGCGCCGACAATCCGGTGAGCGGGGTGGCGCCGGACCATGCCGCCTACGTCATCTACACGTCGGGCTCGTCGGGCCGGCCCAAGGGCGTCGTCGTCCCGCACCGCGGCGCCTGCAACTCGGCCGAGGTCGAGGTGAGCTGGTACGAGATCGAGCCCGGGGACCGCGTTCTCCAATTCGCCTCGCTCAGCTTCGATGCCTCGGTCTACGAGATCCTGATGGCCTTCTGGGGGAAGGCGACCCTGGTGGTGGCGCCGCGGCTCGAGCTGATCCCCGGTCCCGACTTTCCCGCCCTCCTCCGGGGCCAGAGGATCACCGTCCTGCCCATGGCGCCCCCGGCGCTGGCGGCGGTGCCCGTCACGGATCTGCCGGACCTGCGCCTGATCCTGGTCATGGGGTCGGACTGTCCCCCCGAGCTGGTCCGGCGCTGGCGCGCCGTGCCGAAGTTCTTCAACGCCTACGGCCCCACCGAGACCTCGATGTGGGTCTCCGGGATCTACCTCGACGGCGTCCGGACGACCATCGGACGGCCGATCCCGAACACGCGATTCCACGTCCTCGACCCGGGGATGGCCCGGCTGCCCGTGGGGCTGCCCGGCGAGCTCCACGTCGGCGGCGTGGGCGTCACCCGAGGGTATCTCGAGCGCCCCGGGCTGAGCGCCGGGCAGTTCATCCCGGATCCCTTCACCGGCGACGCCGGCGCCCGCCTCTACAAGACGGGCGACCTGGTGCGCTACCTGGAGGACGGACGGGTCGACTTCCTCGGCCGCATCGACCATCAAGTCAAGATCCGGGGGTTCCGGATCGAGCTGGGCGAAGTCGAGGCGGCGTTGAGCGATCACCCGGATCTCGCCGAGGTGGCGGTGCTGGCACGGGACGACCTGCCGGGCGGCCGTGGCCTGGTGGCCTACGTGACTCCCCGCAACGGCGCGGAGCCCAATCCCGGGGAGCTGAGCCGCTTCCTCCAGCGAACGCTCCCCGGCTACATGGTGCCCGCCGCCTTCGTGGTGCTCGAGGGGCTGCCCCGCCTGCCGAGCGGCAAGGTCGATCGGCGCTCCTTGCCGCTCCCCGACGCCGCCCGCCCCCGGCTCGAGGCGGCGTACGTCGCGCCGGGCTCCTCGACCGAGGAGCGACTGGCGGCGATCTGGGCCGCCGTGCTGGGCGTCGAGCGGGTCGGCGTCCACGACAACTTCTTCCAGCTCGGCGGCCACTCCCTGGTCGCCACCCAGATCACCTCGCGGGTGCGCGACGCTTTCGGCGTCGAGCTCTCGCTGGTGGAGCTCTTCGAGGGTCCTACCGTGGCGGAGCTGGCAGGGCGCATCGAGGCGCTCCCGGCCGCCGCCGCGCGGGTCGACGCCGCCGCCGCGGCCGAGGAGGACGGCGTCCTCTCCGAAGCCGAGGTCGACCAGCTCCTGCGAGAGCTCCTGGTGGGGCAGAAGCGTCGACTGGTGGCCCGGCTCCTCGAAGACCCGCAGCCGCCTTTCCGAAGGAGCGAGGCCGCCGCGCCACGCGCCGAGGGCTCGCCGTCCGCCCCGGCCGCCGTGGAAGCCAGGGTGGAGCCCCTCTCCTATAGCCAGGAGAGGATGTGGTTCTTGCACCAGCTCCGTCCTCAGGGCATCGCCTACAACCTTTCCCTGCAACTGCCCTTGACCGAAGCCGTCGACGAAGAGGCCCTGGAGCGGGCCCTGAATACCTTGCGCGAGCGCCACGAGGCCCTGCGCACCACGTTCGGGCTCGAAGAGGGCGAGCCGGTCGCGGTGATCCGGGGATTCCGGCCCGAGGCCCTGCGCCGGATCGATCTGCGCACCCGCCCCGAAGCCGAGCGCACCACGGCTTTCATGGAGGCGGCCGCCGCCGAGGCTCGCCACGTCTTCGACCTCGCCCGCGGCCCCCTGTTCCGCGGCGTCTTGCTGCGGCTCACCGACGACCAGGCTCTGGTGCTGCTCACCATGCACCACGCCGTCGCGGACGAATGGTCGTCGGGGATTCTGATGCGGGAGCTGCAGCTCCTCTACCAGGCCTACGGCTCCCGCCAGCCCTCGCCCCTGCCCCCCCTTGCCGCGCGATACTCGGACTATGCCCGCTGGCAGCGCGACCTGCTCCGGGGCGAGGTGCTCGAGAGTCGTCTCGCGTTTTGGCGCCGGCAGCTCGCGGACGCCCCCTCCCGACTCGACCTGATCACCGACATTCCGAGGCCGATGGAGCCGAGCGAGCGAGGAGCGTATCGTCAATTCGCCCTGCCGGCGACGCTGAGCGATCGGCTCAAGCAGCTCAGCGTGGAGCGGAACGTGACCCTCTTCACCACGCTTCTGGCCGGTTTCAAGGCCCTGCTCTACCACTATACGGGGCAGAAGAACGTCGTGGTCGGCACCCCCGTCTCGGACCGGCGCCGGCCCGAGTGGGAGAACGTGGTCGGTCTCTTCCTGAACACGCTGGTGCTGCACACGGACCTCGGGAACCGTCCGCCGTTCGTCGAGCTGATCCGCCGGGTCAACGAGACCGTCCTGGCGGCCAAGGCCCACCAGGACCTGCCCTTCGAGAGGCTGGTCGAGGACCTCCAGCCCGAGCGGAGCCTGGCCGTCAACCCGATCTTCCAGGTGATGTTCTCCTGGCACCACGGGGCCCGGAGCCTGGACCCCGGCATGGCGCAGGAACCGGAAGCGGGGGCGCCCATACCCGCGACGGCCAAGATCGACCTGACGCTCCACGTCGCCGAGAGCGAGAGCCAGATCTACGGCGCCGTCGAGTACATGACCGACCTCTACGACGACGCGACGGCTCAGCGTCTGGCCCGCCATCTGATCAACCTGCTCGAACGGGTGGCGGAGAATCCCGAGCGGCCCATTTCGGAGATCTCGCTCCTCGGCGAGACCGAGGCGCGAGAGCTGCGGCGCTGGAACGAGACGCAACGGGACTTCGGCGGCGAGGCGCTCCTCCACCGCCTCATCGAGCGCCAGGCCGCGGCCGCCCCGGAGGCCGAAGCGGTGATCTTCGAAGACGAAGTCGTCACCTATCGCGAGCTCGACCGCCGGGCGAGCCGGCTGGCCCGTCACCTGCACGGGCTCGGCATCGGACCGGACGTGTGCGTGGGCGTCTATCTCGAGCGCTCGAGCGAGCTGGTCGTCGCCTTGCTCGGAGTGCTCAAGGCCGGCGGAGCCTACGTCCCCCTGGAGCCGAGCTATCCCGCGGAGCACCTGCGGCACATGCTCGAAAAGACCGGGCTCGAAGTCGTCCTGACCCTCTCGCGCTTGCGGCGGCAGGTACCGCGAGGGGCCCCGACCGTCCTCGAGCTCGATCGGCTGGCGCCGCCCCCCGGCACGCCGAAGCGGGAAGCTCTCGACCGCGGGGTCCGGCCCCAGAGCCTGGCCTACGTGATCTTCACCTCGGGCTCGACAGGCAAGCCCAAGGGGGCCATGAACACCCATCGGGCGATCACCAACCGCCTGGCCTGGATGCAGGACGCTTACCGGCTCGAGCGCGGCGACCGGGTCCTCCAGAAGACGCCCATCGGCTTCGACGTCTCGGTCTGGGAGCTGTTCTGGCCGCTGACGGTCGGCGCGGCCCTGGTGCTCGCCCGCCCCGGCAGCCATACCGACTCGTCGTATCTCGCCGAGGTCGTCCGGCGCCGCCGAATCAGCACCCTGCACTTCGTGCCTCCCATGCTGCAGGTCTTCCTCCGGTGCCCCGACCTGGGCTCCCTGCCCTCGCTGCGGCGGGTCCTGTGCAGCGGCGAGGCCCTGCCTCCGGCCCTCGTCTCGTCTTTCTACGAGCGGCTCGGGGGTGAGATCCACAAGGGTGAGCTCCACAACCTCTATGGGCCGACGGAGGCCGCGGTCGACGTCACCAGTTGGGCCTGTCCGCACGAGGCCATACCGGGCTCGGTGCCGATCGGCCGGCCGATCGCCAACGTCAGGATCCACCTCCTCTCCCGCGCTCTCGGAGAGCAGGGCGTGGGGGTGCCCGGGGAGCTGCTCATCGGCGGCCCCACCGCCCTCGCCCGTGGCTACGTCGGCGCCGGCGCCCTCACCGCCGAGCGCTTCGTTCCGGACCCCGTCGGTCCGACCCCCGGCGGGCGGCTCTACCGCACCGGCGACTTGGCCCGCTATCTGCCCGGCGGAGACATCGAGTTCCTCGGCCGGATCGACCACCAGGTGAAGATCCGCGGGGTTCGCATCGAGCTCGGAGAGATCGAATCGGTGCTCCGCGAGCACCCCGAGGTGCGCGAGGCGGTGGTCGAGGCGCGCCGCGACCGGCGGACGGGCCTCTCCAGTCACCAGCGATTGGTCGCCCACGTCGTCCCCGAGGACGCCCGAGCCGCCACGGCCCGCGACGAGTCTCTGGTCGAGCGGCTCCGGGCCTGGTTGGTCGAGAGACTGCCGCTGGGGACGGTCCCCAGCGGCTTCGTCCTGCTCGAGCGGCTTCCTCTCACCGCCAACGGCAAGCTCGACCGCAGGGCGCTCGCCGCCCTCGAGCCGGACACGGCTCCGGCGGCGAGCACGGATCGCGTTGCCCCGCGCAACGCCGTCGAGGAGGTCCTGGCGGAGATCTGGGCCGAGCGTCTGGACCTGGAAGAGGTCGGGACCCATGACGACTTCTTCCGCCTCGGCGGACATTCGCTCCTCGCCATCCAGGTGCTCTCTCGCCTGCGCGATCTGCTGGAGGTAGACTTTCCTTTCGCGCGCTTCTTCACGATCCCGACCGTGGCCCAGCAGGCGTCCGAGCTGCTGGCCGACGGGTCGCGAGCCGAGCGGATCGAGAGTCGCGCGCAAGCCCTGCTGCGGGTCTCTCGGCTGGAGGAGTCCCAGGTCGAGACCATGCTCAGGGGATCCCCGGACACGACCTGATGACTCGATCACGCCGTCACCGCCTCGAGCTCTCCGCCTCCCGGTCCACGCTGCTCGAAAAGATGCTCCGCGAGGAAGGAGTGGGGTCCGCGCCGCCGTCGGAACGTATCGAACGGCGGCCGGCCGGGGAGGCCACCCCGCTCTCATTCGCCCAGGAGAGGATGTGGTTCCTCGACCGGCTGCAACCCTTCAGCCCGGTCTACAACATCCCCATGGTCGTGCCTTTCACCAGCCCGATCGACGTCGAGGTCCTGAAGCGGAGCCTCAACGAGATCGTTCGGCGTCACGAGTCCCTGCGCACGACCTTCGTCCTGAGGAACGGCCAGCCGGAGCAGGTCGCCGCTCCGGAGCTGGTGCTCGGGCTGCCGGTCAGGCGCTGTCAGGGGGCGACGCCGGCGGAGGTCCGGGCCGAAGCCGAACGTCTGGTGAGCCTGGAGGTCCGGCGCCCCTTCCACCTCGCTCGAGGCCCTCTCCTTCGCGCCGAGGTGGTCTGGTTGAGCGACAGCGAGCAGTGGCTGACCCTGGTCGTCCACCACATCGTCGCCGATGCCCGGTCGATGGAAGTCCTGATCGGCGAGCTCGCGATCCTCTACCAGGCCTTCGCCGGCCGGCAGGCCTCGCCCCTTCCGGAGCTCCCGATCCAATACGGCGACTTCGCCCGTTGGCAGCGGCGGCGCCTGCGCGGCGAGGCGCTCGAGCGCCTCATCGGCTACTGGCGGGACAAGCTGGAGGGCGCCCCGGAGATGTTGGAGCTGCCCATCGACCAGCCGCGTCCGGCGAATCAGACCTTTGCCGGCGCCCTCCACACCTTCACCCTGCCCGCCGAGGTCGGCGAGAAGATCAAGGCCCTGAGCCGCGGCGAGCAGGCGACGTCCTTCATGGTGCTGTTGGCCGCTTTCAAGGCCCTGCTCCACCGCTACAACGGGCAGGGCGACGTCGTGGTCGGCACCCCGATCTCCGGCCGGGACCGTTCGGAGCTGGAAGGTCTGATCGGCCTCTTCCTCAACACCTTGGTGCTGCGGACCCGGCTCTCCGGCGAGACGACGTTTCGCCGACTGGTCGCACGGGCTCGGCAGACCTGCGTCGATGCCTATGCCCACCAGGAGCTTCCGTTCGAGAAGCTGGTGGAGGAGCTGCAGCCCCACCGCAGCCTCGACCACAGTCCGCTCTTCCAGGTGCTCTTCGTGCACCAGATCGCCCCGAACGCCTCAGGAAAAGGCCGGGCGGCTGAGGACGCCGGCTCCACCCAGGCCGGACCCGACATGAGCAGCGGCACGGCGAAGTTCGACCTCAGTCTCTACCTGACCGACATGGGCGGGCAGATCCAGGGCGGCTGGGAGTACAACACCGACCTCTTCCATGACGACGTGATCGCCCGTATGGCGGGACACCTGGAGACCCTGCTGCGAGCCGCCCTGGCCGAGCCCGACCGCCCGCTTTCCGAGCTGGCGCTGCTGACGCCGGCCGAGCGGCGCCAGCTCGAAGCGTGGAATGAAACGCAGCGGCCGTACCCGGCGCAGCGTTGTCCCCATGAGCTCTGCGAGGCCCAGGCCGACGAGACGCCGGACAGGACGGCCGTGATTTTCGACGACCGGGCCATGACCTACCGCGAGGTGGAAGAGAGGGCCAATCGGCTCGCCCACCGGCTCCGGGGCCTGGGGGTCGGTCCGGAGGTCCCGGTGGGGATTTGCGTCGAGCGCTCGATCGACTTCGTCGTCGGCCTCCTCGGCATCCTCAAGGCAGGGGGCGTCCACCTGCCCCTCGACCCCGACTACCCCCAGGAACGCCTCGATTACATGCTCACCAACAGCGGCGCCCGGGTGCTGCTCACCCAGGCCCGGCTGGCGGACCGGCTGCCGGCCGACGCCACCCGGGTGCTGCGCCTCGACCGGGACCGGCACGAGGTCGAAAACGAGCCGGCCAGCCGGCCGCCCCGTCTTGCCCGGCCCGGCAACCTCGGCTATCTCATCTATACCTCCGGGTCGACGGGTTGGCCCAAGGGGGTCGGGGTGAGCCTGCGGATGCTCACCAATCTCACGGTCTGGCAGAACGAGCTGACTCCGGCCGTGCGTCCGGGCGGCAGGACCTTGCAGTTCACTTCCTTCAGCTTCGACGTGAGCTTTCTGGAGGTCTCGTCGACTCTGAGCTCCGGCGGCACTCTGGTGATGCCGAGCGAGGACACGCGGCGAGACTTCGGGGCTCTGACCCGGCTGCTGGCCGAGCGGGAGATCGAGCGGGTCTTCTTCCCCTACACGGCCCTGCGGCAGATCGCCGCGTACCTGGCCGAGCGGAAGCCGCCCGCGCTGAGCTTGCGCCACGTCACCTCGACCGGCGAGGCCCTGCACGTGACCGAGCCCATCGCCGGCTTCTTCCGCGGCGTCGCTGGCTGCCGGCTGCACAACGAGTACGGTCCCACCGAGACCCATTTCGTGAGCGCCTACACTCTGCCCGAGGAGCCGGGCTCGTGGCCTCACGCGCCGTCGATCGGGTCGTGCATCTGGAACTCGGAGGTCCGGGTTCTCGACCGCGAGCTGCACCCGGTGCCGATCGGCGTTTCGGGCGAGCTCTACGCCGGCGGCCTGGCCATGGCCCGGGGCTACCACGCCCGCCCGGCTCTTACGGCCGAGCGCTTCCTTCCCAATCCGTTTCGAGCCGGCGAGCGTATGTATCGCACCGGCGATCTGGCGCGTTGTCTGCCCGACGGCAGGCTCGAATACCTGGGCCGCAACGATCATCAGGTCAAAATCCGCGGCTTTCGCATCGAGCTCGGCGAGATCGAAGCCACGCTGCACCAGCATCCGGCCCTCGAAGACCTCGCCGTGGTGGCGCGGGAGGACGGCGAGGGCGGCGACAAACGCCTGCTGGCCTTCGTCGTGTCGAAAGTGGATCCTGCGCCCGGCACCACCGAGCTGCGCGGCTTTCTGCTGGAGAGGCTTCCCGACCACATGGTGCCCTCGGTCTTCGTCGTCCTTGACGAGCTTCCCCTGGGCCCCACGGGCAAGGTCGACCGCCTGCGGCTGCCGGCCGCCGACGCCTCGCGGCCAAGCCTGAGCGGCGCCTACGCGGCGCCGCGCAGCCCGATGGAGGAAGAGCTGGCGAACATCTGGAGCGAGGTCCTGGGCATCGAGAAGATCGGAATCCACGACGAGTTCTTCGAGCTCGGCGGCCATTCGCTGCTGGCGGTCCAGGTCATCAACCGGATCAACGAATCCTTCGCGGTCGAGCTGCCCATGCGCCGCCTCTTCGAGTTCCCGACCGTGGCCCAGCTCGCCGTGGCGATCGTCGAAAGCCAGCTCGAGCAGGTGGACGCCGAAAGCGTCTCGGAGCTCCTCGGCGAGCTCGGAGAGCTGTCGGCGGAGGAAGCCCTGGCGCTGCTCGAAGAGGGCCGGGACGTCGGAGACCGGCGACACCCGTGAAGCGTCTGGTGATCGGCCTTTCGGGTGCGAGCGGCGTGATCTACGGCATCCGTCTGCTCCAGGTCCTGCGCCGGGTCGAGGGGATCGAAACCCATCTGGTGATGACCCCCGCGGCGAAACGGACGGTGCTCCTGGAAACCGACTACGCCGTGGATCAGGTGGAGGCCCTGGCCGACCGGGTCTTCGCTTGTCAGGACATCGCCGCCCCGATCGCCTCGGGATCGTTCAGGGTCTCCGGCATGGTCGTGGCCCCCTGCACGGTCAAGACCCTCTCGGGCATCGCCCAGTGCAGCAACCAGAACCTCCTGCTGCGGGCCGCCGACGTGGTGCTCAAGGAAAGGAAGCCCCTGGTCCTGATGCTGCGCGAGAGCCCGCTCCACCTGGGGCACGTGCGCCTCATGGCCCGGGCGATCGAGATGGGGGCGATCATGGCCCCGCCGGTTCCCGCCTTCTACCATCGCCCCAAGAGCCTGGACGACGTCGTCGATCAGACGGTCAACCGCACTCTGGACCAGCTCGGCCTCGAGCTCGACCAGGATCTGTTCGAGCGCTGGGAGGGGGACCGCGCCGCGGCGCCGGCCACGACTTCGGAGGACTGATCCCGCGGCCTCAGAACAGCTTGCCGCCGATCTTCGCGGCGTCGTGGGCCGGGGTCAGGAACGTCGCGTCGACGGCGAGGAGATGGGCCTCGGAAGTCGCCTCGCCCACGGTTTCGGGCGCGAAGTTGAGCACCCCGAGCAGAAGCCGCCCCTCGAGGCCGGCCGCCGGCGCCACCGCCTGACGACGGCCGAGCTTGCCGAAGTCGAGGGTCAGGCGGCAGGCGTCCGCCGGCTCGGCCATCGGTTCCACCGCCGTTACCCGGCCGAGCCGGATCTCGAGGGAATCGAAGACCTCGCCCTTGTCGACGACGGGCAGCGCATCGCCCGCCTCCGCGCCGGCGCCGACCCGGCGGCCGACCGCCACCCCGTCTCCGGCCGGGGTGAGGAACGTCGCCTCGCCGCTCTCGGCCTTGGGATACTGGACGCCGAGCACCAGGACGTCGGAGACCTGGTCCCCGATCGTGACGGGGCCGAAGTTGAGCACGGCGGCCACCAGCCGTCCCTCCATCTCCGCGGCCGGATGTCGGGTGAAGCGGCCCACGCTCCGCAGGCGCCGGTCGCCGAAATCGATCGTCATGCGATAGGCCGGCTTGGGAGACGAAGGCTCCGGATCCACCTCGATCAGCCGTCCGATCCGGATCTCCAGCCGATCGAGGGTCTGCTTCTTGTCGACGCGAGGCTTGGTTTCCTTGGCCACGTCCGTCCTCCCTTCACCGAGATTCAGTTGTCGATGATTCAGTTGTTGTACCGGCTCGACGGTGGGTCGCGCTACAATGGGGCTCAGTCTTCACACTTCGAATCGAGCCGCCTCCGCCGAGCCGAAGCTCGGCGAGCTTGGCCATCCTAACAGGATGACGAGGAGAGCCGACGATGCCCAAGAAAATGAGCGCCGCCGCCGCCCCGACGAAACGCCGTCGCCTGCCGGGCAGTGAGCCGCCCGTCCTTCCGGAGGTCCGGAAGCTTGCAAGGTCCGATCCCGAGCAACGCATCGAGGTCCTGGTGATGCTCCGCTACCGTCCGTCGAGCCCGCCTCTTCCGTCTCTCGCCACGTTGGGGAGGAAGGCGTCCGAACGACCGAAGCACCTCACCGCGGAGGAATTCGAGGCGCGGCACGGAGCCGATCCCGAGGACGTCAGGAAGGTCGAGGGCTTCGCGCGCCGGCACGGTCTCGACGTGGTGGAGGCGAGCCTGCGCAAGAGGAGCGTCGTCCTTGAGGGATCGGTCCGGGCCCTCGAGACCGCGTTCGGCGTCGAGCTCGTGGACTTTGAGCATCCCGTGGCCCCGTACCGCGGCCATCGCGGCCCGGTCCACGTGCCCGAAGAGCTGGCCCCTTTGGTGATCGGCGTCTTCGGCCTCGACAACCGCCCCGTGGCGCGGCCTCACCTGCGTTCTCCGACCAGGAAGAGCCGGTCGCGTCCGACCATTCCTCCCGGCGCGAAGTACCCACCCGAGGTGGCCGAGCTCTATGGCTTCCCGTCCGGCGTGACGGGCAAAGGCCAGGCGGTCGGCATCATCGAATTGGGTGGCGGCTACGATCCCGAGGTTATCCGGCACTACTTCGCGAAGAGCGTCCGCCGTCCCATGCCGCGGATCGTCGACGTCCCGGTGGCCGGCGGGGCCAACCGCCCCGGGAAGAGCGCCGAGCTCGACAGCGAGGTCGCCCTCGACGTCGAGGTGCTGGGATCGATCGCCTACGGCGCCGACCTCTACGTCTTTTTCGCCCCGCCGGCCGCCGACGGATTCCTGCGGGTCGTGCAGGAAGCGGTCCACGGCGCCCACGACGTCTCGGTGCTCTCCATCAGTTGGGGGGAGCCCGAGGAGACCCAGACGCCGAGCGCCCGTCTGGCCATGAATCAGGTCCTGCACGAAGCCGCCGTCAGGGGGATCACGGTCTGCGTCTCGACGGGAGACTCGGGCTCGGGAGATCAGAGCCCCGGAATCGCTCCGGACGGCTACGCCCACGTCTCCTTCCCCGCGACCAGCCCCTACGCCCTGGCTTGCGGCGGCACCACCTTGGTGAGCGACGGCGCCACCATCACCAGTGAGGTGGTCTGGAACAACTCGGTGCTGGGGGGAGGGGCCACCGGCGGCGGGGTCAGCGCCTTCTTCCCGTGCCCCGATTATCAACGGGATTCCCGCACCTGCGTGCACTCCGTCAATCCGGGGATGGGCCCGGGCCGCGGCATCCCGGACGTGGCCGGCAGCGCGGATCCCTATACCGGATACGTCATCCAGGTCGGGAAGACGCTCCAGGTCAACGCCGGAACCAGCGCCGTCGCCCCCCTGTGGGCGGCCCTGATCGCCCTGATCAACGAGAAGACGGCAGAGCGGCGGGGTTTCGTCAATCCGGCCCTCTACCGCATGCAGGGGAGCTCCCAGGCTTTTCGCGACGTCACGGAGGGCGACAACGCCACCGCCCTGCTGGTGGGCGGTTACGCCGCCGGGCGGGGCTGGGACGCCTGCACGGGCTGGGGAAGCCCGCGGGGAGACGGTCTCGCGAGACTGCTGCCGGCGGACACGGCTCCGCCGGCCGAGCCGGGGCCGGCCGAGCGAAGGCCGGCACCGGCGCCGTCCCCTTGGGGTCCGCAGCCCGGCGGCTATCCCGAGAATCCCTGGGCCTGGTACTCGTGGGCCTGGTATTCCGCGTGGTACGCCGATTGGCTCCGCCGGTGGGGGTCGTATCGGTGAGCGTCCGCGGGCGCCAAGTCCCGTCGCTGCTCCTCGGTCCGGCGGTCCGCTTGAGACGCCCCCGCTCGTCGAGGAAGAGGGCCAGGCCCAGCGGTGGGCAGGGGAAAGGCCCGTTCTTCCGACCCGGGATTCGGCGGTACGCCCCGTCCTTGCCCAGCTCGAATCCCTTCAGCGGGGGCTTCAGGTACTCGGCACAGGGATCGTAGACGAAGAGGTACGGGATCCCCAGCTCGGCGTAGAGCTCGGGCTTGTCCACCTCGTCTTCCCTCTTCGTCTTCTTCGAGGTCACCTCGATGACCAGCGCCGGCACCTCGCCCTCCTCCCACAACTTGTAGGTGCGGCGCTTCTTCTTCGCCACGCCGGTGACGACGAAGACGTCGGGCGCCTTGCAGGCCCGGGGATTGCCCTCCTCGTAATAGAAGAAGAGGTTGCCCGACACGTAGACGTCCTCGCGGGCCCGGAAATGGCGCTCCAGCGTCAGCGTCATCTCCAAGAGCTCGTCGCGGTGTATGTCGGTTTCCGCAATTGGCTCGCCATCGGACTCCGGGTATTCGATCGGCTCGTCGGGTTGCGCGAGTGCGAGAGCGGACTGGGTCATGGGTTTCCCTCGGCGGGCGCTTCAGGCCACCGGACTCAGGATAGCACGGCTGGCCCAGGCGGCCCGGGCGCGTCCGTTGTCTTTGAGCTCGTCGAGGGCGGCGGCAGAGGATGAGGCGCATGCCTTCGGCGTCGAGCACCTCGCGCTTGAAGGCGAGGGATGGGTGCGACTTGGCCGTCATGGGGGCTCCGGGACGGGGTGGTAC
>Ga0299906_10000620_pt1 | contig 32079 bp, 23 predicted proteins | sample RVTome_14_FD_200259 | JGI IMG/M metagenome (GOLD analysis project Ga0299906, IMG submission 200259) | Soil microbial communities from uranium-contaminated site in the Upper Colorado River Basin, Wyoming, United States - RVT145D125 (version 2) ...
TCCGTGACGGCCTGCGAGGGCCCGGGCACGAACGATCTGGCGCCGCCGGCCCGCCGACGCGGGGCTCCGCTGCGCTCCGCCCCGCGTCGGCGGGCGTTGCTCATTGAAGGCGGGTTCATGACGAAAGTGAACATACAAGGCACGGAGGCACGGATGGGGACAACAGGCGCGAATAAGAAAGGCGAGGGCCTTGCAAATTCGACGTCGAAGGGCGACTGCTGATCGCAGGCCGCTGACCGCAGACCGCTTGCCGGCGAACCTTTGTCAGCGGATGAAACGCATGCGGCCGAAGTCGGGGATGAACGAGGCGCCGCGATCCGAGAGCGGGTACATCGCCGGGAAGTACACCACCCACGCCTTGCCGATCATCAGTTTCCGGTGCACCACGAACGGCGAGGGGTCGATCTGCTCGGCGACGAGCATGTGCGGGCTGCCCCAGACGCGGCCGTCCTGCGAACGGGCGCTGTTGTCGCCCAGCATCCAGAAATGATCCGGCCCCAGGACCGCCGGCTTGGTCGGGTGGGTGCCGAATCCCCAGCCCGGCCCCACCAGGTCCGCGTAGCCCTGCCGCGGCAGGTTCGCCCCCGAGCCGCGCATAAGCGTCGCCTGGTAGTGCAGGTCGCGATCCACGCGCACGCGGTGCAGCGCCACCGGCGACCCTTCAAAGCGCCAGGCGATTTCCGCCGGATCGGGCCGCATCTCGATCATGCGATCGACGCTGGAGGCCAGCTCGGCCGGCGTGCCGGTGGCGTAGCGCAGCCGGTTCAGCGGCAGCCAGTCGTATTCCAGGTAGGCCACGCGCTCGCCGTCAAGGTAGATCGACATCGACTGGTCCACGTGCCAGAACTCGACGGCGAAGACCTTGCCCGCCTTGCCAAGACTGATCGGCTGCACATCCTCCACCCACTCCGCGACGCCCGCCAGCGGCCGCATGCGCACTGCCGCGCTGTCCTCGGTGACGATGAACTCGAACACGTGGCTTCGGGCCACGAGCTGGAGCGTCATGCGCAGGCCGGCCTGGGCGCGCGTCACGCCCGCGCCCACCCGGATGTCGCAGACGGTCTCGGTGATGGTCGAGCCGTTGGCCCCCTGGTTGTAGGCCGTCCAGTCGTCGATCTCGCGAACGTCGTTGTTCCAGGTGAGCACGGTCGGCGCGGCGGTGTCACACTCGTAGATGCGCGTGCCGTCGGTCGTCCAGCCCTCGCCGGACCACGGCGACCCGGGGTATCGGAAATCAATGCGCGCGGCGGGGTCCGGACCGGGCACGAAATCGCTGTGGTGCACGAGCTGCCACACCGCCCGCTGCACGTGCTCCGGCTTGCGCTGGATGACGTAGTCGTCGATGCGTTCGGGATCGTCCGCCGGGCCGGCGAAGACATCGCCGTCGGCCAGCCAGATCTTTTCGTTGGGCAGGCCGATCAGCCGCTTGATGTAGTTCGCCGAGTCGCCGTGCGGCTCGGTGGGGTTTTTGAAGACCACCACGTCGAACCGCTCGGGCTCGAAGAACGGATACAGCGTCTTGAGGACGAGGATCCGGTCGCCGTTGCGCGGCTGCGCGGGGCGCGAGGTCGTGCCCCAGCCCTCGAAGCCCGGCCCGAGCATCGGGTCGGCCACGCTCCATGCCGCCGCTCCGGGCTGATTCGTGTCCATACCCACGCGGAACGTCGAGCCGGTCGCATCCGAATGCACGAGCTCATGCCGGCCCATGAGCGTGGGCGCCATCGAACCCGTGGGAATGACGAAGCCCTCGGTCACGAAGCCGCGAAAGGTCATCGCCAGCACGAAGGCCATGACGAGCGACTTGAGCGTCTCGGTGATCCCGTGATCGTGCTCGGACGCAGTAGCGGCGGCTGGACGCGGAGTGTCGGCCATGCGCGGCATCGTAGTGGGGATTCCAGGGTCGAGTTGCGGTGCGGCTGCGAAACCGCAACCGGGTCGCGAGAACGCACCCAGAGAACGATCACCTCATGTCGGCCGGAAGGGAGCGCGGCCGTTGGCGAATCCCGCGGTCCGTCATGAGCCGCCGCCGCCGGATGGTGGACCGCCGCCGGATCCGGGACCGCCGCCACCCTCGCCGCCCGATCGGCCGCCGCGCCCGCTCCGGCGACCTCGACCGCCGCGCCGACGACGCTTGCCGGACGAGCCCGATGCCTGTTCGCCCCCGGCGCCGCCGGCGCCCCCGGCTCCTCCGGCCGCCTTCGGTCGGTCCTTGCCATCGGCCTGCCGCTGTCCCGCGGGACGACCCGGCCCCGCGCCGGGACCCTTGCCGCGCCCGCCGCGCCGGCGACGCTTGCGCCGGCCGCCACCGTCGGCCGGTCGGTCGCCCGGCGGCGGGGTCTCGCGCTGCGGCTGGGCCTCGCGTGGCGGCCTGGCCTCGCGTGGCGCACCGCGCGCCTCGGTCTCTTCGGTCTTCGCCGCGCGGCGATAGGCATCCTGCTGCTGCTCCTTGCTTCGCCTGCGCTTGCCGCCGCGCCTGCGTCCCGGTTTCGCCTCTTTCTCTTTCTCCTTCTCTTTCTCCGTCACCTCGAGGCGCTCCTGCACCTTTTCGGCGTCCATGCCACGAAGCGCATCATCCATCTCCCCGAAGCGCGCGGCTTTGGTGGAGAACTCGCCCGGCTTGGGACACGTGGCCGGGTCCATCAGCTCCTCGACAGGGATCGCGACCTCCTCGTCGTTGTGCTCCAGCTTCACCAGGGCGAGCTGCACGAGGATCTTGGTGTCGATGACGATGCCCGGCCCGTACTGCGTGCCCACCCGGGCCTTGCGGTGCGGCAGGGCCTTCTTCAGGTCCTTGTAGGTCTGGTCCTCGTAGCGCAGGCAGCACATGAGCCGCCCGCAGCGGCCGGAGATCTTCAGCGGATCGAGCGTGGCCTTTTGGACCTTGGCCGATCGCATCGACACGGGCTTGAGGACCTTGAGGAAAGTCTTGCAGCAGCAGTGCTGGCCGCAGCGCTCGTAATCGGCAACGAGGCGGGCCTCATCGCGGGCCCCCACCTGCCGCAGGTCGATGCGGGTCTTGAACTCGGCGGCGAGCTCGCGGACCAGGGCGCGGAAGTCCACGCGCTCCTCGGAGAGGTAATAGAAGGTGAGCACTTCCTGGCCGAGGATGGGCTCGGCCTCGACGAGCTTCATGGGCAGGCGGTGCTTGGCGATCATCTCCTTGCAGATGCGGGTCTGGCCGGAGCGCTGGGCGTTGAGCTCGGACTGCTGGTTGAGGTCCTCGATGGTGGCGAGGCGAAGGATGCGGCCGTCGGTGAAGAAGGGGAAGTCCTTGCCGCCGGAGTTGTCGATGTAGTCGAGCATCTCCTTGCGGGTGACGGACTTGCCGCACCCGGCGTTCTCGCAGGTGGTGGTGAGCATCTCGACCAGCTCGGTGCCGCGATGGGTGCGGGCGATGAGCTTGCTGCCGCAGCCGGGCTTGGCGTCGCCGTCGTAGGGGTACTCGCCGACGAGCTTCATGGCCCCGAATCGGACGACGATGGTCTTGGGCGACCTGAGGCGGTCGTACTGCTCGGCGAGTGTGAGGCCGTCACGATTCCGGGGGTCGGCATCGGCCTCGAAGACCGGGAGTGGTTGGATCACCATGGGTGTGGGGCTCTCATCGCGGGGGACACGCCGGACCTGACGCTTTGGGAAGGTCCGGGTTCCGGGGGAGGGGATTCACCACAGAGGGGATTCACCACAGAGGCACAGAGGACACAGAGTGGGAATGGACTGGATCGGATTCTTTGGAGCCTTGAAGCTGATCCTGCTCAGTGCCCTCTGTGTCTCTGTGGTGAGTTCTTCTCCGGGGGGGGGTCGGGGTTGGGGGCGTGATTGTAACGCGATCGGGCGGGCGTTAAGGTTGCCGCGGCAATCAGGAGCCGCTCATGGCCGCGAGGATCGGCATCATCGGGGCAGGCAACATCGGGCGCATCCACGCCCAGGCGGCGTCATGGGCCGGCTCGACCGTCGCCGCCGTGTGCGACCTTGACCGGAGCCGCGCTCAGGCGCTTGCCTCGCTGCATCCGGGGGCGGCGGCCGTGGACAACGTGGCGGACCTTCTGTCCGGCCGCGACCTCGACGCGATCGTGGTCGCCGTGCCCAATCACCGCCATCGCGAGGTCGCGGTCGCGGCCCTGGAGGCCGGCTGCCATGTCCTGCTGGAGAAGCCGATGGCCCTGAGCGTCGCGGAATGCCGCGACATCGCCGCCGCGATGGAAGGGGCGCGGCAGCGCGTGCAGATGGGCTTCGTCTGCCGCTTCGCTCCGGCGGCGGTGGAAGCCCGGCGGCTCATCGACGCCGGCCGACTGGGCGAGGTCTACCACATCAAGGCCTTTCTCTATCGCCGGCGCGGCATCCCGGGCCTGGGCAAGTGGTTCACCACGAAGGCCATGTCCGGCGGCGGGGCGCTGATCGACATCGGCGTTCACTTCATCGACCTGGCCCTGCACCTGTCCGGCCACCCCGTGCCGCAGCGCGTCAGCGCCCAGTGCGTCGGCATGTTCGGGTCGCCGATCGAGCGTTATCGATTTGCCGAGATGTGGGCGGGCCCGCCGGATGCCGCGGGCACGTTCGACGTCGATGACGGCGTGTGCGGGCTCATCCGCTGCGCCGGCGGCCTGACGATCGAGTTGAACGTCACCTGGGCGGTGAACCTGCCGGACAAGACGTTTCCCGAGGGCATGGTCGTGCTGGGCGATCGCGGCGGGATCTACCTGCACCTGTGGGACAACCGCCTGGTGCTGACGACGGATGACGGCGAGCCGCTGCGGGACACGGAGGTTCCGCTGAGCACGCTGCCGCACGACACGGCGTGGGACCGGGCCTGGCAGAGCGAGCACGAGCACTTTCGCGGCGTCGTGGAGCGGGGGCTGGCGCCGGGGCCATCTGCCGCGCACGGCCTGATCGTGCAGCAGGTGGTGGAGGCGATGTACGCATCGAGCGAGGCCGGTCGCGAGGTCGAGATCGCCTGACAACGAGAAAGGGGACGCGTCCGGGGGCGGTCACGCGGCCTTGCGCAGCTCTTTCCTGGCTTCCTTCTTCTGCCGGCGTTTCTCGCGCCGGTGGCGGAGTCTGCGGGCGAGGTCGCCGGGAAGGTCGCGCCAGGTGATCGGCTCATCGGCGTTCTGCTCGCCGGCGATCGAGTAGAAGTGGAAGAGCGGGCCGCGGTCGTGGGCGAGGATGCGCCGGAAGCGGCCGTTGATGTGAAGCGTCTCGCCGCCCCAGAGGTTCTTGAAGCTGTACATCAACGAGTCGGACGACAGCGCCACATCGCATTGCTCTTCCTTGAAGTTCGCCGGGCGCAGGCCGTGGAAGATGTCCAGCTCGTAGCTCCGGCCGTAGTCGGTCAGGTAGAGCCGCGCCGGTTCGCAATGGAGCGTGACCATGGCGAAGAACGCCCGGATGCGATCGGCCATGGACCATTTCTGCTGCCGCTGGCGGCGATAGCGGGGCAGGTCCTTGGCGAAGTGGATGCGCAGCTTCGAGCGATGGGCGTTGGCCAGCACCTTGCCGCAGAACCCGTAGCTCTCGGTGATGAGCAGCTTCTCGAACGCCGGGCGCGAGGTCACGCGCGGCCGGGTGGGGATCGTCGCCTGGTCGGCGGCGTAACGCTTCAGCGCGGCGTCGGTATCGTGCGGCGCGCCCACCTCCCAGACGTCGCCGGGGTACATGAGAACGGTCTTCGCCGCGGACTTCTCGCGCAACGTGGCCACGACCTCCTCCAGGGGCAGGAACGCCTCGTTCATGTAGGCGTTCTCCTCGTGGCAGAACCAGATGAAGCTGGCGAAGGGAATGAGGTGCCTGGCCTGCATCACGTTCGCCTGCATCCAGGTCCGGTCGAGCATCTTGCGCGCGCCCAGAAGACGGCGGTCCAGCTCCTCGACGTTGCCGTCCCACGCGGAGATGGAGAACTGCGTGAGCAGCACATCGACGTCGCCGACGCGGTCCTTGACCGACTGCATCTCCTGCGGCGAATTCACGATGCAGTCGTTGAGGTTCAGGATCGTGCCGCCCGGCGTGCGGATGTGCGTCCAGGAGTCGTCGTAACCCTCCCACGGGCAGCAGGTGATCTGCACGCCCGAGCCCAGGTCGAACGCCTTGCCCGAGGGCATCTCGATGACGTCCTTGAACTTCATGATGCGGCAGAAGTCCACGACCTTGCGGTCGCCCGTGGCCTGGAAGAGCACGGTGATGTTCCTGCGGGCAGCCTCGGGGATTTTCCGCAGGCTCGGCGGATGGAAGTGATCCGGGTGCTCGTGGCTGAACCACAGGTGGGTGATCGAGCCGAATTCCTCGTACTTCAGGGCGGTGGGGGACAGCAGGCCCCAGCCGTCGTTGAAGCAGGTTCCTTCGAGCCAGGGATCGGTGATGAGTCGCACATCGCCGGACTCGAGGATGAACGACGCGTGGTTGACGAATTCGATCTTCATGCTGCGGGGACCTTCTGCACCGTGGGGATGCGTTGTTTGGCCTTATCGGCACGACGGCCGGGCAACCTTTGCGCCCCGGCCGACGGGGGCGCCAGGCGACGGGCGGTCGCGGACAGGGGCGTCCGCGGGCGGGATCCAATCGGGGATCGACGCAACCGCGCCTGGCGGCGCGGCGAATCGTATCCTTGAAACATGCGTGTGCTCGCGGAATGGCGCTGGTATTCCTGGGTGGCGGTCGGCCTGTGGGGGGTGACCGGGGCGGCCCTGGCGGGGGCCCTGACCCGGCCGCTGCTCCAGTCGTTCGCGGTCCTCCTCGGCCGCTCAGCGCGGCTGCCGGACCTCCCCGTGCGGCTGCTGGCCCTGGCGGCGGCGGTGTCGGTCATCACACTTGTCTGGCAGCACTACATCGTGCCCCTGCTGGCCTGCCGCGATGTCCGGCTGACCGATGCCCGCACGCCGCGCATCATGCTGCGGAACTACTGGCTGAGTCTGTGGATGCCGTTCATCATCGCGGCGATCCTGTGCGCGACCAACTTCGTGCCCGTCTACCTGGGCCTGCACCCGCTGGACCGGTGGCTGCGGCTCCAGCCGTGGATCGTATGGCTGATCGCGGCATTGCCGGCGCTCATCGTGCCGCCGCTGGCGCTGATGCGGCCGGTCCACCGCCGGCTGATGCGCAACGCCCGGGGCCAGGGCCGGTGCCTGTTTTGCGGGTATCACCTGCTGGGCGTGTGGTCCGGCGAGTGCCCCGAGTGCGGCACGACGCGGTTCGACATCAGTGCGGAGACGGAGGGTCGCGTGTAGCTCGGGTCAGCAGACCCGACGGGGGCTGCTCCAACGCGATGGTCCAGCTCTGGCGAAAGCCAAACGTATGACGTGACCGGTCAAGACGATCCCGGGACATGTCGCGACCGTGCCATCCGCACATGATTGAGCGGTCCGGCGATAACCTGCGATGGTGCCACCATGCTCTTCACCAGACCACGACGCCAGCGTGTGTACGGGGTGGTCTATCTTCTCCTTTGGCTGACCGGACTGATGCTCATCTGGGCGTGGTTCTTCCACAACGATTTCGATGTCGAGGGGATCAGCAGCCTGTACATTCCGGACACATACTTCACGTTGGGCATCATCACCTGGATCGGGCTGACTGAGCGACACATCATCGTGCCCTTCGGCACGATGCCGACCAGCGAGTGGTCGGTCGAGATCATCTGGCAGGGCGTGGTGGGCAATCTGCTGGTCACGGCGTTGGTCGGCTGGCTTTGCTGGCGGAGCTGGCGGCGGAGCGTCGACCGGCGATGCGTTGCCGAATCAAACTGCGACGACTGCGGATACGACCTGTCGCGATCACCGAGTCGCCGCTGCCCGGAATGCGGGCTTGTGAACAGCTCGACGGGCGTTGATCCGGGACCGGGTCTGTCGGCCGCACTGTGCCTTGCGATGATTGCGGCCTTTTTCTTCTTCCAAGTGTCCGTTGCTCATGCGGCGATCCTGGGCCTCCGGTTCGGATACGGGATAGCGTGGATTTCGGCGGTTGGGTACGCGTTCATGGCCGTGGCCAGCATTGCTGTTGCGTGGGGCGTTGTCGTCGAACCCTGGCTGGCATCCGGTCGAAGCCAGTTCGGCAGTCGATCGCAAACGCCGCACAAGCGCCTCCTTCGCTGCGTTCTGGCTGGCTGGTTCCCGGCGATGCTTGCGGGGGTGTACTTGTTGTGCGGAGTCATTCTCGTGCTGGTCAGACCGAGAATGTACGGTGACGGAGGTCCGATCGCAGTTCTTCTGATGGTCGTGCTTGGAACGCTCGCTTATGGCGGTGTCGCGCACGTGCTGATGGCGCGGCGGGTCCGCCAGAGCGCCCGGCGCGCCGGCGTGTGTTTCCGGTGCGGTACAAAGTTCGACTCACCAGGCACGGAGTTGTGTTGTGATTGCGGGCGCACGTAGGTCGGGCCCGCTGACCCGACCTACGGAGGCGACTGGAGCCGGGCGCGCGGCGGCGGTATCCTGCCGGTCCCGTACGAGCCCCGAGCGCCAGCGCGGGGGTCGTTGGGCTGTCAGTCGTCCGTGCGCGCAACGGCCCCGTCGCTCGCGCTCCGGGCTCGTATCCAAGGCCTCGTCCTCTTTCACCCGCCACCCGCCACCTGACCCGTTCACCCCATGCCCCACCGACGGCCCTTTGTGGGCGGCAACTGGAAGATGAACACCGATCTCGCCGCCGCGGTCGAGCTCGCCGATGACATCGTCGCCGGCGAGCAGGGCCTGCACCAGGTGTGCGACATCGCCGTCTTTCCGCCGTTTCCCTACCTTCAGGCCGTGGGGCGCACGCTGGGCCACTCCGGAATCCGCCTCGGGGCCCAGGATGTCTATCACCAGCCCAACGGCGCCTTCACCGGCGAAGTCTCCGCCGACATGCTCCTGGACCTCAACGCCCGGGTCGCGCTCATCGGCCACTCCGAGCGGCGGCACGTGATCGGCGAGGATGATGACCTGATCGCCCGCAAGGCCGCCGCGGCGGTGGCGGCCGGGCTGGACATCATCCTGTGCGTGGGCGAGACCTGGGAGCAGCGCGAGATCGGCGCCACCGAGTCCATCAACCTGGCCCAACTCGAGGCGGGCCTGAGCGGCATCGAGCCGGGACGGATGCGGCAGGTGACCATCGCCTACGAGCCGGTCTGGGCCATCGGGACCGGCCGCACGGCCACGCCCGACGATGCCGAGGCCGTCCACGCCCTGTTGCGCGGGAAACTTGCCGCGCTGTATGATGATTCCACGGCAAATTCGGTGCGGATCCAGTACGGCGGGTCGGTGAAGGCCAATAATGCCCGGGACCTGTTCGCCCGGCCGAACATCGACGGCGGGCTCATCGGCGGGGCCTCGCTCAAGGCCGACGAGTTCCTCGCCATCGTCCGTGCCGCGGCCGGCGCCGCCCCCGGTTGAAAACCGCGCCAGACTTTGTCAGAGGCATCACACCATGAATCTCTGGTTCTTCCTGCTCACCGTGTTCTTCATCGTCGTCTCGGCGGCGATGGTGCTCATCATCCTCGTGCAGCGGCCCCAGGGCGGCGGCCTCGCCGGCGCGTTCGGCGGCGCGGGCGGAGGCACCGAATCGGTCTTCGGCGGCCGCGTGGGCGATGCCCTGACCTACATCACCGTCATTGCGTTCGTGCTGTACCTGCTTCTGGCGATCGCCCTGAACAAGATTCCGATCACCGCAGCGGCCCCGCCGGCGGTCAATGCGGCGACGGTCGGCTCGACCACGCCGCCGGGAACGAATGCACCGGCCCCGGCGATCTCGACTCAATCCGGCCAGCCGATCGACTTGCAGCCGGTCAATGCGCCGACCGGGGGCATAGTCCCCGGGCAGACGCCCTCGAGCACGGGCGGGACGACAACGCCGCCGCCCGATCCCGGGCCCGGTGGAACATCAGGCGGCGGCGGCGGTGGCGACACATCCGGGGGCGCGTCCGGGGGTGGGTCAGGGTCCGGGGGCGGGGGCGGGTCCGCGTCCGGGGGCGGGCCGGAGTAGCGCATGATCCGCTCCATGACCGGCTTCGGCGATGCGCACGCCCACCTCGATGGCGCGCACTACGCGGTCGAGGTCCGGTCGCTCAACAATAAGTTTCTCAAGGTCCAGGTGCGCGTTCCCGAGGAGCTCCAGGGCCTGGAGGCGGAGCTGGAGACCGCCGTCGCCAGCCGGCTCGTGCGCGGCAGCATCATCGTCACCGTCCGATTCGGCGATGAGTCCGCCGCGGCCGCCGCCGAGATCAACACCAACGCCCTCCAGCGCTACGTGGACCAGATGCGCCAGGTGCCCGCCATCGAGCGCGGCGAGATCAAGCTCGACCTCGGCTCGCTGATCAACCTTCCGGGCGTGCTCATCAGCGACACCGGCGAGAAGCGCCTCCAGCAGGCGCGGCAGGCGCTGCTGGGGCTCATCACCGAGGCGTGCGACAAGGTCATCGCCATGCGGGCCCGCGAGGGCCAGAAGCTCCACTCGGAGCTGCGCAAGCACGGCGACCGGATCGCCGAGCACCTGGCGGTGGTCAACGACCGCGTGCCGGCCGTGGCCGAGGAGTACCAGCGCCGCCTGCGCCAGCGGATGGAGGCGCTGCTGGCCGAGTCCGGCGGGCAGCTTCGCGAGGAGGATGTGATCCGCGAGGTGGCGATCTTCGCCGAGCGGTCCGATATCGCCGAGGAAGTCTCGCGTCTGGAGGGGCACCTGGAGCAGTACGCCGAGATCATCGACGCGGCGGACGGCGAGCCGGCCGGCCGGACGCTGGGTTTCCTGAGCCAGGAGATGCTCCGGGAGGCCAACACCATCTCGGCCAAGAGTCTCGATGTGGAGATCGCCCGCCGCATCGTGGAGATCAAGAGCGCCATCGACCGGATCAAGGAGCAGTCCCAGAACGTCGAATGAGCCGATGGGGCCTTGACTGGCGGCGAAAGGGCATCATCCTGTCTTTTGAGCGGATCGGCGCGTATGGAAGAACAGCGCGAACAAACCGGTGCGCCGGGGCAGGAATCGCTGTCGTCGCAGACGCCGCCGCCGGAGACGCTGCATCTCGGGCCGGTCCTCGACGAGCAGACCAACCGCGAGGTGTTCGGGGCCCACGAGCTGGCGATCATTCTCAGCCGCTTCGATGTGGGGGTCATCGAGCAGATCCAGGCCCTGCCCATCGGCTCGCGCCGCTCGCCCAAGGTCCGCATCCGCACCCGCCGCGGCGAGTTCCTGCTCAAGCGGCGGGCCGGCGGGCGCGATGACCCGTTTCGCGTGGCGTTCGCCCACGACCTGATGATCCATCTGGCGGAGCGCGGCTATCCCGTGCCGCGCCTCGTGGGCACGCGCGATGACAACAACTCGCTGGTGCAGTTCACCGGCCGGACCTACGAGCTGTTCGAGTACGTCGAGGGCACGCGCTACGACCGCACGGCCGAGGCCGCCGCCGAGGCGGGCGCGGCACTGGGCCGTCTGCACGACTCGCTGGAGGGCTTCGAGAGCGAATATCGCCCGCCCGTGGGCACGTATCACGCCTCGCGTGAGATCGACTCGAAGCTCTCGGTGATTCCCGCGATGGTGGACGCCGTCTCGCCGCACTCGGACAACGCAGCCCTGACGCGGACGTGCGACTTCCTGTCCAAGGCGTACCGCCAGGCGGCGGTGCGCGTCGATCAGGCGGGGTATCGCGCCTGGCCGGCGTCGGTGCTGCACGGCGACTGGCATCCGGGCAACCTGCTCTTCAACGGGGGGCGCATCACGGCGGTGCTGGACTTCGACTCGGCGCGGCTCGAGCCGCGCATGGCCGATGTGGCCAACGCGGCGTTGCAGTTCTCGATGCAGATGTCGACCTCCGAGAGCGCGACGACGTGGCCCGAGGGCCTCGATCTGCCGCTGTTGATCGCGGTGGTCCGGGGCTATGATGACCGTGTGCGCCGGACGCTGGCCCCGGCTGAGCTGGATGCGCTGCCGTGGCTGATCATCGAGGCGCTGATCACCGAGAGCGTGCTCCCGATCGCGGCCACGGGCAGCTTCGCGCACCTCGACGGGGCGGCGTTCCTGGAGATGATCCGGCGCAAGGTGCTCTGGATCGGGCCCCGCGCGGCGAAGCTGAGCGAATTCCTGAAGGATGGCGGGCGATGACGGCACCGAGCACAGCACGAGGAGGCGCAGCGCAGTCCGCCCTGGTCGGCGCGGCATTGCTGCTGATGGCCCCCGCCGCCGCGGCCCGCCAGCGCGCGACGGCGGCGCCGCCCGATGATCAGGTCCGGGTCATCCTGCCCCAGCTCGAGGATCCGTCATTCGAGCGGCGGGTGGCGGCGACGGCCGAGCTGGAGTCGCTGGTCGGCGATGACCCGCTTCGGCTCTTCGAGTACCTCCAGGAGAGCCAGCTCAGCGCCGAGCAGCGCTGCCGCATGCTCATGGTGTTTGCCGAGACGCTGGTGGACCGGCCGCTGGGGGCCCTGGGCATCCGAATGAACCCCCAGCCCATGCGCTTCGGCCAGGGCGTCGAGGTCGCCGATGTCACGCCGGGCATGCCCGCCGAGAAGCTCCTGCGCATCGGCGATGTCATCCAGCGCATGGACGGCATGCCCGTGGGCAACAGCGAGAGTCTGAAGAACTACGTCCAGGCCAAGCGCCCCGGCGACATCGTCGTGCTCACCGTCGATCGCCCGCGGACCGACAAGAACGGCCTGCGCGTGTTCGACGAACGCAACAACCAGCCGGTCTACGACACGATCAAGGTCAATTTCGAGCTCGGGTCGCTGCAGAAGCTCAACGAGATCAACGGCGCCGAAGTGGATGCATCGGCGGTGCTCAACGAGCAGCAGCGGCAGATCGGCGAGGCCCTGCGCCTCTTCGGGCCGCAGCCGCGCGAGATCCAGATCAGCAATCACCGGGCCATGGTGCGGGCGATGACCGCCGGGCCCGATGCGGGCACCGATGTGGATGAGCACCCGATCATCCAGGCGATGCTGCGCGACATCGACCGGATCGTCAGCGGCAACCGGCCGATCACCGACGCCGACCGCGCCCGGTGGGACTCCTTCCAGATCCAGCTCAGCAACGAGTACCAGAATCCCCGCGCCAGCTCCGTCGACAAGGCCTACATCCTGCGGGTGATCACGCGCTTCCTAGCGCTGCGGCCGCACAGCACCAGCCAGCAGCCGATCGGCTCGCCGTCGCACCGGGGCGGCGGCAACGAACGCCCGTGACGCCTCGCGCCCCGCGCCGGGGCGCCGGCCGATCACCAGCCCCGCGAAATGGCGACCAGCGCCGCCGACGCGCCCGTGATCACCGTCGCCGCTGCCACCCACCACGCGATGCGCGCCGGCCATGGTGTGCGCCCCGGCGCGGCGCCGGGAACATCGTCCTCGACCTGGCCGACATCGACCTCGTCCCAGTCCAGGTCCACGGAGTCCGCGACATTCTGCGCCAGGGCGGCGCGGGCCGATTCCAGGGCTTCGCGCGGCACCCACACGCCCGCGCCGTGCTCCGTGCGGCTGAGGCGCATCATGCCCGCCCACGACGGGCCGTCGGTCACCACCCGCGCCTCGATGCCCGCCTCGGCCAGCACCGCGGCCTTGGCATGGGCCTCAAATTCGGTCCGGCAGTGCACGACCTCCGCCACATCGTGATGCTCGCGCGACTCGGTCATCGGCGGCCTCCCTCGCCCCCCGGACTCGCGGCGATGGCGTCGACGGCGCGCCACAGCGCGGCGACATCGCTGGGGCCGAACGAACCGGCGTCCGACATCACCCGCCATTCCGAGAGCCGGTCGCGCTCGATCCACATGACATCGCCGCTCGTCACACCGGCCACGAACATGGGCTCGTTCAGCAGCCGCCCTTCGAGACGCTCGCCATCGAAGCGGAGAATCTGGAGCCACATGTGCTCGGCGGTCTCATCGCCCGTCTCGACCGCGGCATGCGGGAACGACGCCTTGGCCAGCACCATCGCCCGCGAGCGGTCCGGATTGTCGTGCAGGTGCGGGCGAAGCTTGGCGAAGACTGTAGCCAGCTCGCCCCAGGTGTAGCGGGCCTGCGTGGCCATGCGCAGCGTTGCGCGGCTGGATTTCCAGATCAGGGCCTGGTCGTTCTGGAGGCGCTCGATGGCCAGCCGCGGCCACACCCAGAGCTTGCGGAACATGCCGCGCGGCTTCTCATCGCAGATCACCGCCCGAACACCGGTGTGCACGCCGTGGTCATCCTGCTCGCGGTCGCCCGCGCCGCCGGGCGATCCCGGGTCAACGTGTGGCACGACAACCTGCCACGGCTGGAGCACGACGGTCAGGTTCTCGCCCAGACGGAACGGTTCGCCCGGCGCCGGCGGCGGGCCGTCGAGGATTCGCTCGGCCAGGTCGTTGATCAGACTGCCGGCGGAGGCCACGAACTCGCCCTCGACCTCCAGCATCTCCAACTCCGGCCTGCCGCACCGCCACAGTCCGTGCGTGTGCAGCCACACGCCCCCGGATGCGGACCCGCCCCCGGATGCCGACCCGCCCCCGGATGCGGCCCCGGACCTTCGCAAAGCCTCAGGTCCGGCGTGGCCCGTGCCCCCTGGAGTGGACCCGCCCCCGGACTTGGCCGGCGGCGCGATGTCCGCGCCCCAGCGGTCCGGCGACACCGCGTGCACGATCCACAGCGCCTCGATGGGCGGGACGTTGTCTTCGGGCAGGAACTGCTCGCGGATCGCCTCGCGGTTGATCCAGCCGGTGGTGTTGACATCGAGCATGCCCGGCGTGTCGTCGAAGGGCGCGGCGAGAAAGCGGACCAGGTGTTGATAGCTCGCGAGCGGATCATCCGTGTCCAGCGACGATTCGACGCCCAGCGCCCACGAACACGATTCGGCCAGCGCATCGTTCAGGTCGCCGGGCGGCAACTGCCGCGCCGCCTCGGCCCAGACGACCGCGGGGTGCGCCAGCGGGCCCCCCTCCAGCGCGATGCCCCAGAGGACCTGCTCGGAGGGCGGGTCGAGCTCATCGAGCACCTCCACGCCGTCCCAATGGTGATCGAGCGCAGCGATGACCTCGGCCTGCGTCGGGGGCTCATCGTGCGGCCACAGTGCGATGAGATTGGTCGGCTCGACATGGGGCAGGTTCCAGCCCTGGTCGGCCTGGCCTCCGGGGGCGCCGCCGCGATTGAGCCCCAGCGGGTCATCGTGCATGGGGGAAGTGTAGGGGACGGCCGCCCGGACGGGCGGCGCGGGCCGTGTGCTGTGGCCTGAACGGAGTCCGTAGGTCGGGTCAGCAGACCCGACGTGGACATCCAGGAGCTTCGGCGCACATCGTTGACATCCGACTGGCGATGCGTGCCGGGCCATGGCCTGAACGAAGTCTTCGGTGTGAAGGCCACGCCGGTGTGCCGTCGATCGCGCAAGACAACGTGGCCTTCGCCCGCCCCCGGGGGCGGCTCAGACCACGGCACCCCGCGCGCACCGTTGACATGCGAGGGGCGATGCGAGGGAATCCTGCTTCCGGCCCGAGGACCTGATCGACGGCTTCGGTTACTACAGCCGGATCACGCCCAGCATCGCCAGCACCGCCACCAGCGCGACCATGAACGCCAGGAGCACCTGCTGGCGGTGGCAGCGGCGGTCGTGGAAGGCGGCAAGACGCACATCGAACTCCATCTGCTCGGCGATGAGCTCATCGATGACATCGCGGAGCTCGGCCCAGTGGCCGGCGGGAACCTGAACGGCGAACGGGCCGTCGTAGGTCAGCTCGTACTCGACGCAGATGTCGTTGCCGCGGGCGTCGATCAGGCGCGACTCGAACTCCATCGATGCGACCGAAGTGGCGATGGCCCGGGCCTGATGCAGGTCGTTGAAGCGGGCCAACTCGCGCCAGTCGGTCGGGGCGATCATGAATTCAGTGTACGGCGGGGGGTGTGCTCGGCCAACGAAAAACCGGTGTGGGTCCGGGTGCCATGCCGCGCCGCCCCCGGATGCCGGATGGGCGAGGCATGTATTCGAGGGGTTGCGACATCTGGCATGCCTCGCACAGAGCTGCGAGGCATGGCACCCATCAACTTGCCACGATGTTCACGATCTTGCCGGGCACGACGATGACCTTGCGGACGATCTTGCCCGCGAGCTGGGCCTTGATGGCGTCATCGGCCAGGGCCGCGGCCTCGGTCGTCTTCGTGTCGGCCTCGCGGGGAATGAAGATCCTGCCGCGCACCTTGCCCATGATCTGGACGGGGATCTCGATCTGGTCATCGACCATCATGGCCGCGTCAAAGGCGGGCCATGCGGCATCGACGATACTCGTCTCGTGGCCGAGCTTGTGCCACAGCTCCTCGCAGATGTGCGGGGCGAAGGGGCTGAGGATGATCGCGAAGCGCTCGAGCTGGTCGCGGGTGATGGCGCTGCCGGACGATGGAGACTCGGACCCGGACCTTCCCACCCCCGGACAAGCGTCAGGTCCGGCGTGGGTGGAGCCCGCCGACGTCGCCGCGTTCACGAACTCGATCAGCGCGGCAATCGCCGTGTTCATGGCCAGCTTGTCGATGTCCGCGCCGACCTTGGCGATCGTGCGGTGCAGGGCCCGCTCGATGGCGCTGTCGGGTTCTTCGCGCAGTGTCAGGTCGCCCGTGTCCTCATCGACGGCCAGCCGCCACGCCCGCTGGAGGAAGCGGAAGACGCCCACGATGTCGCGCGGGTTCCACGGGATGCTCGCCTCCAGCGGCCCCATGTACATCTCGTAGAGGCGGAAGGTGTCGGCGCCGTACTCTGAAATCACATCATCGGGGTTGATGACGTTGTGCAGACTCTTGGACATCTTGGCGATTGTCTTCGTGACGGCTTGGCCCGTGGCTCTCTCGATGCACGTGCCGTCGGCGCGCTCCTCGACGGCATCGAGCGGGGCGAGGGTCTTGTCCTCTCGCATATAGGCGAAGCTGGTGATCATGCCTTGGTGGAACAGGCGTCGATAGGGCTCGGGCGTGCTCACCTCGCCGAGGTCGTAGAGAATCATCTGCCAGAAGCGGGCGTAGAGCAGGTGCAGCACGGCATGTTCGGCGCCGCCGATGTAGAGATCGACGCCGTTGCCGTCCATCCAGTACTGCTCGGCGGCGCGCTCGGTGAAGCGGTCCTTGCATCCGGGGGCGCAGTAGCGCAGGTGATACCAGCACGAACCGGCCCAGTTGGGCATGGTGTTCGTCTCGCGCTTCACGGGCGTGTCCGGCGGCAGCAGCGCGGGATCAACCCCCGCTTCGCCCGCGGTGGTGTTCACCCATTCCGTCGCCTTGGCCAGCAGGGGCTTGGGCTCATCGGACTCTTCGGGCGTGAAATCCTCCAGCGGCGGCAGCTTCACGGGCAGGGCCGATTCCATGACGGGCCAGCAGCGGCCATCGGCGGTGTGGACGATGGGGAACGGCTCGCCCCAGTAGCGCTGGCGCGAGAAGAGCCAGTCGCGGAGTTTGTATTGGATGGTGCCCTTGCCGCCCCCGCCCCCGGATGCTTCCAGCCAGGCGATGATCTTGGTCTTGGCGTCGGCGATGTGCAGGCCATCGAGGAAGCCGCTGTTGATAGCCGGCCCGTCGCCGAGGTATGCCTCGCCCGTGAAATCTTCCGGCGGCTCGACTGTGCGCACGATCGGAAGGTCGAACGCCCTGGCGAAGTCCCAGTCGCGCTGGTCCTGCCCCGGCACGGCCATGATCGCGCCCGTGCCGTAGCCCATGAGGACGTAGTCGGCGACCCAGATGCCGATGCGCTGCTCGTTGGCGGGATTGATGGCGTACAGGCCGGTGGGAACGCCCGTCTTCTCCTTCATCTCCGCCATGCGATCGACTTCGGAGCGTGTCTTGGCCTTCTCGATGTAGGCCTTCAGCGCCGCGACATCCGTCTCGGTCGCAGGCTTCGCAATGATCTGCGCAACCAGCGGATGCTCCGGGGCGATGACCATGTACGTCGCGCCGAAGATCGTGTCCGGGCGGGTGGTGAAGACGCGCAGGGTGTGAAACTCATCGGGGCGCGGCGGCGACTCGATGGGGAAGTCGATAGACGCCCCCTCGCTCCGGCCGATCCACTGGGTCTGCATCGCGCGCGTCGATTCCGGCCAGTCCAGCTCATCCAGCCCCTTGAGCAGGCGTTCGGCATAGGCGGTGATGCGGAACATCCACTGCTTGAGCGGCTTGCGGTAGACGGGAAACTTGCCGCGCTCGGATTTGCCGTCGATGACCTCCTCGTTGGCCAGGGCGGTGCCGAGCTTGGGGCACCAGTTGACCATCTGCTCGGCGAGGTAGGCCAGGCGGTGGTTGTCGATGAAGGCGCGCTGCGCGGCATCATCGAGGTCGGCCCACACGCGCGCGGCATCGAAGCCGCGGTCGCCGTCAAAGACGAGTTCGTTCTCCGGGCCGATCCGGATGTCGCCCGCTTCGAGTTCAGCGATCAGGTCGTCAATCGGGCGGGCCTTGCCGTGCTGATTGAGCGTCCGGGGGCGGGGGTCGTACCAGGCGTGGTAGGCCCGCAGCCAGATCCACTGCGTCCACTTGTAGTAGTCCTCATCGATGGTGGCGAACTCGCGCGACCAGTCGATACAGAAGCCGAAGCGCTTCAGTTGCCCGCGGAACGTGTCCATCGCCTTCCTGGTGGTGATCGACGGGTGGATGCCGGTTGCGATGGCGTACTGCTCGGCGGGCAGGCCGAAGGCATCAAAGCCCATCGGGTGCAGGACGTTGTGCCCGGTCAGTCTCTTGTAACGGCTGACAATGTCGGTGGCGGTGTAGCCCTCGGGGTGGCCGACGTGCAGGCCCGCCCCGCTGGGATAGGGGAACATGTCCATGCAGAAGAACTTTGGCCGGGAGGCATCGAAGCCCTTGTCGCCGGGGTTGGGCGCCTTGTAGACGCCATCGGCCGTCCACTGCTCCTGCCAGCGGAGTTCGATGGCGTTGGCGAGTGCCGCGCTGTAGCGGTGTGGGCGCGAGTCGGTGGTGGCGGGGGCGCTGTCGGGCATGGTGGTCTTGCTCATGGCGTCACATCGGTCATTCATCAACGCAAACGAGCCCCGCGGTGCGGGGCTCGTGGGTTCGGGAGGGTGGGGGCCGAGTCCGTGGGCGCCGCGCATCATCGGGGATGAGGCGAACCAAGAAGCGGCGAGCGTGACTCGAAGGTCAGGTGGAAGATCATGGCCAGAGAAGTCTATCGGCCCGGCGGCCGGGATCAAATGAGGGGACCTGGTGGTACAGGCGTCCCGCCTGTACGAGCGGCCATCTGGCGGTGCCACGGCCGTGCCGGCCGTGCTGCGGTCCGAGGGCGATCGTATGATGAATCGATCCACCTGGCGACCTGGGAGATTCGGTCATGGACTTCCGTGCAGCGGCCAAACGATTGCGGAGAGCACTTGTCCCGTCAGCAATCGTGCTCGCGGTGGTCATCGGCCTGATCGCGGTATGGCGCGGCGGATTCTTGGTCTCCGACAATGTCCCATTCTCTAAGCTGACCTGGGCCCTGAGCGGTGAAGGTCGGCGTCATGACATGGCTCAGGACTTTCTTGACAATCACTTTCGAATTGGCATGTCCGTGGACGACGTCGTGGCCCTCCTTGGCGAGCCGGACCTGGAGCGCGAGCATTGGGTCTACTTTCTGAGCGACCGGGGTCGCGGGCCTCGCGTCGGGACGCCCGCTGAACTGGCGCAGTATCCGTGCCTGATGATTCGATTCCGCGCCGAGCGTGTCGATACCGTCTTCGGCGAAGAGTCAATGGGAGTGATCGGTGTGGCAACAGTTCCCACACCGGCGCCGTTTGCCCGAGAAGCGTGGTTGCGCGGCTCATTCGATGAACGCCGGGCGATGGCGTGGACCCTGGCGGAGAGTCCGCCGTTCCTCGGCGCTTCGCATGACGAGATCGCGAATTTGCTGGGCGTGCCGGATGAGCGCGATGCCCGGTTTTTCGAGTATGAACTCGGCTGGAGCACGGCTGATCCGCGCGGGTTGGTCATCGAGTTCGATGAGAACGATCGAGCAACGACGGGCAGGGTCGTTCAACACTGATTGATTCTGACGATCGGCGCGCCCATGTGATCGGACCCCGTTGTGCCACGGCCGTATCCGGGGGCGGCCGTGTGCATGAACGAGTGCAACCCCGAGTCCACCAGCACGGCTGACGCAGCCGTGGCACACGAATAGAGACTCGCACAGGCAAGATGCCTGTGCCACCACTGGCTCACTTCGTCTGCTTCCGGTCCACCTCGGCAAGGTACTTCTTCGCCTCGCCCACGAGGTAGAAGCTCCCCGTCACGCACACCAGGTCATCGCGGCCCACCGCCCGCGAGGCGAGGTCCAGCGCCTCCGGCAGCGTGCGCGCGACCTGGCTCATCTTGCCCGAGATCTCGGTGAACTGCCGCTGGAGCTCATCCGGATCGGCGGCGCGGGGGTTGCCCTTGGCCCGGGTGAAGATGATCTTGTCGCCGCCGAGCGCGACCTTCTCCAGCATCGCGTGCACATCCTTGTCCTCGCAGCAGCCGAACACGCACACCATCGAGTCGTAGGGCACGTGCGCGCCGACGCAGCGCATCAGGGCCCCGACGGCCGCGGCGTTGTGTGCGCCATCGACGAGGATGCGCGGGCGGTCCCAGATCAGTTCCATGCGCCCGGGCACCTTCGTCTTCGCCAGCCCCTCGTGCAGCGGCACCTCGGGAAACTCGAACCCCGAGCTCTTGAGCGTGTCGATGACCGCCAGGGCGAGCGCGCAGTTGACCGCCTGGTGCTCGCCCTTGAGCGGCACGGGCAGGTGCATGAACTGGCTGGTCTCGGTGACCACGCAGATGCGCGTGTGCGGGCCCAGGTCGTCCGACACGCCGAAGCGGCAACTGAACTCGATGTCCTTGTTGATCATGCGCATGGGCGCGGCGACGGCTTCGGCGGCGGCGCGGATGACCTTCTGCACATCCTCGTGCTGGTCGAAGGTGACCACCGGCACGCCGCGCTTAATGATGCCGGCCTTCTCGGCGGCGATCTCCGGCAGCGTCCGCCCCAGGATGTGCATGTGGTCGAAGTCGATGTGCGTGATCACCGTGACTTCGGGCGTGATGACGTTGGTCGAGTCCAGCCGCCCGCCGAGGCCCACCTCGATGACGGCGATGTCCACCGCCTGCTCGGCGTAGTAGGCGAAGCCCAGGGCCGTGAGCAGCTCGAAGAAGGTCGGCTCGACCTGGGCCTTCTCGGCCACCTCCGCGACATCCTTCATGAGCGTGGTGAAGTCGTTCTTGGAGATCGCGCGGCCGTTGATGCTGATGCGCTCGCGCACGTCGATGAGGTGGGGGCTGGTGTACTGCCCGACCGCGTAGCCGCACCCCTCCAGCATGGAGGAGATCATCGCCACGGTGGAGCCCTTGCCCACGGTCCCGGCGACGTGGACCATGCGCACCTGCTCCTGGGGATTGCCCAGGCCCTCCAGCAGCGTCCGCATGCGGTCGAGCTTGAAGGTCTCCTCGTTGTAGCGCACCAAGCGCATCCGCTCGTAGTCGGTGCGCTCCAGAAGGTACCGGACGGCATTGGGGTACGTGGTAATCTCGGGGGGAGAGGCGGTCTTGGCGCGGCTGCTCCCCCCGGAGGGCTTGGTCCTGGGCATGGTCGCGCAATTTTATCAGACCGTCGGATCAGTTGCAAATGAGATCGCGCAAGATGTTGTTCCATAAGAGGTTGCGAGAAACAACCATGCGCCATAAGCCATGCGCCATGAGGGGGCGCAACCCACGCCGGACCTGAGGAGTCTTCGACGAGGGTCCGGGTTGTTGTGCGTGCGATTGTCCATCGACCCGGACCTTCGCGAGGACTCAGGTCCAGCGTGCCCGACGGTCTCCCCCTCATGGCTCATGGCGCTTGGCTCATAGCTCATGGCTCTTCCCAGTCCTATCCTCGCGCCGTTTCAGGAGATGTGCCGTGCCCGAGCAGCAGCATCAGTCAAGCGTTGTCGGACAATGGCTGGCCCTTGCCGCGCGGCCGTCGGTGGTGAAGCGTGGGCTGACCTATGCGGTGATCGTGGGGGCGATCCTCATCACCATCAACCACTACGACGCCCTCATCAAGGGCTCCGTCGATGGCGAGCGCCTCTTCAAGATGGGCCTGACCGTGATCGTGCCGTACCTCGTTTCGACCTTCTCCAGCGTCGGGGCGATGCGCCAGGCGGCGAAGGCGGAGAGTCCTTGATTCCGGGTGGTGCCACGGCCGTGCCGGCCGTGTGGAGGCGCGGTCGCAATCGGTGTCCCGCCGTCACGGCTGACACAGCCGTGGCACGCGCGCAAATCCCGGTGCCATCCGGCCTCGTCTATTTCTCGGCGAATTCCCTGATCTTCACATCGTCGAACGATGTCACCACATCGGCCTTGGTCCACAGGCCGATGCGCCCCGGCCCTGCGAGCGCGGCATCGTCGGCGTGGAGCAGTTCGGCGCCGTCAAGGAAGCATGTCATCTTCGTGCCGCGCATGATGACCTTGATCTCGTACCAGCGTCCGGCCTCGAGGGGCAATTGCGCTGAATCGAGCTGCCGCCGCCGGCCGTCCTTGACCACGTACACGCGGAAGTTGCCCTCCAGCGGATTGAAGCGGCAGACGTAATAGTTGTTCGCATCGGCGCAGCGCCAGATGGGCCCGCCGCCCTGGTCCTCGACTCCGCTGACGGCCCTGGCCTTCACGGTCATCTCGAAGTCCGCGAACGCGGGCGCCTCGGCGATGGCGAGGTTGAAGGTCTGGCCGTAGTTCTTCGTCGCCGTCACGCCGAAGGCCTGCCCGCCGGAAGGCGCTGCGTCATCGGCGATCACGCCCCAGGTCGCCGGCCCTTCGGACGGGTTCGTCTCGGTGACCTTCCAGCCCCGGGGAACCTCGCCGACCTTCACATCATCGAAGTTCCACGACACCTCGCCGGGCCTGTCATCGCCGCCGCGGCCATCGTCGATCCGCGCCCGGTAGATCGTGCCGTGCATCTCGCCCTCTCCATTGTCGTTGTTGCGCGTGCTTACGTAGAGAAAACCGTCATCGCCGACGGCGATGTTGTTGCAGCCGGTTTTCCGGCCGACCAGCGCGCTCATGTCGAGGAACGGCGGGCCGGAGGTCGGCCGCTCGGTCCGGTCGTTGCCGTAGAACGGATGCGCCGGATCGGGCGTGATGCGCCAGACCCTGCCCTCGGCGCCCATGGAGACGAACAGGTCGCCGCCGGGGCTCATGGCGATGTCGTAGAGGTTGCCGCTGCGCCTTGTCTCGGCGTTCCATGGCTCGAAGACGGCGATGAGGTCCGCGGCGACCCGACCATCAGGGCGGCGCACGATGTCGCCTTCATCATCGACGGGCACGCGCAGGACCACCGACGATGTGCGGTAGCCGATGTAGAGAAAGTCATCGTGAAAGGCCACGGAGCCGGGGCCGAGGACCTCCATCGTCCGCTCGCCGCCGGGACGGCGGATGATCATGCGGTCGCCGATGACCGGCCGGCTCGGCGGCGGCGGCGCATCGGGATCGCGGCGGATCGCCTCCAGGTCGTACTGCACCACCAGGTGGTTGTCCTTGGCCGGCACGTAGAGATACCGGCCCACGGCGATGCAGCCGTCGGCGCCGTTGGCCCAGCCGTGCGGCGGGGGATTGGCCGCGGGATCGTGGTGCGGGTAGCGCTCGTTTGAGATCACCGCCCCCAGGCCCTCGCGCGGCACGACCCCCGGATCATGCCGCTCCACGACATGCCATGCACGGTCGCGCAGGTCGTAGCGGTGGACCGCATCGGTCGCGTGCTTGCGGAAGCCGGTGCTCAATTCCGCCCCGCTGTACGCGCAGATGAAGAGGTTGCGCGAGTCCGCATCGTAGGCCAGCGCGCAGTACGGCCGGTCCATGAGGATGTCCTCCTCGGCGGGCCGGTCGTGGCGATAGAGCTCGAAGGGCGGGCTGGTGGGCGCGGCGAAGACGGTCGCGTTGGCTCTGACGGCGGGCCCGGCGAACGCGCCGGGAATGACCGGCTCGCTGACGGTCGTGTCGATGCGCCACAGCGTGCCGGCGTGATCGATGACGTGGGGGCTCGCGCCGCCCTCGCCGCGATGCCTGCCGCGCGAGAGGACGATCAGTTCGCCATCGACGAACGCCATGCCGCGCCCCCACGGCACGGCGGTGGTGAGGCGCTCCAGGGTTTGCGCGGGCGCGGCGACGTTGGGGATCGGGCCGTCGGGCACGAGGGAGGCGAAGTCCTCGACGCGCTCCTGCTTCGGCGAATAGGGCGCCTGGGCCAGCGCATCGGGGGCGACGGAGCCGATGGCAACAATCGCGGCCAGGGCCGCCGTGCGCAGCATCATGTGTCGGAGTCCTCCTGGCGAATGAGCAATCGTACGATTGGCCGGGAGGGGGAGCAAACGGCTGATGAGCCGGCAAGAGCGAGTGTGCCACGGCCGTGTCGGCCGTGCGGATGCACGAGCGCGAACGGCGTCACACCAGCACGGCTGACACAGCCGGGTGCCGTGGTCTGAACGAAGTGAAGGCCACGCTGTCTTGTGCGAGCGAGAGTGCACCGTCGTGGCCTTCGCCCGCATCCGGGGGCAGCTCAGACCACGGCACCCTCTCGGCGCCGACGCTCGATCTCACTCAATTGCCTCCTGCCGCGCCCCGGCCGCCGCGCCCGTTACGAAGCACTCCGGCGCCCGGCCGAACTCCTTCTGGAACGCGCGGCTGACATGCGCTGCGACCTCGCCCGCGGCCGCCGCCTCGCACATCACGATCGCGCAGCCGCCGAAGCCCGCGCCGGTCATCCGCGCCCCGAAGACGCCGCGCCCCTTGAGCGTCTTTGCCGCATCCACGACCGCATCCAGTTCCGGGCAACTCACCGCGAACATCTCGCGCAGCGAGGCGTGGCCGTCGAAGAGCAGGTCGCCGAACGTGGTCAGGTCGCGCTGCATCAGGGCCTTCGCCGCCAGGAGGGTGCGGGAGTTCTCGGTGATCACGTGCACCGCCCGCTTCATCGGCGTCTCCGCGAGCTCGTGCCAGCGCAGCATCTCCAGCGTCGCATCGCGCAGGGCCGGGACGCCGATGGCCTTCGCCGCCGCCTCGCACGTGGCCCGCCGTTCGGCGTACTCGCTCGCCGCCAGCTCGTGCCGCACACCCGTGTCGACGACGAGGACGGCGGCGGCATCCGGCGGCGGAAGCGGGATCGGCGCTGCCTCGTTGGTGCGGCAGTCGATGAGCAGCGCGTGACCCTCGGTCGCGCAGGTCGCGATGTACATGTCCATGATGCCGCACGGCGTGCCGGGGAACGCGTGCTCGGCGCGGTGGCACAGGCGGACCTTCTCCATCGGCGCGAGCCGCACCGTCAGGATCGCCTCGAGGAGCGTCGCCGTGGCTACCTCCAGTGCCGCGCTGCTGCTGAGCCCGGCGCCGACGGGCACATCCGAGTCGATGAGCAGATCGAGGTTGGGCGCGCGATGGCCCAGACGCGCGAATTCGTGCACCACGCCCAGCACGTAGTTGGCGAACGCGCCGGGCCGGTCGCGCGGCAGGGGCTCGAACGGCGCGGACAGATCGATCTCGATCGCGCGGCCGAGCGTCGCGCTGGCGATGGTCGAGGCATTGCCCGAGGCGGTGGCCGCGAGCACGTGCGTCCGCCGATCGACGGCCATGGGCAGGACGAGGCCCTCGTTGTAGTCCGTGTGCTCGCCGATGAGGTTCACCCGCCCCGGCGCCGAAGCCGCCCACCGCGGCGCGCGGCCGAAGCGCCTGCGATACGCCTCGATGCTTTCCTGACTGGCGGGCATGGAGTTCATCGGCGTTTCCGCGATGCCGTCATGGCATGCCAGCATACCCCCCCGGCCTCGCATTCGGTCGGCCGGGGCGTCTCGTCGCGGCCGAACCTGCTATGGTCGTAGCGCATGCGACGTTCCGCCCTGCCGCCGGTTCTGCTGGCGATCATCCTGCCCGTCGGCTGCGCCGCCCCGATGGATTCGGTCGCGCGGCAGGAGGCGCTGACGCGGGCGGTGCTCGCCGATGATGTGGCGTCGATCGAGCGCCATGTCCGGGACGGGGCGAACCCCGGCGCCCTGACGATCGAAGGCGATCCTCTGCTCCTGCTGGCGGTTCGCGCCGGCCACGCCGAGGCCGCCGCGGCGCTGCTGCATGCCGGGGCGCCTGTCGATGCCGTCTCCCTCACGCGGCGGACGCCGCTGCTGGAGGCGTCGGCGAGCGGCGATGTGGAGATGGCGCGGATGCTTCTCGATGCGGGGGCAAGCCTGGCGGCCCGGGATGATGCGGGCATGACTCCCCTGAACCGCGCGGCATGGAACGGCCGCGCAGCACTCATGCGGCTGCTGATCCAGCGCGGGGCCTCACCGTGCGAGGCGACGGCCAGCGGCTGGACGACGCTCATGTCCGCAGCGCGTTCCGGCAGCATCGCGTGCATCGAGCTGCTCCTGGCCGCGGAATGCGACCTCGAAGCCGCCTGGCACGATGATTCCACAGCGCTGCACATCGCCGCCGGCTACGGGAGCGCGGCGGGCCTGGGGCGGCTGCTGGAGGCCGGCGCGTATATCGATCCCGTGGACAACGCGGGCAAAACGCCGCTCCTTGCCGCAATCATGCAGAACCGCCCGGACAATGTTGCCGCGCTGCTGGAGGCCGGGGCGTGGCCCGATGCGCAGATTGATCTCGGTCTCAGCGGGCTCATGATGGCGGCGATGTACGACCGCGGCGAGATGATGCGCGACCTGCTCGAAGCCGGGGCATCGCTGGATCTGCGCGACTCCAACGGCTACACGGCCCTGCACTGGGCGGCGGAATATGGCAACGCCGCAGGCGTGAAGGCCCTTGTCGACGCGGGTGCCGACCCCCGGAACGCGACGGATGACGGCATCACCCCGGTGATGCTGGCCCGTGAGCGCCCCGGGGCGGCAGGGGAGGCGATCCGGCGGGCGCTAGGGGCGTGGATGATGGGGGGCGAAGAGCCGTAGGCCGACTGCCCAGCGAGGACCAAGTCGCGCCACCGCATCCAGAGCAGCCCCGCCCTACCCCGCCCATGAAGCAGGCCCCTCGTCATCATTGTCTTCAGCGCAATGGAACAGACATGCGGACCAGGGGGCGTCTTGTCGACGGCGTCAGCATGTTGAGCGAACATTGCGTTCCTGGCGCTGGTCAGTATCCTCGCTACGATGCCGAAACGGCGAAGATTGTCGAAGATGCTGAAGTCGGAAACGATGGCAACGACGCCGACACCGCCTGTGCAAGCCGTTGCCATCGAGCCCCCGCAGATCATCATCGACAAAGTTCGCCAGTTCGCCGAACACGAAGACGTCTACAGGTCCGCCGACTACTCCGAGGCGCAGCTCCGCATTGACTTCATCAATCCGATACTCGAAGCGCTGGGCTGGGATGTGGAGAACAAGCTCGGCTACGCCGAGGGCTATCGCGATGTCGTGTACGAGGACGCGGTGAAGATCGGCGGGACGTCCAAAGCGCCGGACTACGGCTTTTATATTGGCGGTCGCTCCGCCGGCGGCGGCCGAAAGTTCTTTCTCGAGGCCAAAAGGCCCTCCGTCGCACTGCGCGTCGACCCCAAGCCCGCATTCCAGCTTCGGCGCTACGCATGGACCGTCGGTCTGCCCGTGTCGATTCTGACGAATTTCAGGGAATTCCTTGTCTTCGACACACGCCGCGAAAGACAGCGCCACCACCGCCGCCGTCATCGCCCTCAAGTACTCAGAGTATCTTCATCGCTGGCACGAGATCGCCTCGGTCTTTTCACGCGAGGCGATTCTGCGCGGCTCCTTCGACAAGTTCGCCGAGGTCGGGCGCAGGAAGGGCATGGTGCCGCTCGGCGAGGCGTTCCTCCACGACATCGAGGAATGGCGCAGGATGCTCGCACGCGAGATCGCCGCGCACAACCCGCGCATCACCACCGACGAAATCAATTTCGCAGTCCAGCGGACCATCGATCGCATCATCTTCCTGCGCATCTGCGAGGACCGTGGCATCGAGCCGCCCGGCAACCTGATGCAGCTCCTCAACGGCGACAAGGTGTACGCGCGCCTGGGGCAGATCTTCCGGGGCGCGGATGACCGCTACAATTCCGGAATCTTCCACTTCCCGCCGGCGCTGGGAAAGAGGCCCGATCCCGACCGCACCGAGCCGCCCGACGATCTCACGCTCGACCTGACCATCGAGGACCGCCCGCTTCAGAGGATCATCCGCGGGCTGTACGATCCATGTCCCTACGAATTCTCGGTGATTCCGCCGGAAATCCTTGGCCAGGTCTACGAGCAGTTCCTCGGGCAGGTGATCGTCAAGACCCCAAAGACCGTCCGCATCGAGCCGAAGCCCGAGGTCCGCAAGGCCGGCGGCGTTTATTACACGCCGGCGTACGTCGTCGACTACATCGTCAAAACAACGGTAGGCCGGCTGATTGATGATAAGACGCCGAAGGAAGCCGGCAAGATCAGGATACTTGATCCCGCCAGCGGATCGGGCTCCTTTCTCATCGGCGCTTACCAGTATCTGCTCGACTGGCATCTGCGCTGGTATCTCGAGAACGAACCGGAGTCGCACTGCAAGGGCAGGAAACCGCCGTTGATGCGGGTCGCGCGCGCCGTCGGTGCCGGCGCTCCAAAGGACGATTACCGCCTCACCACGGCCAGGCGCAAGACAATCCTTCTGAATTCGATCTACGGCGTGGACATCGATCCCCAGGCCGTCGAGGTGACCAAGCTTTCGCTGCTACTGAAAGTCCTGGAGAGCGAATCACAGGAATCCATCGCCGCGCAATTGAGGTTCCTCCACGAACGCGCCCTGCCCGACCTCGGCCGGAACATCAAGTGCGGCAACTCCCTCATCGGAGACGACTTTGACGACAGCGCTCTCTCCGAAGAGGAACGGAGGAAGGTCAACAAGTTTAACTGGGAGCGGGAGTTCCCCGCCATCTTCAGGGAAGGAGGCTTTGACGCAGTGATCGGGAACCCCCCGTACATTCGCATGGAGGCCTTCAATGAACTCAAGGCCTATTTGCGCACGCGGTACACCGTTCACGATGAGCGCAGCGACATCTACGTGTATTTCATCGAGCGCGAGCATCAATTGCTGCGAAAAGGCGGCAGACTTGGGATGATCGTCTCGAACAAGTTTATACGGGCGAATTATGGGCGCAAGGTGCGACAACTGCTGACCACTGTGGGGGCAATCGAGCGATTGGTCGATCTGGCGGGTCTGCCGGTCTTCCCGGGAGCGACGGTTCGCACGGTCGTGCTGATTACTCAAAAAGGCAGGAGCCGCAATCTGCTGCAATACTCTCCGCCGCCGTCCCGCAAAGCATTTCAATCACTGACCCGCACTGCCACACCGCTCGCGACAGTAGTTGAGCCGCTGGCATATGACGTGCCGCTCAAGGCCCTTTCGCCCGAGCAGTGGGACCTGGCGGAGCCGAAGAACGGATCGTTGGTGGAACGTCTGCGCCGGGGCGCCCGATCGTTGATCGAGCATGTCGGCGGACCCGTGTGTCGCGGCATTGTTTCAGGACTCACTGAGGCATTTGTGATTTCCGGGGACACTCGCCGCAAGTTGCTGAAGGCAAACCCAAAGGCCGCGGAGATCATCCGCCCGTTTCTCCAGGGTCGTAATATTCGGCGTTACTACATCGAGCCGTCGGATGAGTACCTCATTTACACGCACCACGGCATCGACATGAAGTCGTATCCAGCTGTGCTGGACCACCTGGGGCCCTTCAAGAAGCAGCTCGAGCGCCGCGCCACGAAGCAGGCGTGGTATGAGTTGCAACAGCCCCAATTCGCCTACAAGGACCTGCTTGAGAACCCGAAGATCGTCGTTCCGGACATCGCCACGGGTTGCCGATTCACGATTGACGGGGAAGGACGCTTTGGAGCGAATACCGTGTACTTTCTTCCTTCCGACGATCGGTTGCTTCTCGGTATTCTGAATTCGCGGCTGGCGCACTTCTATTTCAGCCAGGTCTGTGCGGCCCTTGAAGGTCCAGGCGCGGCCTATCTTCGGTTCTTCGGCCAGTATCTCGATGGTTTTCCGGTTTGTGTCTCGAGGAAGTCGGAAATCGGCGCTCAAGATCGCATGGTGACGCTGGTGGATCGAATGCTCGACTTGCAAAGGCAGTTGGCAGGCGCCAGGACGCCTCACGAGAAGGAGCGCCTTCCCCGCGAGATCGAGGCCACGGACCGCCGGATTGACCTACTCGTCTATGAGCTCTACGGCCTGACCGACGACGAAATCGGTCTCGTGGAGAACGTGACCGGCCAAGGGAATGCTGAGCAGCCATCGGTGATCGGGCCGACAAGCATGGCCTGAGATAGTCACCGGTCATCTGGCTCCGCGTTGGCCATCACCGCGTCGAATGGCGGCGGCGAGCTGGCCGCGCCAGCCAGGCATTGGCCATCTTCCGGCGCCTGCTGCATGCGTGAACTTGCTCAACTTCGACGCTGCCGGTGAGTTCGCGGGATCGGCGGCATGGCTGCCGCGCGGCTATGGCGGATGGACGCCGGCCCGTTGCCCACCGAGGTTTCCCGGCCTCCGGATTCCCGGCTTTCGGGCGCCTGCGGTCCCGGCTTCGGGGGAAGGAAACCACTGATGACCATTGATGGACACTGATCAGGTCTGGCATCGGATGACCCACCTCCGCTCAACTGTGATCATTGCTGGCCATCCGTGGTTTCGTTCCGTTTCTGGGGGGTCCGGGGGTCCGGGGATCCCTGTCGTCGATCCCTGCCGTATGATCCCGGCTTTCTGATTGTCAAGATTGCGCTAAGGCCCACATGGGCCGATGCCATGAGGCCATTGTGGGCACGAGCGACGACCCGAAAACAAGCGCTGACACACGCCCGGCGGGCGACCCGCCCGCAGGTGCTGCGAATGACCGGCAGGCCGTGAGCGAGCCGGCCCTGGCCAAACGCACGCGGCCCCGCGAGGCCCCGGCGTGGGTCAACGGTCTGCTGGCGCTGTTCTTCCTCTATCTGTTCCTCTGCTCGATCAACGTGATGAGCGAGGGGCTCAAGACCCTGGGCAAGGCCGGTCCGTGGCTGGAGAACCTGCTGGCCTGGGGCGATCAGAACCCGATGCTGGCGCTGTTCTCGTCGGTGCTGATCACGGCGATCGTGCAGAGCTCGTCCTTCACCACCTCGCTCATCATCGCCCTGGTGGCCGCAGGCCAGCTCAAGCCGGAGACAGCGGTGTACTGCGTGATGGGGGCGAACATCGGCACGAGCGTGACGGGGATCATCGTGGCCCTGGGCAACATCCGTTTCAAGCGGCAGTTCCGCCGCGCGTTCACCGCCGCGATGGTCCACGACATCTTCAACCTGCTCACGGTGGCGACGCTGTTTCCCATCGAGTGGATCAGCAGCGCCTTCAGCGACGACGGGCACGGCCTGCTCGCGCGGATGTCCTTCTTCGCCGCCGACCTGCTGGGCATCGGCGAGATGGCCAGGCCGGCCAATCCCATCAAGGTGATCACGTCGCCGGTGGTGCACGCGATGGAATGGGTCGGCTCGTTCATTTTCGCCGGCACCGCGGCACAGGGCGTCCTGGTGGCGGCGGTGGGGCTGGTGATGCTGTTCGTCTCGCTGTTCATGATGGTGGCGAACCTCCGCGGGGCGCTGCTCAGCCGCATCGAGGTCTTGTTCAGCCGCGTGTTCTTCCGCAACGACGCCATCGCCTACACCGTCGGCGCGGTGACGACCGTCATGGTGCAGTCCAGCTCGGTCTCCACCAGTCTGATCATCCCGTTGTGCGGTGCGGGGGCGATCAAGATCAAGCGGGTGTATCCCTTCATGCTGGGGGCGAACCTGGGCACGACGGTGACCGGGGTCATCGCCGCCACGGCCAACCCCGTGGCGGCGGCCGTGGCCGTGGCCGTCTCGCACGTCTCCTTCAACCTCATCGGCACGTTCATCTGGTACCCGCTGCGGCGCGTGCCGCTGGGCCTGGCCCGGTGGTACGCCCGCCTGGCGGCCGACCGCAAGCGCTATGCGTTCATCTTCCTGTTCACGATCTTCTTCATCCTGCCCCTCGTGGCCATCGGCCTGACGGAGCTTGTGCTCGTGTTGCGCTGATCCATGTCCCGGAGCGACCATGTTCAAGGAAATCCTAGCCGCCCTGAAGTCCGGTGAATCGCTCGACATGGCGTTTCGCCAGCTTTCGGAAATGCTCGATCACGCACGGTGGATGTTCGTGCGGGCCAATGATGTGCTGAGGCGCCGAA
>Ga0299906_10000621_pt1 | contig 32070 bp, 27 predicted proteins | sample RVTome_14_FD_200259 | JGI IMG/M metagenome (GOLD analysis project Ga0299906, IMG submission 200259) | Soil microbial communities from uranium-contaminated site in the Upper Colorado River Basin, Wyoming, United States - RVT145D125 (version 2) ...
TCGATGCGACGGGACGCGTGATCGTCGGCCGCGTCGATGTTCTGCCCGAGGGGACTCTGGATGCTCTATCCGCACAGCCGGGTCGTCCCTTGGTCGTGTCGACGCGCCACATCGTCACCTACGTGCCGATCCACCCGAATCCGACGAACCTCGGAGAACAGTGGGCGGTGCTGGCGATCGCGCCGAGCGATCTGCTCTTTGGCGCCATGACGCGCTACCGGAGAGTCTTCACGGTTGTATTGTTGCTGGCGCTCGCGGTGGTGGGCGTGGTCAGTATCCTCCTGGCGCGTCAATTCACCGTGCCGCTTCGACGGCTCTACGACGCCGCGCAGGACATCGGTCGTGGTCGGTTCGACGTACATCTCGATGATACGACGGGGGATGAAATCGCCGGACTGGCCGGCGCATTACGCACCATGGCCGATCAACTCAAGGTTCGCCATGATGCGCTGCAGCGTCAAGTCGACGACAAGACGCGCGAGTTGCTCCGCGCCGAACAGCTTTCCACGATCGGGACCATGTCCGCAGCCATCGCCCACGAGGTCAACAATCCGTTGGGGATCATCTCGCTCTACAGTCAGCTCCTGGCCGAGCAGACGCCTCCGGACGATCCTCGCACGGAAAAGCTGCAGACGATCGCCCGCGAGGCGTCGCGGATTTCCGTCCTCGTCGGCGGCTTACTCCAATTCGCGCGACAATCCGAATTACGCATCACGTCGGTGAACCCGGCGACCCTGATCGAGCGAGCCGCGGTCGCGGCCAGCAGCTTGCACGATCCGGATGGCCTCATAAGCGTGAAGATCGACGTCGATCCGGATCCCACGACAATCGAGGCCGACGGCGATCAGCTCCAGCAGGTGTTGCAGAATCTCCTGGTCAACGCCATGCATGCCATGCCGGATGGGGGAACGGTGACCGTCACCGCTCGCGGAATCGAAGCCGACACGGTGGAGCTGACCGTGCGGGATACGGGATCGGGTATCGACTCCGATCAGTTGCCGAGGATCTTCGAGCCGTTTTTCACGACCCGACGGTTCGGCGCGGGCACGGGGCTGGGGCTCGCCGTGAGCAGGCAGATCGTCGAGCGACACGGCGGCACGATCTACGTCCGGAGCACGCCTGGAAGCGGGACCTGTTTCGTGATTCGATTGCCGCGGCGCGCCGCGCCGACCGACACGCCGGAGCATGGAGGAAACCCCGAATGAAGTGGACCGGACACATTTTGCTCGTGGATGACGAGCCGGCGCTGCGCGAAGGCGTGCGCGAGCTGCTCGCGGGCGAGGGCTACGCGGTCGAAGTCGTCGACCGGGGTCCGGCGGCGCTGGACCGCATGCGCGAGGCCGTCTTCGATCTCGTGATCACCGATCTGGTAATGCCGGACGTGGACGGGATGGCGCTGCTGAAGTGGATTCGCGAGCACCAGACCCAGACACAGGTAATCATGATCACCGGTCATTCGACCGTGGAAAGCGCGGTCGAGGCCATGCAGAAGGGAGCGTTTCACTATCTGGCGAAACCGTTTCAGCTTAACGAGCTGCGCATGGTGGTGCGGCGCGCCCTCGACGCGGCGCGGCTTCAACGCGAAAACGTCTCCCTGCGGCGCGAACTCGAGCACTATACGCCGCCGGAAGAGATCATCGGGGACAACCCGGCGCTGCGCCACGTGCTCGACGCGGTGAACCGCATCGCACCGACCGAGTCTCCAGTGCTGGTCTGCGGAGAAACAGGCACCGGCAAGGAGCTGATGGCCCGGCGTATTCATCGCTTGAGCCTGCGGGCGGATCGATCTTTCGTGACCGTCAACTGCGCGGCGTTGCCCGATGCGCTACTGGAGAGCGAGCTGTTCGGGCACGTCAAGGGTGCGTTCACCGGCGCGCGGGACAGCCGCGACGGGCTTTTCCTGGCCGCCGACGGCGGTACGCTGTTCATGGACGAGATCGGCGACGTCGGGCCGACCGCCCAGGCGCGCCTTCTCCGCGTGCTCGAGAGCGGCGAGATCCGACGGGTCGGTGAAGACGCCTGCCGTTACACCGACGTGCGGCTCATTGCCGCCACCAACCGCGATCTTCAGGAGGACGTTCGCAACGGCGCGTTTCGGGACGACCTGTACCACCGCATCAACGTCATCACGCTGACGATGCCGCCGTTGCGCCGGCGCCGCACGGATATCCCTGTGCTGGCCGAACACTTCGCGCGGCTGACGGCCCGCCTCGATCGGCAGGAGTTCGCCGGATTCGACGAGGACGTGCTGCGAGCGTTCCAGCAATACGACTGGCCGGGAAATGTACGCGAACTGCTCAACGTCGTGCGCCGGGCCGTGATTCTCAGCGGCGGGCGTCGTGTGGGCGCCCACGAACTGCCAGCGGGGCTGCGCGCCGCCGCAGGGGGCGACGCCGACGCGCCAGGCACGCAGCCGGAGGGTGAAAGCCTCGAGGCGGTGGAGCGGCAACACATCATCGACGTGCTCCGATCCACCGGGGGCAACAAAAGCCGTGCGGCCGAGATCCTCGGCATCAGCCGGCCCACGCTGCGGGCGAAGCTCGCTCGGTACGCGATCTCTCCGAAGGACAGTTTGTAGACGATCGCCGTGCCCGCGGGGTTGCCGAACGTCGACGGAGAAATCATTACCTCGTTGTTTACGAAGTGGACACTCGCGCGAAGCACGAACGGCGGACCGGGCTGACAGTAGACCGTGTTCTGGGCATGGTGCATCCGCCGCCGCACAAGCCCGAGTTCATTGGCGTACCGTCGACGAGGCTGTGAGTCCAGTTGGTGGACTCGGTACCAATGACGGCAGGGTCGACGCGCCACATGGTCTCCTTCGTGGTGTTGTCGGCCGCGTACAAGGCATCCACCGAATCCTGGAGCACGGCTGAGCCGTCTCGAAGCTCCAAGACTTCACCCGTGTTGCCCATTGCGCCGGTGTAGATTTGGTCGGCGGTCACGGTCGGGACCGCGGACTCGTCGGTTCGCTCCAGCAGGAAGTGGCCGCCGGCGGGGACGACCCAGGCCAGCGAAATACTCGGTGTGTCGTCGGTCGCGGCCAGCGTCCAGCCCGTCAGATCGACATCCGATGCCGAATCGTTGAACAGTTCGATCCACCCGTCGTTGGCGCTGGTGTGCGTGCCCATCCAGGCGATTTCGTTGACGACGACCTGCGCCGCCGCCTCGCTTGCTGTCAGTGCGCAGGAGGACACCACGACGAGCGATGATGTAGCCTGAAACAAACGATGGCACCTGGACGCTCGGGACTGCATGCGTATGCCTCCTTCCTCGCTCCCAACTGACTTGCAGCGACTACTCCAGACGAGCACGCTTTGATTGTACCAAACCGAGCGACGCGACGCCGGTCATGTCGTACAATGTGGAGGCACGTGCGTACTTTATCAGCAGGTCACACGGTAAGAATGGCCGAAACGCGCTTTAAATCAGTATCGAGGTTCCCTGCCAGGGCCAGCAAGCTCGAAGTGGGCGAAGGCGTCGTCGATACCACGCCGCCGCTCGGCATCGAACTCGCTGGTTTTCACCGACCTGACGAGGACAAGCGAGTCGTCACCGGCATCCGGCAAAAGACCGCCGCCCGGGCGCTGTTCATGCATAAGGACGATGTGGCGTATGTGATCGTGTCGCTGGACATCGCCGCCGTCTCGAAGGCCTTCGCGGAGCGCGTCCAAAAGCGCATCGAGCAAACCGTCGGCGTTCCTGCGGCTAACGTACGGATCGTCGCCACGCATACGCACTCCATGCCGTCATTGCGTTTCCTTCGGCAATGGGGAGCCATTCCCAAGGAGTACATGGCGAGCCTGGAGACCAAGATCACGCGGGCCGTGGGCTTGGCCAAGGAAGACCTTGCCCCGGCGGATGTGTATGTCGGGAAAGCGCGGGTTCAAGGGGGCAATTTCAACCGGACCACGAAGATTTGGAAAACGGACGCGGCGTTCACGCGCACCTCGACCGATCAGGAACGCTGGCTCGATACGATGCTCCATGTGCTCCACTTCCTTCGGGCCAAACCGCACCGTGAGCTGGTCTGGTATCACTTCTCCGCGCATCCGGTTTGTTACACCGACACGCTCGCGGGACCCGACTGGCCGGGGCTTGTCCACGATGCGCTTGCATCGCGGTGGGGACTCAAGCCGGCGTTCTTGCAAGGTCATGCCGGTGACGTGAATCCAGGCGATGGTGACCCATGGATCGGTGATCCCGACGAGACGGTACAAGCTGTGTATCCAGCCCTGCACCATGCGCTCTCACATGCCGTGCCGATGCACGTCAATCGGCTCAGATTGATCAACGACACGGTTTCGCTTCCGCTGGACATCGATCTCCTGGAGGAACAACTTACGCGATACCGCAAGGATCCTGCCGCCTGCACCAAGGGCGAGTGGGTCGACGCCGGTTTCGTCGCGGATTGGGCGGCATCGGCCGCCAAGTGGGACCGAGGTCGAAGGAACCTCGCCGTCTCGGTGTCCGCGATTCGCCTGGGGGACTTCGGTATCCTGTTCCATCCGTCGGAACTCTATAGCTACTACGGCCTGGCCATACAGCGAGGTTCGTCGCTGCCCGTAACCCTCGAGTTGGTTACGCAGACGGCATGGTCGGCTATCTTCCGGATCCCAAGGCTTTTCGCGATAGGGAGTACGCCGCTATCGTCGTACCCAAGATTCTCGACCTTCCCCCGTTCAAGCCGGAGACGGCGAGCATCCTAACCCGTTCCGCAGTCAAACTCCTGAACCGGCTATTCATGTGATCCGACCGACGATCTGTTGACCATCCATCGCCGTAAGTCGATTTCGTAGAGAACGTTGATACGCGGCACCTGGCGCTACTTCGTCGCATCAGGCTGGTTCGAGTCCACCCAACCGCGTAGGACGCGCCGGGAACGTCCTGGAGCGATCGTGTGGGCGACGTACTGCGCGCACGACAAGCAAAGGACCGGAGTCTTCGCGCGGAAGACAACCGGCCCTTGGGTTTCGCGCATTGCGCAAGACCTACGCGACAATACGCACGCATATCGGGTGCGTTGGGTTACACCCGTTGCGTAGCGAACCCCGTTCTTGTACGCTTACACGCATTCGGATAGCGCCAGGCGGGTTTTTTACGGTGTCATTCACCATCCCGTTCCCGCAAGGGAGTGAGGGTTCAAGTCCCTCCTTCGGCAGTGTACGCTGAGATGCATGCGTCATCCTCCAGAGATCCTATACCATGAAAAATCGGATCACCCGAAGTTCGTTTGCATGGAACCTGGCCGGCACGGCGATGCTGCTGTCCGCGAGCGTCGTCGTGGCTGACGACCCGCCGGTGCGCTATGACGGGCGCGAGGGACCCGGAAAAGGCAAGCACATCGTCCTGATCAGCGGTGACGAGGAATATCGCTCGGAAGAGGCGATGCCCATGCTGGGCAAAATCCTATCCCGGCACCACGGCTTTCGCTGCACCGTACTCTTCGCCGTCAACAAGCAAACGGGCGAAATCGATCCGATCACCAACGACAATATCCCGAACCTGCACACGTTGCGCTCGGCCGATCTCATGGTGATCTTCACGCGGTTCCGCAAACTGCCCCCCGAACAGATGAAACACATCGACGACTACATCCGTACCGGCAAGCCGATCATCGGCCTGCGAACCGCCACGCACGCGTTTCAGTACGGTGACGCCGACGACCCCTACGCCCGTTGGGATTTCAAGTCGAAGATGCCCGGGTTCGAGGACGGCTTCGGCCGGCAGATCCTCGGCGAAACCTGGATTTCGCACCACGGCCATCACGGGCGCGAGAGCACCCGCGGTGTCATCGCCCCTGACATGGCCCGGCATCCGATCGTGCGCGGATGCGAGGACATCTGGGGACCGACCGACGTGTACCGCGTGCGCTTGCCCTTGCCGAGCGACTGCAAAACGCTCGTGCTGGGTCAGGTCCTGCAGGGCATGCAGCCCGACGACCCGCCGGTCGCGGGCGAGAAGAATCAGCCCATGATGCCCGTCGCCTGGATCAAGACCCACCCGAGCGAATCCGGTAAGACGCACCGAGTGTTCACCACCACGATGGGCGCGTCGCAGGACTTCGCGAGCGAGGGTTTGCGACGCCTGTTGGTCAACGCATGTTACTGGGCGCTGGGCATGGAGGATCGGATCGGCCCGCGCGCCAACGTCGAGATCGTCGGGACCTACGCGCCGACGCCCTTTCGCCACGGCGGCCACAAGAGGGGTTTGCGCCCGAGCGATCATCGGCTCGACGCCCGCTGAAGGAAATCCTTGGCAAGGCGCAAGGCCATGCGCATGAAGTAAGCCCCTCGATCTTGAATTCTCGATGTGCAACACCCACCAGAATCCGAAACCGAGGGGCTTGTGCCAGGTCGGTAGCCACCGACGACCGCTACGCTGCGGGATCCTTCACGTGGATGAACGTCGTCTCGCCGGGTCGACTCGGCAAATCACGCCTATCCACAAAACCGACGTGCCCAAAGTTCGAGTACGAGCAGGGCCCAGATCTTCCGGCTCTGATCGCGCCCGCCCCGTCGATGCTCGTCAACGATCCGCCTCACACCATCCGGTCGAATCCATTGCGCACTGACCGTGCCGGGGGATAGAAGAATGTCTTGTGCATAGCCCACAAGGCTGTCGCGAAACCAATGCTTGATCGGTATGCCGAACCCCATTTTACGCCGGTTCAGAAAAGCGTAGGGCAGGTACTTCGACAGCATCTTCTTGACGATATACTTGCCCACGCCATGACGCAGCTTCCACGCCGGCGGTATGCGATTCGCGAATTCGACGAGGGTGTGATCCAGAAACGGGACCCGCACCTCGAGAGAATTCTGCATCGACATACGGTCGACCTTGGTCAGGATGTCATCCGGCAAGTAGGTCTTCTGATCGAGGCATTGCAAAATGGTTACGAGGGGATCGCCGTTATTTAAATCAAATCCCCGATCGAACAGCCAGGGGTTCGGGCTGACGGAACCGGAGAACTCGGGCTGGAAGAGGTTCACCCGTTCGTCAACCGTGAATTTACAGCACTGGGCAAAGTAACGAGCCGCGCCACCGGCGGCCATACGCTCTAAAGCACCTTTGCCCCGCACATGACGGGGCAGGACACCGTGTAGCGCTCCGGCGAGTTGTTGAATGCCATAACGGGTAAATCGATCCCATCGTTGATGACGCATCGCCTGTCCATAGCGCGTGTAGCCGGCAAATAGTTCGTCACCACCGTCGCCGGACAAACACACCGTCACGTGACGACGCGCCTCCCGACAAACGTAATACGTCGGCAACACGGAAGGATCGGCCATCGGTTCGTCGAGATGGTAGACGACGTCGGGCAGCACATCAATGTTATGGTCTTCGACCATGAGTTCCTGATGGTCCGTCTGAAATACGTCCGCCACCTCCCTTGCGTAGTCCAGCTCGTTGTGCGAGCGATTCGAAAACCCGACGGAGAACGTTTTGACCTTGCCGGATGTTTCCTGGCCGGCGAGGGCGACAACCGCACTCGAATCCACACCGCCGCTCAGAAAGACGCCGAGCGGGACGTCCGAACGTAACCGTATGCGGATCGACTCACGTAAACGCTGCTCGAGCTCATCGACGAGCTCGTGCTCGTCCGACACAAATCTCACGTCGCTCGAAACATTCCAATAAGAATCCAAGGTGAGTCGACCCGCACGCCAAACGAGTCTCCAGCCCGGGGAAAGCTTGGCGATCCCCGCGATGATGCATCGGTCGGCGGGTACATATCCGTAGGCGAGATAGTCGTCCAGCGCGGGCATGGACATTTCCGCGGAAACTTCCGGGTGCTTCAACAAGGCCTTCAATTCGCTGGCGAATATCAACCGCCCGCGGTCTTCGGAAAAATGATAATAAAACGGTTTCTCGCCGAGTCGATCGCGTGCCGCGAGGAACGTACGATCGGCAGGATCCCAGAGACCCAGCGCGAACATGCCGTTAAAATCCTCCAGGCAGTGCACACCGCGGTCGGCATACGCGTGCAGGATCACCTCGGTATCCGACATCGTACGGAAATGGTGACCCCTCGTTCCGAGGTCGCGCCTCAATTCTCGGTAATTATAAATCTCGCCGTTGAACACGGTCACTCGGTCATGATCCGTATCCACCATCGGCTGGACGCCGCCGTCCAAATCGATAATGCTCAACCGACGATGCCCCAAAGCGACATGCTCGTCGAAGTAGAATCCGTCCGCATCCGGCCCGCGGTGTGACAGTGTACCGGTCATCGTCCTCACCGACTCACGGTCGGCCGGAGTAATCCCGTCAACCGAAACAATGCCGCAAATACCGCACATCCGAGCGCTTACCCACCCTCCGTGTAAACCACGTTCATGCCGTCGGGTTGATCGACACGTCTGCCCAGCACGTCATCAATGACCTGCTCATACGCATCACCGGCACCCGCGACGCCGTGATTACGTACCACGAATTCTCTCGCCCGACGGCCGCACGCTTGCCAATGACTTTTCGATTCGACGAGCGCAACGATGGCGTGCCGTAATCCTTCCACCGTTTCGGAAATACCGCCGAGTCCGTTCTTCGCCACGACCTGGTCAGGATCCACCGTGGACACCGTCGGCATGTTCCGCATCCACGCTTCCATAAAGGTATTCGGATACCCCTCCCACGCGGAGGTGCACAGCAACAGGGCCATTCGATCGTAATATCGACCTACTTCTTCATGTGGGACGCGACCGTGAACCGTGACGTTGGGCAGACCCCGTGCACGTCCCAACAACGCGTCGGAATATGGCGATACTCCGGATGCCGCGCCGACGACATGAAAATCGAACTCCGGACACATCGCGGCGAGATCCAGGAGCATTTCCGGTCGTTTTTCCCGCGCGAACCGACCCACCCAGAGTATACGCGATCGACCGGTTTGGCGATCGGCCTGCTCCGCTCGACTCGAGCCGGCGGGATCACGCGTGCAACTTCGGATTAAAATCGACTCGACACCGAAATCAGATCGAAATCGGCGCACCTGCGATTCGGTCTGCGCGACAATACGTGCCGCACGACGAATACCATAGCGAAAGAGCATGCGTTCGCGCGAGGTCCTGAGATAAGGCAGTTTGCGGTCACAGTCCGTATCGGAAGCGGCGGCGAAGATGAACCGTTTGCGGCGAATGCGAGACCACCATGCGACCTGCCCCGTCTCGGCGCCCGCGTTCCGTTGATAGTACACGTCCGCACCGGCGCACGACATGGCGCGGTTCAAACTTGTCCAGCGGGGATGCAGGAAACGGATCACCGGCCATCCGTCGCTGACCCCACACGTCTTGAACACGCGAATCCCGTCATGTTCGATCCCGTCGGCCTGCCCATGATCGCTGGTCACGAACGTCACCGGAAAGCCACGCGAAGCCAGCTCGCGGGCGATCATCACCTGCTGCACTTCCGAGCCGCCGATATGACCCAGATCATGACGACCCGAGAGCGCCGCGTAGGCGTTCGGCGCCACGAAGCATATTGCCGGCTTGTCGGTCGAGTCGATCATATCGAGAAACTACGACGGTGTCGGGCCCAAAGCTGCGCCACCAGCACCCGCCAGATTCTCGCTTCAAAGTTGCGTCGACCCGATAGATGCATCTTCAACATGCGCCCCACCGTCGTCGGGTCAAAAATACCGACCCGCCGGATCTCGGTTTCATGCAAGGAGTCGTTGAGGAGTTCACGAAGTTCACCCCGAAACCATTGGCCGAGCGGTACGGCAAACCCCATCTTCTTGCGGTGCACATGTTCATCACCCATGGTACGGCTGAGCAGTTGTTTGAGGAGATATTTACCGGTGTTCCCGCGCAGGCGTAGATTTGCGGGCATGCTGAAACCCATTTCGACCACCCGGTGATCCAGAAACGGCACCCGCACTTCGAGCGACACCGCCATACTCATGCGATCGACCTTGGTCAAGATGTCGTCCGGCAAGTACAAATTGAGATCGTGCATGCACAGCGCATCGAGTTCACTCGGGTAGTTCGCGTTGATATGCGGCCCGGAAATGTCCATGGTATCGTGACAGACCGACGGACTGAGAAATTCGGACGACAACAACGCCCGTCCGCTGATCTCGTCATCACCGACGACGTAATCACTTCTGGGATCCAGTCGCATGCTGCGCAGGAACCGCTTCCCGCGTACTCCATCCGGCAAGCGCCCGCCGATGCCGGCCAATACATGCTGCCTCAGCACGCGCGGTATGCGATACAGGCGTCGCTTCCGAAAATACTGCGTATAGCGATGGTAGCCCCCGAAAACCTCATCCGCGCCGTCTCCGGACAGCGCGACCGTCACGTGCTGTCGGGTCAATTCGCTCACGAAATAGGTCGGAATCGCCGAGGCGTCGGCGAACGGCTCATCGAACTGTCGGATGATTCTCTCAAAATGATCGGCGACCTTCGGCGTCACGACGAGGTCCGTGTGATCCGTTCCGAACCGATCGGCGACGGCGCGGGCGTAATGCGCTTCGTTGTGCGAATCTTCGTCGAACCGAATGGTGAACGTACGCACCGGTCGGTCACTGCACCGGCTCATCTGAGCGACGACGAGGCTCGAGTCCAGTCCGCCGCTCAGAAACGCGCCGAGCGGAACGTCGCTGATCATCTGAGACCGGACCGCATCGAGCAGCAGATCATCCAATCTCTCGAGCCATACCTCGGCGCTCGGCTCGGGGTCCGGCGAGGGCTTCACATCCCAATACCGCCTGATTTCGATACCGGCCTCCGAGCAAATCGCCGTGTGCCCGGGAAGAAGTTTGAACACGCGCTCATAACAGGTAAACGGCGCCGGCACATAGCCGTAGGTGAGGTAGTGGTAGACGGCTTCGCGCGAGATCTCGAGATCGATTCCGGCCGCCACGAGCGACTTGAGCTCGGACCCGAACATGATCCGGCCGTCGTGCTCGGTATAGTACAGGGGCTTGATCCCCAAACGATCGCGCGCGAGAACCAGTTCCCGGCGATTGTCATCCCACAAGGCGATCGCGAACATGCCGTTGAGCGCATCCGTGAAATCAACGCCGCGCTCCTCGTAGAGGTGGGGAATGACCTCGGTATCCGATTGGGTGTGTAACGTGTGTCCGCGTGCGACCAACTCCTTGCGCAGTTGCTTGAAATTATAGATCTCGCCGTTGTAGACCAATACGATCGTGCCGTCTTCGTTGCGCATCGGCTGCTGACCACCGGCAAGATCGATGATCGCCAGCCGCCGCATCGCCAAGCCGACGGAACCCTCGACCCAATACCCTTCACCATCGGGGCCCCGGTGCACGATTTGATCGTTCATGCGCCGCACGGTCTCGCGCGACACCGGACGCCGCTGAAGATCCAGGATTCCCACGATTCCACACACGCGATGACGTTCCCTTCACCAGCGCGATCCCGAGCCGGCGGCTAGACCGGTCGGCCCCACGCGACCCGTTTGACACGTGTTTTCAGGGAGGACGGAATGACCCATATCCAGTACGTCAGCACCACGAGCAGGCCGCCCCCGATCACACCGGCGACCAACTGCAGTACCATCGACTCCGACCACAACTGACGCGTCGCCAGCAGCCAGACGACCAGCGGTACGACGGCGATGAGCGGTCCGGTCATGGTGCTGAGGACATAGTCGAGCAAATCGAGCTTGACGGCGCGACAGCCCAACACGGGCAACACCACCCCGCCGCTCAGGGTCACGGGGATCGCCACCGCCCATGCCGCGCCGAGCAAACCCCACTCGAGTTCGACGACGAACAGCCACCCCAGCCCGACACTGACCAAGGCGGCGACGAGTTCGGCAATGGCCGGGCGGCCGTGCACGTGCAGTCCGGTCAAGACACTGAGGGTCGGCCGCTGGGCGATGGCGGCCGCATGACCGATGGCCAGCAGGGCCAAAACCCCGGGTCGCTCGTATTCGTCGCCCATCCAGACGTGCACGATCGGCCCACCGAGTACGACGAGAAAGGCGATGATGGGCAGCGTGATGTAGGCGGCGTAGCGGCTGCCCTGGAGGAACAGCCGCTCGATTTCTTTTTGGTCCTCGCCGGCGTGCAGGGCGGCTGTGGCGGGAATGAAAACGTGGGCATACTGGATCAGCACCCGCGACGCGTTCGTGACCAGGGCGACTTGAACGTTATAGATCGCATACTTCACCGGGCCCAGGGCGAAGGTCACGATCAACCCGTTGGTATAGTACAACAACGAGCGCGACAATTGCTGAAGCACGGACTTCCCGCCGAACCCGAGTATATCGCGCACGACGGACCAGGATACGAACCGCGGACGAAAGCGTAAGTGCGGGCAGATCCGCTTGGCGACGCCGAATTGCAACAGGATGCGGAGGATCTCGCCGCCCAGAATCGTACCCGCCAAGGCCACCAACTCGTACCCACGTACGAGAAGCAGTGCGAGCGTGCCCAAGGACCCGATGCTGATGAAGATGCGTACCGCGTTTTTCAGATCGAAACGTTCGTATCCGCCGATGACGCCGTTGAACACGCTGCCGGGCAGTTGAATCGCGGCGCCGATCCCCAGCAGAACCAGCATGATCCGCGTGTCCTCGATGTGATCGGGATGCATGCGTGGATTCAGGATCGGCACCAGCCAGGTAAAGACACCGGTGGCGACCAGGGCGACCAGACAGCTCAGGGTGAGAATGACGAGACTCGAACTGACGACGCGATTCAGCGCGTCCCAATCGTCTCGTGCCCGATGCCAGGCCACGTACCGATTGACGGCCCCGGCGATCCCCAAGGCCAGAAGCTGACTGTATCCGACGAAGGTCCATCCGAAGTACCACAGCCCCAGTCGCTCGGCGGAGAGGTGGTCGCTGATCAGGCGGGGCAGGACGAAGCCGGAGATCATGAACACGAGCTGGCCCATCCAGTTGGCCAGGACGTTGTCCACGATCGACGTTTTTTTCTTCACGCCTGACTCGGTCACGATGCCGGATATCCGTACTTCCGGTTCAAATCCCCGGCTCGTCGCTCGAACGCATCGAGTTGTTCACGATCGAACTCGCGACGCCAGCGGTCGTCGACCCGGATGTCCCCTGCGAAATTCAATCGGATGGCATTGCCGACGACGTGGTGAATGTGATCGGTCCAGCGCTCGGGTCGTCGGGTCGGGTCCAACGCCAGGAATTCGAGCACTCGGGCAAGCACGGCGTCCGGTTCCCGGCACAGATCCTCATAATGAATGCGCAACCACGACGACGGTTCGAGTCGGGCCAAGGCGCGTTCGGCACTGAGATGGCCCCGCTTCCATTCATGGGCCGCATGATCCATGGCATAACCCCGTTGGGTGATGTAGGTGTGCGCCACCCCCCGCCCGTCACGAATCAGGTGAATCGCCTTGAGGGGATATCCGGACAGGCCGCGCAGGTAACGGAGTCGTACCGGGTGCTTGGATGAATCGACAAACACGCGGGCGTCGTTCAAATCACAGACGGTATCGATCAACGCGGCAGTGCCATCGCACACGTGACGGTGGTGTTGTCGCCAGGCGGCACTGCGATTCAGGGCGAACTCACGCAGCCGCTCGAAGCAGGGTCCGGCGTGATCCATGCGGGCCAATCGGTCGACGATCCGGTGCTCGGGCAGGCGAAAATGAAGCGAACAGCGGGTGATGTCGAAATCGAAACCGCGCTCGGCCATACGCTCGGTCACGGTGTTCCAAAAGTCGCAGTCGGCGATCAGGTTGCCGCACGAGCAGCTATAGGCTGATACTTCACCGACGAGATTGGCCTTCATCTCGCCGACGGTGGTGATGTCGGGATGCTGGGCGAGCAGGAGCGTCAGCAGGGTCGAACCGGAATGGCTCGGCGCCACGATGTGCACCAGATCCGCCATCAGCGTCGGCCCCGCGCCGCCGGCCATTGGCGCGACACGACCCAGGCGCGAAGCGCGAGCGCCCACGTGCACCAGATCATCATCAGGTAGTGGCTGGGAATCATGAAGAATCGTCCCCCCGCGCCCCCGACCATCGCGGCCAGGGCCATGGCGAGCCCCGTGGCCCCCACCGTACTGAAGAGCGGCTGGTTGCGCAGACGGGCCAGACTGATCGTGATCCAGAGAACCCCCCCCATCATCGCCAGCACCACCGCCAAACCGATCACGCCGCTGTCGAGGAGCACTTCCAGGTAGGTACAGTGCGGGTGAATCGGAACTTCACCCTGGATCGCATAGATCTCGTCATACGCGGTGGAACGCAAGAGTCCCAGGCGACCCAAGCCGATGAACGGTTCATCGGCGATCTGTTTCAGCGCCGCCGGCCACAGGTAGCCCGTACGCCCCGCGGTGATCGTGTCCACATCGGCCGCCGCCCCGGTGCCGCTGAAATCGAAGCCGGTCGCAAGCCGTTCGATAACGTTGGGAAAGGCCACCGCCGACGCGAACGTGCCGATCGGGATCAAGAACAACAGAGCGCGCCAATACAGTACGCCGAAGAAGAAGCCGGTCAACAGGAATGACGCGTAGCCCGTTCGCGAAAAACAGATCAGAAAGACGATCAACACGACGCCTGACGCCCCGAGCATGGGGATTCGGTATTTGCCGAGCCAGCGTCCCCGCGTCGAGGCCAGCATGCCCCAGAGCAGTCCGCCCAGATAGAGTGCGGCACTGTTGGCATGCAGGCCGATCTGATTGTTGATCCGATTACGGAAATCGAGCGGGTGGAAGCTTCCCGTGAGCACCCCCAACGGCGTGACTTTGATCACCAGGACCGCAAGAACCACGCCGGTGAGGAACAACGTGCCCAGGGCGAGAAGCATCCGCCGCCGGGTGCGACATCCGTCGTACAACAGGATCGCGGGCAGCATGAACTTGATCGGATTGATCATGAAGTCGCTGATGACGATGCTGGGTTGATGATACGCCCGCCATCGTGCCGCGGAATCGCCACCGCCGACGGGCAGCGATTCGAGGTCCATCAAGAGCCGGCAGACGGCGATGACGATGACGGCCATGTACGCCACGACGATGAATATCGCCAGCGACGGTACGTCCCATCGAGGTCCGGCTTTGAAGCGCTCGATCAGATAGGGAACCAACGTCACCAAGAACAGAATGGTCCACGGGTTGAGTCCCTGGATGTGCATGATCGATTTGGGAATGTTGTGATTCTCGAGCAGCGCGGTCAAGAATATCAGAGCGCAGAGCGCCACGTACCAGTCCTTCCACGCGTACACGCAGACCCCGACGAGAAACAGAACCAGGATGACTTCTCGAATGGCCATAATCGGTCAATCCCGCTCCGCGTCACCCGGAACGGCTTCGCTTACTTACGACCCCATACCGCGACATCGGCGTCGAGCGGCTGGATGTCACGAAATCCCGCCTCGCGAAACCAGCGACACACCTCGGGATAACTGTGTTTGGATTGATACATCGGTGAATACCAGTCAAACGCATCGAGCACCCGCCAGTCGTACCGGGCATAGGATTGCAATCGCGGCACGGCGTGAAAGATGAATCCCGGCAAGAGGAGGTGCCAGAACGGACGTCCCGGGATCCGAATCGCGCACAATGCCCGGAAGATCGTGTGCAGCAGACGCGGGCTCATGCGCGTCGTCACTTTGCGGTAGAGGGCGTCCCTTCGTTCCTCCATGGACTGGGGGGGATAGACATGCTTCGAATACAACCATACCGCGAGAATCCCCTCCGGGCCGAGAAGCGGGGGCAAGCAGGCGAATGCGCGGGCGCAATCGGGCGTGTGATGGAGGACGCCGAGGCTGTAAATGATGTCGAACGCCCCGGGCTTGAACGGCAGGTCGAACACGCTCGCCTGCACCGCTTGAAACCGACCGGTATCGGCGAGGTTGTTCTGGGCCGAGTTGACCGCCAGGGACAAGTCCACGCCGATCACCGTCCCGCCCCACCTGACCGCCACGTCGGCGAAACGCCCCATGCCGCATCCCACGTCGAGGATCACCTTGCCCGCCACCGACTCGGGCGTCAGGCCGGTCTTCTCGGCGAAGGTTTCCTCCGAGACGCGGCTGCGTTCGTCATCGAGCTGCGTCTTGCGGTGCAAAGTCCATTCCAGGCTGAAATTCGTAGCGTATTGATCGCTTTCCACGAAACGCGGAATGGAGTCGACAATCGGATACGACGTCTGACAGTCCGCGCACACCAGCGCGTCCGCATCGGCCAGGCTCGCGGCGGTGTCGGGACGGAACTGAAGCGCGCCTCCGTCGCTCGGACAGCACAGGCGATCCACAACCGCATCGACAACGGACCGGGCATCGGAGCCGGCCTCCCGCACATCTTGTCGCGGCACGGCTTCAACCGAGCCGATCGAATTCCCCTTGCCGGATTCACGCATTGGGTTGTTCCTTTCGGAAGGTCATCATCTTTTCATCAGCGGGACGCGGCACGTTTCATTCAACGAGGTGTTGTCACGTCGCGGTCGTCGACCGGTACTTCGAATGTCGCCAGAAGGATATGCCGCAATCGAGCCAGAATTACGTATCGGCGAACGATCCGCTCGATACGCACCGCGATCCGGTACACCGTGAACGAAAAGAGGCAATACACCGGATGGTGCGACACGTACTCGATGGAAACCGGGTTCATCCCCGCCGCGGCGGCGAGTCGGCGGAACGCGCGGGGGGAGTTGGCACGGTAGTACGCGCGGAAGGTGTCGTCATCGGCCGTGCCCGACACCAAGCCGTTGATCCATTGCCGGACCCGGTGCGGCAGCCCGCTGCGATGACGATGGGCGGAAACCAATTGTTGACCATCGAGACGATCACCCGGCCACCGGGCCGCAACGCGCGGGCGAATTCGGCAAAGCATCGTTCAGATCGGCCAAGTGCTCGAGCACGTTCGCCGAGACGATCACGTCCACGCTGCCGGTTCGAACCGGAAGATGATGCGCGTCGCCGACGCAAAGCATGTACCCGTTTTCGGCGTCGGACTGTGCGGCGATCTCGAAATCCAACCCGATCGCATGACCGAACTGCGGCGCCACGCCCCGAAGCCACTTCGCGTGGCGACCACATCCGATCTCGAGCAACACCCGATCCTTGGACGCGCACTACTCGGCACGGCGCTGCAGCATCGTACCCGGCCACTCGTTCACCGGATAGATGCGGTTACGAAGGTCCAGGCACTTTCGACGGGTATGTTTCAGCTTCATTCCCAACCCCTGAGTGAGGAGAAACACCGCCTCACCCTTTTTCGGTTTCCGGCATCAGACGTGATGGGTCGCGGACCGGACCTCGATGCAACCAATGGACCGCGCACGCAAACGCGTCAGGTCGGCGTCCCCTCAGGCGCACGTCCGGCGAGCTCAACCGCCTTCGGCATGCCGGTCACCAGCGACGCGCCGATCGCCAGGCATGCCGCCGTCGTCGTGGCCGACTCGCGCACGGGAATCGGCGTCGCACGCCCATGCTGGACCGCGTCGACGAACGCCGCGACCGCCTGGGCATGCCCCTTGCCCCGGGAGCGCACCTGACGAGACCCCGCGGTGGATGAATACAATCGGGCCCGTTGGAAGTTCTCGATGGTCGCAGTGCACTGCCGGCCGAAGACTTCGATGCGCTCTTTCTCGAAGCGCGCGCTCCCGTTCGCCACGTAGATCAAGACCCCCAGCGAGCCGTCTTCCATTTTGAGCGTCACGCTGCAATTGTCGTTCTGACGCCCGGCAACCGAGCCGCCGATCATCTCCGCGAACACTTTGACCGGTCGGCTGCCGCAGAGAAAACTGATGAGGTCGACGAAGTGACAACCTTCGCTGACGATGCGCCACCCGCCTTCATCGGCATCCTGATACCAGGAGTCCGACTTGATTTCCCCGGCATTGACCCGACAAACGACTTCCACCGGGCTCGAACGGTCGCGGAAGAAATTCCGGACCTCGACACTGAGCGGGCTGAAGCGGCGATTGAAATCGGGCATGAGAATCCGACCGGTGCCGGCCTGCACGGCGACCACGTCTTCGAGTTGCGCATCGGTCAGCGCCAGCGGCTTTTCGACGAATACGTCCTTGCCCGCGCGCATCGCATCGGCGGCGAATTGCGCGTGGGTATCGTGCCGGGTGGCGATCAGCACCGCGTGAATCGAATCGTCTTCGAGCAGCTCGTGGTAATCACTCGCGGCATACTCGAACCCATGCCGTTTGACGGCGCTTTGCGCCGACAGCCCGCCGGCCGAGCAGATGGCGCGCAGTCGTGCATGGGGAACTTGTTTGAGTGCGGGAATCAGGGTGCCGGTCGCGAAATTGCCCGCCCCGATCAGACCGATGCCGATGCGTTCGGTCGTCGCGTGGTTCCGCGCCGACGCTTCGGGAACGTCAATCCGGCGCGTGGTCGCCGCATCGGCGGGATATGCAAAAAGCAGCCCCGCGGCATGCTTGCCCGGCGCATCGCGCAACTGCTGATAGGCCTCCGGCGCCCGCGCGATGGCAAACACCTCGGGTTCGAGTCGGCCCGGCGCCACCGAGCCGGCGGCGACCAGGTGCAGAAACGCCGCGAGATTCCGCCCCTCGGTCCAGCGCACGTACCCGACCGGATAGTCGACGCCTTTCTGCTCGTAGCTTCGATCGTAGCGCCCGGGACCGTAGGAGCGCGACATGCGCACGGAAATCTCTTTCCCGTAGTACGTCTGCCAGTCGGCGTCGATGGGCACCATCCCGACGATCACCACGGTCCCGCGATCGCGCACCTGTTGACCGGCCAACTTCATCGGATCGGTGCTTTTCGAGCTGGCCGCGATGTAGGCCACGTCCACGCCGTGTCCATCGGTCAACTGTTTGAGGGCGTCTTCCAGACCGGGGTCATTTCGCGCCAGGGCCGCATCGGCTCCGCATTGTCGGGCCAGGTCCATCTTGTGCGGATCGAGATCCACGCCGATCACGCGACAGCCGGCCGCTTTGAGTAGCTGAACCCCGAGCAGACCGACCAGTCCCAGCCCGACCACCAGCACCGAATCGCCGAGGGTCACGTTGGCCTGACGGACACCGTTCATGGCGATGGCGCCCACCGTCGCGAACGCCGCGTCTTTCAGGTCGACGCCGTCGGGAACCGGCACACACAAGTTGCGGGGCACCGACACGAACTCCGCGTGGCAGGCGATACCCTCACCCGCGCAGGCCACGCGATCGCCGACGGCGAAGGCGTCGATGTCGGACCCGACCTCCTCGACCACCCCGGCCAGGCTGTAGCCCAGCGGCGTCAGGGAATCGAGACGCTCGCGAACCTTGTTGTACGTTTCGCGCAAGCCGGCCTGCTTGACGCTCTGCATGACTTGTTTGACTTTGTCGGGACGGGCGCGAGCCTTTTGCATCAGGCTCATCCGGGCCTGCTGGACCTTCATGCGCTCGGTTCCCGCGCTGACCAGCGAGTACGCGGCCCGAACGACGACGCCGTTCGACCGGCAAACCGGAGCCGGTACTTCTTCGACCCGCAGTTCTCCGGTGTTGTAGTTCTGCACCACTTGCTTCAAACGATTTCTCCGTCACGCACCACGCCGGGAATCTCCTGCATTACCCGCAGCAGCTTGCCCGAGCGCGTCTTGGGGAGTTCGTCCCGCAGCGCCAGGCTCAAGGTCACCTGTTCCTGCAACCGGGCGTTCATCCGCTTCAGGATGGACGACCGCGCCGCCGCATCAAGTTTGCCGTTGGGCACGATGCGCAGCTCGGCCCGGCCGGGGGTGTCCTGATAGAACTGATACGCGACCACATTCGCCAGCGTGTCGTCATGCAGATTCAACGCCGTCATCGTGATCATCGCCCCGTCGTGGGCGACCAGGCAACCTTGCGGCCAACGGCCCGCGACCTCCGCGAGCAGCGGGTACTCCCGGCCGCACGCGTCGCACCGCGCGCCCCGATACTCCGCAAAATCCCCGGTTCGATAGCGAATGAACGGCACAATGCGATTGATGAAACCGGTTCCGACGATCTCACCCTGTTTGCCGATCGTCGTGACCGGTCGACCGGCGGTATCGAGCAGTTCCATGTACCCGTACGTGGGCGCCACGTGATACACCGACGAATGTTCGCACTCCGCCGCGAACACGAGCTTCTCGGAGTGTCCGTACCACGAGAAGACGCGCACGCCCATGACCGCCTCGACTCGAGCCCGATCCTCGGCGTAGACGTTCTCCGAACCCGCGAGAACACCGCGAATGTTGTCCGGCATCGCATCGCCGCTCCGCTCGAGGTAACAGGCCAGGGCCACCGCCGACGACGGATAGACATGCAAATAGCAAGGTCCGATCGTGCGGATGTGATCCAGATACCGCCTCATGTTCTCGCCGGTCATGTGGAAATTGCTGTAGTAATGGCGACGCAGCAAGGGGTCGAACATGTGATGCAATCCCGCCTGGTTCCGCGCGACGATCTGTCCCCGCAACACCGCTTGAGATTGATCGAGCGTATAGCCGGCCCGTCCCCAACTCGCGACCAGATAGGCGTACTCGATCGCGGAACGGTCCGCGCCGATGTAGAACTGAAGCGGCGTGCCGCTCGATCCCCCGGTCGACGTGTAGTCGACGCCGCGCCCCGTCGGCGAGGCCGTACACATTTCGTTCAGATGCTCGCGGAGCGTGCCCTTGTCGATGAACGGCAGACCGTGCAGATCCGAGAGACTTTTCAAATCGCCGGGCTGGAATCCGACCGCGTCGAAGGTGCGACGGTAGTAGTCGGTGCGTTCATAGGCCAGCGCGCAAATGCTTCGCAGTTGCTCCAGTTGGTAAGCCTCGACGCGTTCGGTCGGCCAGCGCTCGGAATCCTGAACGAACCGGAGGGCCCGGCGAAACCGCCGACCCAGCAGCAGCGCGGGCGACACGCGCGTCAGCACGCGCCCCAGTCCGGCCTTGGCCCACTGCGGCGTGCGCTCCCAGACGTTTTTACGTGACCAGGCACGCTTCATGGCGAACCGTCCGGTTGCACCGCCGATCGCGCGGGGGTCGAATCCTCCGCCCGCTCGACCTTCAGAACGCCGGAGTCCGGCCGCTTCGGACCAAACACGCCGTCGAGATAGTCGTCCCACCGCCGCGCCACCGCGGCGATGCCGTTGCGCGCCACCGCCCGCTCGCGCGCCGCCGCCGACATCCGCGCCAGCCGCTCCTGATCATCGAGCAATCCCGAGACCTGCGCCGCCGACGCTTCGATCTTCTCGGGCTGAATCACGATCCCGTTTTCCTGGTCACGCAGCAGCTCACTCAATTCGCCGACATCGGGAGCCAGCACGGGTAAACCCGCCGCCATCGCCTCGACCATGGCGATCGCCAGCCCTTCGGTCGCCGAGGTCAGCACGAAGAGCTTCGACGACGCCAGAACCTGCTCGACACGCTCGAGCTTGCCCAAAAAGCACACGTTCTGTTCGATCCCCAGCCGCCGGGCTTGCGCCTCGAGCTCCGCCGTGAGCGGCCCGTCGCCGACCAACGCCGCGCGCACGTCAGGATGTGTGTGCCGGAGATGCGCCACGATGTCCAGCAACAGGTGGGGCTGTTTCTCCTTGATGTGCCGCGCCACGAGCACGAGATCGTATTCCTTAGCCCGCTCGTGGGGACGAAAGCGATCCGCGTCCACACTGCCCGAGACGATGAGCACTTGTCGGGCCAGCGCGTTGGCCTCGACGAAATCGGCCGCGCGCCGACCGCGCACCACCACCACGTCGAACAGACGCACGACGTGATACAGCAGCTTCTCCAGCACGGGTGAGTGGCGCCGCAGCCGGGACAACAGCGCGTTTTCGCTCCCGACCCCGCCGCCGACGATCTGGATCGGCCCGCCCGTCATCTGGTACAACGCCCGCCCGCCGAACAGCCGTGCCGCGAGCAGACACAGCACGGCGTTGGGCATGATGTGGTAGCCCATGAGCAGATCGGGACGATGGCGCAGCGCGGTCCAGAACACCAGCGCCCCGCGCGGCAAGGTGCGCCCGAAGCATGTCCAACACCAGCGCGGCGGACAGACGTAACGAACCTTGTCCACGTCGAACAACGGACGATCGGTGATCACGTCGATCCGCGCCAAACCCCGGGCCGCCGAGAGGGGCATAATGTGCGAGCGGAACCAGTTCTCGTTGTAGAACGTCCCGACCACCAGCACCCGCAAACAACCCACGTCCCGTCGCCGCCGGTCCCGGTGAAACAGGCGACGGAACAACCGTGCCACGTGCACGAACAACGCCGTACACGTCAGCAGTACCGCGACGGCCACGTGAGCCAGAACGCTCTCGACACCTCGAATCAATCGGTGCATGGGCTCGGGATGGTTTGGGCGTCCGATGGTCGGGCGCCAGATGGTTTGGGCGTCCGATGGTCGGGCGCCAGATGGTTTGGGCGTCCGATGGTCGGGCGCCAGATGGTTTGGGCACCCGTTTGTTTGATCGCCCGCTTTGCCCCGAAGGGGCTACGGAATGTAGCCAGGGGTGGAGCGCAGCGGAACCCCTGGTAACCGATGGACCCAATGATTCCCGCCCCACAGGGGCGGACGCATGCTCGACACGCACGGTGGTGAGGGCGGTTATGCCGATGACCGCTGTGCCGTGTCCGGCAGGATCTCGATGTGACCTTTCCAGCCGAACTGCGGCCGGAACGCCAGACAGGTCCCCTCGATGTCCTGCAACGGACCCGTGTACGCTGATTCGTTCGATCGGCACCGCACCTGCTCGTACGACACGGCGTTGAGCGGATAGCGATGTTCGCACAGGGCCTGATGCAACGTCGGGATCTTTCGGTAGTCGAACCCCATGACCCGAGCGCAGACCAGATCGACCGCGAGCGGATCGGCCCCGGCCATGACCATCCCGGCCGGGTACGGGTCCGAGCCCATCGGGCCGTTGCCCTCGCCGGCGATGATGCCGTCCACGAAGCTGAAATAACGCCGACGCGGCGTGTCGTGCAGAACCCCGGACGCGTCGCCGTAGCGCAGGGCGCGGTTCAGATCGAGCACCATCCGCCACGTCGTGTCGTTGCCGTACCAGTTGCCCGACCGGATGCGCGACGTGTCCGTGTCGCCGAACGCCTTCTTGCCCAATCGTTTGGCCGATCCGCCGATGTACTTGCGCAACCGCCCGAGCTTGGGAAAATGCTTCTTGAATCCCGCGAGCAGCACTTGTTCGAGCCGTTCGGACAGCCCCGAGTCCGCGTACTGGTCACCGCCCTTCGACGGCACGCCCTCGCGATGATGCGGCAACCAGTTCTTGTTGCCGTTGATCCCCACCAGGTTCTTCAGGTTCAGCGTGACGCCGACCTTCTTGTGCGTCTTGAGCTTGGGCAGGTTGATGAACACGTCGGCGTCCATGATCGTCTTGGAGATCAGATACTCGTGCACGTCGCCGCGATGGTGGTCGGCCACTTCACTGCGGTCATACTCACTGCCGTAGAGACGGTCGTTCAGATGGTTGATGGGCGCGAACTCCGAATCGTTTCCCAGGTTCACGACGGTGTACCCGAGCGGATCGCCGGGCAGATCCTGATGTCCGACGATCACGCCGTCGACCTTCTCGGTGTACTCCGAGCGGAGGTCGATGACGGAAAGCCGAATCGAACCGTGCTTGGCGTAGAACTCGGCGATCGCGTCCAGGCCGGTGAAATCCCGAATCCGCGAGAACGTCGTCTCGCACTGCGGAGCGTCGGCGATCACCACCCGACCCTCACCCTGCAGCGCGATCGCGACGTAGTCGAGCACGGCGCGTATGACTCCGCCGTTGGTGATGACGCTTTCGATGTCGTATCCGCGGGTGTCGTGAAAATCCCGGATGAAGTTGGGCTTGAGGATGACCGTATCGCCCGGTCGCACCACCGGACCGAGCGGGTTCCACGCATCGGTCTCGGCATGTTCGGGATCAAGCTCCAACAACGCGAGCGCTTCGCGCACTCGAGCATACGCATGATTCGGCGACGGACCGAGGGGCGCTTCGCCGTACGGGTACTCCGGATAACACGTATCCGGCGAAAACGGCGGCGTCACCCCGTATGCTCCGGGTCCGACCGCAACCGCCACCTGTCGTTCATCGACACCGCGATGGTTCATGAACCCTGTAACCTCTCGAAACACGCATCCCACCGACGGGCCACGTTGTCCACGCCGGTCAGGTCCCGCGCCGCCCGCCGCGCCGCTTGAGAGAAGGCCGACCAACGCGCCTCATCGTCGAGCAGTCCGACGATGCGTTGCGCATACGCGTCGATATCGTTCGGCTCGATCAGCCAGCCCGTCCTATCGTCCTCGACCAACGCGCTCAGTTCGCCGACGTTCGCCACGACCGCGGGCAGCCCGCGACTCATGGCTTCGGCCAGGGCAATGGACAACCCCTCGGACCGCGACGTCAGCACAAACACCTTCGCGCGGGCGACGATCGCATCGACATCGTCACGCCGGCCCATAAACTCGATGCAATCGCTCACCCCCAGGCGGTCCGCCAGTTGTCGTGCCGAACTGAGCAACGGTCCGTCCCCCACCACCGCGGCACGAACCGTCGGCCTGGCGGCTTTCACCTTCGCGACGATCTCGACGAATTGCAGCGGCTGCTTGATTTCCGTCAAACGTCCCACGAACACCATGTCCAACGTGCGCTCGTCGATCGCGTCCGTGCCGTCGCCGTTCACGCTGCCGGGGATCACCGCCACGTGAACGCTCGCGCGGGTGTCGGCAAAGAACCGTCGGGCGATGCCGCCGCGCACCACGACGCAGTCGAATCGGCGAATCAACCGCATCGCCAGCGACTCGAGGACGGCCGATGAAGACGCAAGCCGGCTCATGAACGGGTTCTCGTTGCCGAAGCCGCCGCCGAGCACCTCAATCGGCCCCCCCGTGGACTGATAGCAACTACGCCCGCCGCAGAGCCCCGCCGCCACCAACGCCGTCAACGCACCCGGAAAAAAGTGGTAACCCATAAACAGATCAGCGGGATGCTTCACGCCGGCCGCGATCATCCACGCCGCCTTGGCGGCCGCGCGACCGAACACGCGCGACACCCAACGAGGCGGGCAACAATACCGAACTTTCGCCAATGCGGTGCGCGGTTCGTCGCACACCACGATGATTTCCTCGATCCCGCTTCGACTGAGCGGCGTCAGGTGCGAACGAAACCAGCGTTCGTGGTAGAACGTCCCGGTGAGGATCAGCCGGCGACATCGCGCCGACGACGAGCGCACGGGACGAAGACGTCGCGCAACGTCAACGAGCACCAACACCCCGCCGTACACCCCGTACAGCACCAACCACACCAACGTCGAACCGACCGCACCACGGCCTCTTGAAACGTCACGTCGCACCGCAAAGCGCCTTGAAACGTTCTTCGCCACCGACCCGTCGACGCACGACGGTGTCGTAGACCTCCGCGGTCTTTCGTGCCAACGCTTCCAGTGAGAACATCTCGCGTACGTGACGACGAGCTTGGACGCCAAGCCGCCGCCGGTTCTCTTCATCCGTCAGCAGATCGGCGACCCGATCCGCCATGGCCGAGTCATCGTCATAGGACACGATGAATCCGACCTCGCCGTTCGGGGCGATTGAGGCGTTGTCGGCCACGTCGGTGGCCACGACCGGCACTCCGCACGCCATCGACTCGAGCAGGACGTTGGGCGTCCCTTCGCGACGTGACGTGAGCACGGTTACGTCGCAAAGATTGTATAGCGCCGTCACGTCGTCACGTGTGCCGAGGCAGTTGACCGCAACGGACAAATCCATCGACTCGATCATCGCGTGCATCCGGCGATGATACGTATCCGAGCCCTGCAAACCGTCACGAAGCGGGGCCCCCACACAAAGGAATCGTGCCGACGGAAACCGTTGCCGTACGCGCCGGGCCATGCGGAAGAACATGGGATGGTTCTTTTGCCGCTTGAAGTTCGCGAACATCCCGACGACCGGCGCGGCAGGATCGATACCCAACTCGGCGCGGAGATGCTCGGCATCGGCCGGCGCGAAACGCGTGGTATCGACGCCGTTGTGCACCACGAAGACCCGCTCGGCGTCGACGCCCAGACGTCGAATCTGAAACCGCTTACCCGCGTTCGAGTTGGCGATGATCGCGTCGCAATAGCGTCGCGTCAGACGCAGCGCGATGCGCTGGGTCAACTTCAACGTGTAGTCGGTGTTCCGTTCCGACCCGATGAACACCGGTCGCCGCGCTGTCCCGCTAAGGCTGTCGCCGCCCAACCATCGACCCGCCAGCCGCCCCGCGATCTCGGCGTCGAACAGGAACATGTGCACCACGCTCGGCCCGAGTCGCCGCACCAGACGCGCCACCCTGGACACGACGCCCACGTCGAACTTGAATCGCTTGTGCACGATGTGCAGCCGTCGAGCCGCTTCGTGCAGGTGCTCGGCCAACGGCACCACGTCGGCCAGGCAACACACGTGCGTTTCGACACCGGCCGCGTTCAAGCGATTCGCCAGCGCGACCACCTGGCGCTCCGCCCCGCCGAACTCGAGCGAACTGCTCACCAGCAACACGTCGATGGAGTCTCCGCGTCGCCCGGACTCGTCGGTTACCCTGGCGCCCGCGTCGTCACCCATGGCTACTCACTCGGGTAAAGGTTCCGACGCGGCCCGGCGAACGCATTCGACAACCGATTGGATCAACGCCGCCGCCGCGGACTCGGCCCCGGCATCGTCCACGCGAACTACCGCCATCGTAAACACCACGGCCGAATCCAGGGCCTGCCATCGGGCCATTCTCGCCCCCGGGCGGGTGGCATGCGCGTCGACTCCGATCAGAAACGTGCTGACGACCGTGACCGTTTCGCCCTTGAGGCTGAAGCGCTCGACGTTGAGGGACACCTCACCCTCACGCGCGCCGACTACCGTTCGTGAGCCGATGTTCCGCCACCCTTGGGTGCTGAAGCACACATCCGGGCTGTGTTCCACACCGCGTCTGGCGTTCGTGTAGTGGTTGACCCACAACTCGATCGGATGGCCTTTTACCACGACCATGCGATGCACGACCACGTCGGCGCCGAGTTGTTGCTGGATCGCCGGATCGTCTGCGAACGCCTGCGAACCGTCACCGACCAACGACCAGTCGATGCTTCGAAATCGTGCCGCGGACTCGGGACCGACCGACCCGGCCGCGAGAAAACCACTCAACTGGCGGTAAGAAACCAGTCCCACCACCACGAGCAGCGCCGCCGTCAAGGGTGATTTCATGAAGCACGCGCCTTGCGTCGTTCGAGCACCAACCGATCGATCAACAACAGCATCGCCAAGGCCGCCGGAAGCATCGACCAGCGCAACAACACCGGTCCCATCCCGGTCGACGCCTCACTCATCCCCGCCAGCACGGCGATCACGCACCGCGCGGTATTGCACGCTACGAGCACCGGCAACGCGCAGACCACGAGCAGCATCAAACCGGCGATCGACCGCCGGAACACGACGGCCGACACCAAAGCAAGGACAAAGAAGTAGAACGGCATCTGCACCGCCTCGGTCGGCAGGCGTGTCGCGCCCGAGAGCGCATCAAACGTACCGCCCCCGCCGGCGATGACGCTGAATCCGGCAATCTCGACGAACATCGCGACCACCTTGAGAGCCGCCTCGCCCAAGTACGGATACAGCCTGCCCGTGAACTGAATCGGAATCGGAATCGCCGCCAGCAACAAGAGGTACGCACGCCACAGCGTCCGCAGGCCGGCCCATCCGGTCCACAGCAACCCCAAGCCGACGAGCTGTAGATAGAGCCCGACGCGATCGGGAAACGGCATGATGGCAACGTCGCCGACCAGTTTGGCCAGGAAACCAAGGTAGATCAGCACCAAGCCGGCGACGCGCGGTCGCGGCATCAGCGTAAGCGATCGGCGTTCCCGCCAGGCGAGCACCCCGGCCACCACCACCAGCAACCATCCCGCCCCGAGGCTCGGCTGGTCCAGCCAGCGAAAAAACCATTCGCGCGCGGTCACGACATTCGCCGCCACGACCGCCACGACCGTCACCACAATCGACGGCAGCACGGCTCGCGAACGACTTGTCGCGACGGGTTCGGTCACGACTACCTTAATCCTATTTAGCCGCCGGGCTTGCCCGGCGCTTTGTACCTGGAACCAACTCACCCAGCAGCATCCAGAGGAAGAGCGTGTTGGTCACGAAATACCGGCCCGCCAACCGGCGCGGTTCCTGCAACAGCCGGTACAACCACTCCAGCCCGATCCGCTGCATCACCCTTGGCGCACGCTTGACCTTGCCCGCCATGACATCGAAACTGCCCCCCACGCCATGACATACCGGAACGTCGAGTTCGTCCGTCCAGCGGGCGAGGAATTTTTCCTTCTTCGGCGGACTCATGGCTACGAACAGGATGTCCGGACGGGCCGCGCGAATCGCCGCGACGATACCCGCTTCTTCGTCCGGCTCGAAATAACCGTTGCGATAACCGGCCAGTTGCACACCCGGATACGTTTCGCCGATGCGTTGTGCCACGGTGTCGGCCACTTCCTGCGTCGCCCCGAGACAATACACCCGCAACCCCGCCCGATCCGCGAGATCGAGCAGTTCATACATGAGGTTGATGCCGGCCACGCGACCGCGCAACGGTCGGCGCAAGAGCCGGCACGCCCACACCACCGACATCCCGTCGGCGAGCACGATATCCGACGACAGCACCGACTCGCGCAGCAGCGCGCTCTTGCGCATGTTGACCAGCTTGGCCGCGTTCACCACGCCGATCAGCAACCGCCGACGCGCGTCGATGCTGTGACGGGCGAGTTCAATGACCTCCGACATGTCGATCGCATGAATCGGCGTGTCAAACAGTCGCCGTACCGGCAAATGGTCCGTGGAAACAGGCGTCAGCATAGAAAACGAAAAGATTATTTAGCCGCCGGGCTTGCCCGGCGCTGCTCGGCCGCCGAACGCGTCGATCAACCAACCCAAATGATAGGGTCGGCATTCATAGTCCACCGCGGTCGGACGAAAAACACCGTTCATCCAAGACCAGCGCAGCGCCGGGTGAACGCGACTCAGCACCGCCCGCGCGCCGCGAACGAACTTCCCCGGCTCGGCCCTGGCGATCTTGCGCCAGATCGCCGGCGCGACGTCATCAACGAGCGTCACGTCGGCCTCGACCGGTCCGTCGAGCCAGCGAAGCCCCAGCGCGATCGCCGATGCATAATCCGGCCCGCCCGCCTCGGTCAGCTCGAACAGCCCCATCGGGGCCATCGCATCCTGATGTACCGCGTAGACGGGATAACCTTCGATGACCGATCCGGTACGCACGTCATAGTGCCACCACCACTGACCCGCGTCACCCTGCAATCGACAGATGCGCTCGGCCGTCGCCGCCGCGATCTCGAGCGACTCAGGACTTCCGTAGCGCCGGTAATACCGGGCCAAGGCCAGAATCGGATAAATCTCGTCGGCGAAGCAGCCGACGTGTCCGCGATGCAGCGGACCAGGCTGCCAACCGGGACGATGACCGAACAAGTTGGAGGCCGAGTGATACGCCTCGCACAACCGCGCCACCGCCGGTGCGGCCAACGCACGCCACCGACGATCGGGCATCGACCCCGTGCTCAACGCCGTCACCATCCAGGCGATTTCAACCGTCGGGTGATCGGTCGACGCCAGCCACAACCGCTCGACGATTTCCATGGCGGCATCGGCGGAAGGATGATCACTCACCGCCGCCGCCCAAGCCGCCGTGGCCGCGTCGCCCAGGTTCTGCGTCGTGGCGAGACTTTCGATCAGCCCGGCACAGACCTCCGCAGGCGACCGGCCGGCGAACAAGCTAGTCGCCGCCGCCTCGTTGATCCGGCTCGCGCCGATCAGAACCAGGGCGGTGTATCGCGGACTGACGCCCTCGTAGACCAGTCGCGTCCCGTCGCGTCGGGACCGATAACAGAACAAGCCCGAATCGGGCAGGAACATGGCCGGCAACGCCCGCGACGCAAGCCTCGTCAGTCGGGTCAAAAACGGTTCGACCGGCCAATCCGCCGCAGCGCAAACCGCCGCTACCCGCGATGTCGACAGCCCAATCTCGGACGCTGGTGAGCTGGATTTTTCGATCAGCGATTCGATTCCGGCGCACTCCGTCTCCGTGGGTTGCGCGGCAATTTCGCACAACCCATTACCATCTAACGACTTGCGATTTCCTATCGTCCGTTACACGGGTTCAACCGCGTCGGCATCAATCTCGACGCAGACGGCTTGGCCCAAAGTGGTCACCTGCAGTACTAATCGACACCCCCGACGCCGACTTTCGATGATGCCCTCCAAACCGGCCAGCGCCCCGGTCAAAACGCGACATCGCCGGCCACGGACCAGCCCCGGATAAGGATCAAACGTCGCGTCGCGCTCGACCGCCGTCTCGATCTGGGTGAGCTCCTCGATGAATTGCTCCTGGTCGGTGACCTCGATCACCTGCGCCACACGGTTGGTGGTCAGGACCGTGGTGCGAACGTCATCATCCCCCGAAAAGAAGACGTAACCGGGAAAGAGCGGCATCACGGTTTCGAACCGCCGGCCGCGGCGAACCCAGCGACGTTTGTACAACGGCAAATAGTACGGCACCCCCCAGACAAGCAACGCGCGGGCCAGCGCTTTTTCGTTGCGGCTTCGCGTGTGGGCGATGCGCCATCGGCCCTGGGTGTCGGCGAGGTCCAGCTCGGCGGGAAACCGGGCCGGCGGATTGTCACAGAGCTTCAACATCGATGCGAATCCCCCTTGATTCGTTACCCCGGTCCGACTCCGGTGGATCGGGTGCGTATGCCTCTCCTTTACGACGCAACCGCGGGCTCGGTGCGTTTTAACCGATCCACCAGCGCGATCACGCCGTACAGACACGCCAGCGCGAACGGCATCATGAGCCAACCGGCCGCGTCATGAAACTTGGCCGCCAACGGCCTGGACCCGTACACGATCACCAACGCCGTCGCCGCGACGCGAAAGACGTTGGCCACCAGCGCCATCGGCACGGACAAGACAATGATGAATGCCTTGGTGCGCATTCGAAACGTACTGGAGCATGCCACAAACGCGTGGACCGTCATCAAACCGGTCACCATGCTCAGTCCGCTGCATTCCGGGTCGACCAACACCGATGTCGCCCCGATATAGATCGTGTACTCCCCTTCGATCGCGGGCTGCCCGATCAGGACCAACAGGACGGTCCCCGCCGACGTGGCCAATCCCTGCAACGGCGCGGTCACGATTTCTATGAAGCCCGTCGGCAACGGCACCGCGAGCAGCAGCAACAGGATCGGCCCGACCGACCGCGCCGAAGCCGACGGCCCGATGAGCAGTACAATGACCGCGGCACTCGCCGTCGCGGCCGCAAGCGAGCGGATAAACAGATCGCTATCGATGTCGGCAAGGTGACGCAGGCCTTCAGCGACAATCATCAAAGCCACGCCCACGCTACTGGGGATCGGCATGGGCGGATCATCAGGCCGGCGGCGCAGCGCGACCAGGTAGACCACGAGCAACGGGATCAGCATGCCGTGCGAGGTCGCGGGAGACTCCTGCCACACGTTCCACACATCCAGGCCGGTCCGTCCGTGCAGCGTGACCGCGTAGAGCACCGCCACTGCGACGAGGAGATACCCCCCGACCGCCTGCCGATCGACGGAATTCCGATTGTCGGATTGTCGATTTAGTGCGCGGAACATGGTCGCCATCGCCTCCACCGTTGCGCCGGGCGCGGTCGGATCACGACACGTGCGTAATCGGGCGTCGAATGTGAACCCGACGCCGCCACCGCCCCGGACGATCCCTCACCGAACGGGGCAAGCGATCCGCGGGAACACGACATGAAGATGGTTATCGACCAGACCCGGGCTGGACCCACTGTGATGTCGGCGCATCGACGCATCAGGCGCCCCCTCGCAACCGGCGAATGACCCGATTCCACGGTGCGGATCGGCCCTCACGCCACATTCTCGATGGTTCAGACCGACCTGCCCGTTCCCTCCTTGGCGTGACATCGGCTCCCATGCTCCGGGAACCTACCCATGCGTACGAGTCTAGGGCTGGCGTAAATCCTTGTCAACGCACGCATTGGACCGCCCCGTTCCCCTTATGAGACCATCGACACCGCAGGCCGATGATCGGACGCACCGAGCCGGGGAAGACCCGCGACGTCCGATAGTTCGATGCATGGCTTTTCTACGCCACCGTAGAAAAATCCGCCCTC
>Ga0299906_10000622_pt1 | contig 32061 bp, 21 predicted proteins | sample RVTome_14_FD_200259 | JGI IMG/M metagenome (GOLD analysis project Ga0299906, IMG submission 200259) | Soil microbial communities from uranium-contaminated site in the Upper Colorado River Basin, Wyoming, United States - RVT145D125 (version 2) ...
GGGGGCCGCCAGCAATGGCGGTCCTACCGCGACATTCACGCGATCCGTGGCAGAATCGTCAGGCGCAGCCTGACCTACACGTAAGACGTCTATTTTCAGATAGTTGTGCAGTTTCCGAGACGTTTAGTTATACGGACTTCTTCGGGACGAAGAGGCCGGCGCTCCCAGCGCCCGCCCCTTCGGACGAAGAGCCGGCGAGACGCCGGCGCTCCCAGCGCCCGCCCCTTCGGACGAAGAGCCGGCGAGACGCCGGCGCTCCCAGCGCCCGTCCCTGCTGGCTCGCCGCCTGGAATCCGTCCACACAAAGTGAAGGAGAGTCTCGCACTATTCCTCAAATCCCTCAATCAGGCTGCGAGCGGTCAGCCATGGTAGCTTGGTCATTACCGCCTGGCAGCAGCCGCCCAACGCCCTGCGTTTGAGTATTTCGCTCGGGCATGCGAACGCCACGGTCTCCTTCCACATCAGCCACGGCTCGTATTCTGCGACTGGCCGTGGCCTGATCAGGCTCCGTCGGCTGTGCGATACCGACAGCGCAGTCCCGTTCGGGCTCCCGCAGCCACGAGACCTACACCGCGCGACATGCTTGGCTTTGGCAGGGCTCATGACCGGGTAGTCTACCGCAGGTCTCCCGCCGTTGACAAGCCGCAAGATCCTCGTGGCCTGAGCGCGAAGCCCCTCCTCGCACGCGGAGGACGCCGCGCCAGGCGGCCCCGTCCTCTACCGCGGACGGGCGGGGTCAGGCGCGAAGCCTGCCATACGCAATTCGAGGGCGGGCGTCGCCCGCACCCATAGTGGGTACTCGCTCCCGATTCTAATTGACTTTCTGCCCCAGAAGTGCTAGCCTCCGGGTCACCATGAAGGACTGGGCCTCCAAGTTGCAGATCAGCAAGAGCGGGGTCAACCTGCTGGTTCTCTTCATCCCCAGTGTCGATCGCTGGTCGCAGCCCATCGACCAGGGTCGCTGGATCGACAGCGCGCTCGAGCTGCTCGGCCGATGCTTCGGCGGCGCTACCGCGTTTCCCCAAGGCCGGGGTGTCTGGCGTGACGACGAGCGCGGCGGGCAGTTGGTCTACGACGAGCCGGTGGTCATTCAGTGCTACACCTCGGAGGAAGCCCTGGACGAGCGAAGCGAAGAGCTCAGGCAGTTCCTGATCCGGATGGGAACCGAGTCCCGGCAGGGTGCCGTGGGCTTCGTCATCGATCGTCACTACCTCGAGATACGGCTACCGTTGCAGGAGGTCTGAAATGGCGAGGAACATCGAGAAACTGGCGCAGAAGCTCGGAGCTGAGGTGGTGGCCGAGCTGCCGGAAGTGGGTGGCGGCGCCTTCGGAGCCGCACGGCTGGCCAAGATCCTGCGGGAGCGTCTGGAACCTAGCCGCGGGAAGCGTCCGGGAAGGCCGACGAACCTCGAATGGGATCGTCGGCCCAAGGTCCCGATGAGCGGCGAGACCGAGGCGCGTCTGGCCGAGCTCGCCGCGTTCGTCAGCGGCCCGGAGCGGAAGATCAGCCCCATGCAGGTCGCGGCCGAGATTCTCGAGGAGGCGGTCGCGAGCTATTACCGGGGTCGCAGGGTCCGTCAAGGCGGGTAGGTAGGGCGTCTTGACCCTTGGGGTCACCCTCAGCTACGGGCACAAGGGTAAGCGATTGCCGTCGCCGAAGGTTGAGACAGGCCGTCCACGGCTCTCAGCTCCGGCCATCCTTCCTCGGGCTTACCCTTGCCACCCAGCGGCCACGCGCGACCAACGCCGTCACCCGGACCGCCGCAGGCCGCCATATACTGGACGCCTGGAGCGTCGGCCATGAACCCCTTCAACTGGCAAAGCCACCGGCCCGAGATCGAGATTCCGCGTCCCGACGTCGGGCGGCTCTCGGAGGTCCTTCGCAGCAACGGCAGCGCCGTCGTGATGGGTGGCCGCGGCATGGGCAAGAGCGTCTTCCTGGGGCAGCTCAAGTCCGAGCTCGAACGCCATCCTGGGACGCGGGTCGTGCTCCTCGAGGCACCGCCCCCCGCGCTGACAGTTGAGGCATGCTTCGAGGCCCTTGCGCGGCGCCTGAACGTGTCGGGAAGGCCTTTTGACTCCCGCGAGGTCTTCGACGAATACTTCGCCCGGCCGGACGCTCCCGAGCGCCTCGTCCTGCTCTTCGACGAGCTCGATCGCTATGCCGAGAAGGGAACGCCGTCGGCGCAGCCGCCGGGACGAGGCTTCTTCAACGACCTCGAGGCGGCCCGTCGCTCGTTGCCCGGGCTGGGCGTGCTGGCCGTCGGCTCGATCGGCGTCTTCGTCTTTCGCGACGTCCTCGGTTCGAGCTTCTTGTCGCGGGCTATTCACTTGCGGCTGCGTCCCCTGACGAGAACGGACGCCGAGGCGCTCGCCGCTCCCTTCGCGGAGCGTGGCAGCCCTTTGTCCGAGGACGTGCTCGACGCGCTTCTCCTGGCGAGCGGCGGCATCCCGGCGATCCTGACCTTCGGCCTTCAGCAGCTTTGGTCTCTCGACCGCGAGGTCACGACCCACGACGTCACCGCGGCCTACAAGTTTTTCGAAGAGGAGCACGAAGAATACCTGAGCGACCTCCTGAGCGCGCTGACGAGCCCGCGCCTGTCCGACGCTCCGCTGGGGGTCTGGAAGCGGATCCAGGAGGGTCCGGGGCGGATCGCGCGCGGCGAGCTCGAGGCGGCCCTGGGAAGGCCTTCGGGCGTCCTCAAGCTCACCGTCTCCGACGCCCTGCGCCTGCTGGAGGCGGTAGGCGTCGTGCGGCTGGAAAGCTCGCCGGTCCACGACAACCCCATCATCGTCCATCCGATCGCCAGCTTGCTCAACCTGTCCCGGGGCTCCGCCGAGTCGAGCGACCTGGGGACCGGGTTCCTGCGCGACCTCGCCACCTTGCTCGGGAAGCTCCACCGCTCGAGCGCCGACTTCTTTCGACCGGGGCCGCGTCAGGACGAAGCGGCTGAGGGCAAACGCCTGGTACCGGAGTCGGTCTTCGCGGCCCACCTGGGGTTGGGTTTCGAGCTTCTCGGCTGGCACTCGGAGCGTGAAGCGCAGCGCGGGGCCGGACGCACGGACCTCCTGCTGCGCCGCAACGGCCGCAAGGAGGTCGTCGTCCTCGAGGTCAAGATCTGGGGACGCAACGACTACCGCGAAGCCCACCGGCAGGTCGAAGGCTATTGGACCGAGGACGTCGCCGCCGGCGCCGTCGTCCAGTTGACGGACGCGGAAATACCCGACTGGGACCGGCGGTACCGCCGCGAGTGTCTGGAGCCCCTGGGCGTCGCCGTCGAGGAAACGCCGGTCGAGGGTTCGCCGGTGCGGGCGCGCTTTCGGTGTACGTCCTCGACCTCCGACGGCCTCGTGACCGTGGTGGATCACTTCCTGCTTCGCTTGCCGCGAAGGACCTGAGTCCCTCCTGAGTCAGAGGAAGGACTCCGGCTCCGCCTCCTTTGAAGAAGGAGGGGGTTGGGGGGAGGGCTTCTCCCCGCCGGGCGGTTTCTGCAACGATTTGAGCCAGAACTCGCGGGCCTTCTTGCGGGCGCCGCCGAGCAGCGTGTCCTCGGGGTACTCCCCCTTCTCGTCCGGCTCGCCGGCGGGCATGCCGGTGAGGATCTCGAGGGCCTGGCGCACGTGCTCCACGGCGTAGATCCGGAAGCGGCCGTCGCCGCAGGCCTCCACGACGTCGGGCCGCAGCATCAGGTCGCCGACGTTCGACTGCGGGATGATCACCCCCTGCTCGCCGAGGGTGTCGCTGTCGGCGCAGGTGTCGAAGAAGCCCTCGATCTTCTCGTTGACCCCGCCGATCGCCTGGATCCGGCCGCGCTGGTCGATGGAGCCGGTCATCGCCAGCGACTGGCGGATGGGCACGTCGGTCAGGGCGCTGAGCAGACAGCAGATCTCGGCCGCCGACGCCGAATCGCCGTCGATCGTGCCGTAGCTCTGCTCGAAGGCGAGCGAGGCGCTGAAGGCGTGCGGATGGTCGGTGCTCAGCAGGTGACGCAATGCGCCGCCGAGGATGTGGAAGCCCTTGGTGTGGATCGATCCCGAGAGCGACGCCTGGCCCTCGATGTCGACGATGCCGGCGCTGCCGGCGCCGATGGTGGCGGTGATGCGCGCCGGGAAGCCGTAGGAGATCGGACCGGCGTGGATCATCGCCAGGCCGTTGATCTGCCCCACCACCGCGCCGGTGGTCTGCACGTGGAGCACGTCGTCGCGCACCAGCTCGCGGAAGCGCAGGGACGGCAGGCTGGCGCGCTCCTTGGTGCGCCGGACCGCCTCCAGCACGTGCCGCGCCCGCACCGCGACGCCCTTCTTCTTGCCGCCCTCCTTGCGGGCCAGGAACGCGGCCTCGCGGGCGACGTCGGCGACGCGGCCGAAGCGGGCCGTGAGCTTGCCTTTGAAGGCGCCGATGCGCGCCCCCTGCTCCACCAGCGCGGCGACCGCGTCGCGGTGGAAGGGCGCCAGCTTTTCCTCGCGCGCGATGCGCGCCAGCACGCCGGCGTATTGCCGGGCGCCGGCCTCGCGGCCGATCACGCTGTCGAAGTCCGAGAGCACCTTGAAGAGGTGACTGAAGTCGGCGTCGTAGGCGTCGAGGAGGTGGTAGATCCAGGCGTCGCCGACCATGATCACCCGGATCTTCACCGGGATCGGCTCGGGCTTGAGCGACGGGGCCCACGGCAGCCAGCTCAGCTCCGGCGGCACCATCTCCAGCGATTCCGTGCGCAGGGTGCGCACCAGCACCTTCCAGGCCCCGGGCTCGGTGAGCACGTCGCGCGCGTCGAGGATCAGGTAGCCGCCGGCGGCGCGCAGCAGCGAGCCGGCGCGGATCGAGAGGTAGTCGGCGGGCAGCGGCCCCTGCGGGCTCCACTCGCGCTCCACCGTGCCGAGGAGCTTGGCGAGCGTGGGGGTGTTCTCCACCACGATCGGGCAACCGTCGCCGTCCTCGTGCTCGAGCAGCACGTTGACCCCGTAGGCCTCGAGCGGATCGAAGCCCTCGCCCGGCGGGGCGAAGAGACGGTTCTCGACCACGTCGTCGGCCACCTCGTCGAGGAAGCGCTTGACGTCCTCGCCCGGGAACTCGCGCCGGATGGGCTCGATCATCTCGCCGAGGATCTGGCGGGCGGCGGCCTCGGTCTTCTCGCGGATCGACTCGATGCCGCCGTGCTGGATCTCGCGCACCCGGGCCGACACGTCGGAGAGGCGCTTGTGCAGGCTACGGCGCTTCTCCTTGAACGCCGCGTGGTCCTCGTCGGAGACCTTGCCCTGCTCGTGGAGCCGCTCGAGCTCGTCGGGCGAGACGGTCTTGCCGTCGACCAGCGGCAGGATCACCGGCATGGCGATGGGACCGCGCTGCACCGTGACGAGCTCGAGCCCGGCGGACTGGAGCTCCTTCTGGAAATCGCCGGTGATCGCATCGATCTCCTCCTGGCGGCGGCTCTCGATGGCCTCGCGCTCGGACTTGAGGTGCGGCGCGTTGAGCGCCTCGGTGAGGTCGTCGCGGATCGACTCCGCCAGGGTCCGGACGCGGCGCTTGAAGGCGCGCGCCTTGCCGGGGGGCAACGCGATCAGGCGCGGCCGGTCGCGCTCGGCGAAGTTGTGGACGTAACAGTAGACGGTGGGCGGCGGGCAATCCGGCTGCAGCTCCTCGAGGAGCTGGCGCACCAGGGTCATGCGGCCGGTGCCGGTCAGGCCGCGGACGAAGACGTTCTGGCCCGGAGCGTCGCACTCGAGCCCGAACTGCAGGGCGTTGACGGCGGAGTCCTGGCCGACGACGCCGGTGATCGCCTCGACCTCGTCGGTGGTCTCGAACTCGAACGTCGCCGGATCGCAGTGCCAGCGCAGAGCGGCCGGCGGCAGGGCCTGGCTCATTTCGTATCCTCCGTGGAGCGTCCACCCTATCACCGCGGTCGCCGCCAGCCCCCGCCCTCACGGGTAGCTCCCTCCCGCGCGGCGGTGGTCGGACGACTACCCGGAGGATCTTGGACGTCCGCGGCCGCTTTGCCATACTGAAGCCGCGGACCTGCGTCCGCCTTCGACAGGGAGCTCGTCATGGACGTCAAGAAGATCCTCATGCCGACCGACTTTTCCGAGTGCTCGAACGCGGCCCTCGATCACGCGCTCTTCTTCGCCGAGCACTTCGACGCCGACCTCGACCTCCTCCACGTGGTGGTGCTCCACGACCTGGAGGCGGGCGACGCCGGCGACCGCTTCCCCGGCGCCGACGAGATCTACGTGCGGTTGCGCGACCTGGCCACGGGGGAGATGAAGGCCCTCCTCGAGGACCACCGGACGGACCACCTCAACGTTCGCGAGGTGCAGCGCCGGGGCGTGGCCGCGGCGTCGGAGATCGTCAGCCACGCCGCCGAGGAGAGCGTGGACCTGATCGTGATGGGAGCGCACGGCCGCCGCGGCTTCCGGCGTTTCCTGCTCGGCAGCGTCGCCGAAGAGGTCGTGCGCCTGGCGCCCTGCGCGGTCATGACGCTGCGCGGCGAGGGCGGGCCGCCGGCCCTGCACCCGCCGCGCAAGATCCTGGCGCCCTTCGACTTCTCGGAGCATTCGCGCACCGCCCTCGCCGCCGCCCGCGACCTCGCCGCCGACTACGGCGCCCGCCTCGAGCTGCTGCACGTGATCGAGCCGATCATGGAGCCCCATCCCTACGTGCCGCTCCACTACCGTTCGGAAGCATTCGCGCTCCCGGAGCTGATGGCGCGGGTGCGCGAGGACCTCGGCCCGATCGCCGCGGAGATCGTGGGAGACGCGGTGCCCCACACGATCGAGGTCCGCGATGGCAATCCGGCCTGGCAGATCGTCGAGCACGCCGAGGAGGCGGGGGTCGACCTCATCGTGATCGCCACCCACGGCCGCACGGGCCTGGCCCGCTTCTTCCTGGGCAGCGTGACCGAGCGGGTGGTGCGCGGCGCCAAGTGCCCGGTGCTGACGCTGAAGGTCGAGTCGCCGGTGTAGGGGCGCAAGGCCTTGCGCCCGTCCGGACGGCCCCTTTCGGGGCCGGGCGCACGCCGTGCGCCCCTACACCAAAGACGGCCCCTTTCGGGCCGGGCGCACGCCGTGCGCCCCTACACCTACCCCAAAGGGCGACCCGCCCACGCCGGGCCGACTTCTGTGGTAGGATGCCGGCATCCCACCTGTGGGATCGTGTCGCGCAACGGGGCACCGCGCGCGTCCGATCGGGGGACCGGACGCCGCACAACGCAGGCGAGTCACCGACAGAGCCCCGCGGCCAACCGCACCAGTAACGGCTTCATGGACGGACTTCATGGGGAGGTCCGTCGCTGGCGAACTTCTCCAACCATAAGGAGGACCTATGCACAGGAGAAGTCTCTGTTACGGCACCGCCGCGGCGCTCGTCGCCGCCTGCCTGGCGCCCGCGGCCGTCGCCGAATCGGGCCGAATCGTCGGCCCTGTCATCGGGACACAGATCCACGCCGACGTCTCGCCGCCGCTGCGGGACGTCAAGCCGCTGCCGCCCAAGGCCGCCGGCTTCGAGAAGGAGATCTCCCACCAACCGCCGCCGGCCCACGGCCGCGGCAACGCCCCGGGCCGCCAGGATCCGCGGCGCCAGACCGAGGACCGGCCGCTGGAAGCGGCGGCCCTCACCCCGGCGCCGATCCTCAATTTCGCCGGCCTCAGCGACGACGACAACGCCGCCACCATCGGCGGACGCGTGGTGCCGCCCGACACCAACGGCGACATCGGCCCCGACCACTTCGTCCAGTACATCAACCTGATCTGGGCGGTGTGGGACGTGACCCGCGACGTGAGCGGCGCGCCCACCGGCGTCTCGCTGGCCCTCGGCCCGCTGCCGGGCAACTCCTTCTGGAGCGGCTTCGGCGGCCCTTGCCAGACCAACAACGACGGCGACCCGATCGTGCTCTACGACCACCTCGCCGACCGCTGGCTGGTGAGCCAGTTCTCGATCAACGAGGGCATCCAGTGCGTCGCGGTGTCGACCAGCCCGGATCCCACGGGGACCTACTTCCGCTACGCCTTCACGGTCAGCCCGGGCGAGAACAACGACTATCCCAAGCTCGGCATGATGCCCGACGCCTACTACCTGTCGCTGCGCGACTTCCCGTCGAACGACGGCACCTTCGCCGGCTTCGTGGCCTTCGACCGCGCCGCGTTGCTCGCCGGCGGCTCCGTGACCTTCGTGAAGTTCAGCCTGCCGTGCGCCGCCGGCGACTGCCCCGACGGCGTGCAGCCGCCCCATCTCGAGGGCCCGGCGCCGGCCGCCGGCACTCCGGGCTTCTTCACCCGCTTCTGGGACGACGACTTCGACGGTCCCCTGACCGGGACCGACGGCGTGCGCATCTGGGAATTCGACCCGGACTTCAACACCCCGGCCAATTCCACCTTCACCGAGCTGGCGATCGTGCCGCTGCCCGACTACGACAGCACGGTGTGCGGCTTCTTCCAGCGCAACTGCATCCCGGTGCCCAAGCAGGGCGGCGGCTCGGCCCTCGACCCCATCGACGAGCTCCAGATGTACCGCGCCCAGTACCGCTCCTTCGGCGGCCACGATTCGCTGGTGATCAACACCACGGTCGACGCCGACGGCAGCGACACCGCGGGCATCCTGTGGGCCGAGCTGCGCGACACCGGCAGCGGCTGGAGCCTCCACCAGAACGGAGTCTACGCGCCGTCCGGCGGCCTCCACCGCTGGATGGGCTCGGCGGCCATGAACGGCTTCGGCGACGTCGCCCTGGGCTACAGCGTAGCGAACCGGAACACGTTCCCGTCGGTGCGCTACGTCACGCGCCAGGCAGCCGACCCGCTGGGGACGCTGCCGGGCGGCGAGGTCGAGCTCATCGCCGGCACCGGCACCCAGACCCAGGCCAACCGCTGGGGCGACTACTCGTCGATGAGCGTCGACCCGGTGGACGACTGCACCTTCTGGTACACCCAGGAGTACTACGAGAACACCGCCAGCTTCGACTTCAAGACCCGCGTCGGCGCCTTCGGCGGTCCGTCGTGCGGCGCGGCGCCGCCACCACCGCCGCCGCCGCCGCCGCCGCCGGGCTGCGACAACGACGGCGTCTGCGAATCGGGCGAGGACTGCCTGAGCTGCGCGAACGACTGCGCGGGAGTGACCTCGGGCAAGCCCGCGAACCGTTTCTGCTGCGGCAACGGCATCGTGGAAGGCCCCGAGGGCGACGGCACGATCTGCGACGGCAACTTCTGATCGCCGCGCGCTTTCGTGCCCGTACGAGGCGGGGACGTCGTCCCCGCCTCGTTGCTTCTCAACGCAGCAGCGCCGCCAGCTCCGGCACGACGACGCGCGCCACCTCGACGGCGACCTTGCTGTCCGGCCCGACGTCGAGATGGAGGGCGGCGACGACGACGCGAGCCTCCGGCGGCAGCGCGGCGCCGTCCATCGACGCTCCGGACGGCAGCCGCACCAGCGCGAAGACGTAGACCGAGCCCATCTCGCGCACCATCCGGCGGCGGAAGAGGCGGTCCTCGCGGTTGAGCCGCAAGGCGCCGCGCTCCACCTGCAGCGGGCCGTCGATCTCGGCGAAGCCGGAACGGCCGCGGCGCAGGTCGGCCACCAGGTCGTCGACCAGGTTGCGCACCACGCGCTGCACCCGGCCGCCGCGCACCGACCCGACGTCCACCAGGGCCCTGCCGAGGGCGTCCAGGTAGTCGCCGCGCCCGTGCTCGCCGCCGCGGCGGTAGGGCGCGGTCCGTCCCCCGACGTGGACGACGACGCGGCCGTCCTCGAAGGCCAGGCGCCGCCGCGCCACCAGACCCTCGAGCGCCGTCGCCACGGCGCCGGGCACGGCGCGCTCGAGCACCGGCGAGCCCGTCTTCGAGTAGAGGACGATCCGGTCCTCCGGAAAGGCCCGGCGCACGGCCTCGAGCTCCGGGCGCACCTCGCGCGCCGTGCCGCGCCCGCCGGCGACCACCCGCTCCAGACCGTCGAGCACCGCGCGCCGCGCTTCCGGCCGCAGCTCGAGCGGCTCCGGGACGTCCTGCGCCTTTTCCGTCTCCTCAGGCGCGTCCCGTCCGAGCACCCGCGACGCCAGCCGCGCCTCGACCTGGCGGCCGGTGACCAGACGCGACAAAGCCTCGGCGAGCTGGACGTCGGTCCAGATCGACGAGCCGCCGCCGAGCAGCAAGCTCACGTAGTCGCCGCGCAGCTCGGTGACCTGGTTGAAGGCCAGGTTCACCCGCTCGGGCGCCACCTCCTGGAGGGCGGCGCGGATCCGCCACGCCTTGTCCTCGCCGGCGTCCGCCAGCAGGTACGCGAGCAGCGGCGCCCACGGCGAGAGGTCGTAGCGGTTGGTCGTGTAGCCGCTCTCGAGCTGACGCCGGGTCGCCGTCGCCGGCAGGCCCTGGGGCAGGCGTCCGCGGTAGGTGGTGGCGCCGGTCAGGTGCTCCAGGGCCGCGCGGTAGCGGACCTGGTCGAAACGGTCGAGGCTCGAGCAGCGCACCGCCGCCGTCGTCTCGTCCTCCTCCGGCTCGCCGGCGTCGCGGAAGACGTAGCCTCCGAGGTCGGGCGCTCCGCGCAGCGGACGTCCGGCGAGCCACAGCCCGGGCTCGGCGCCCGGGCGCGGCCACTCGACGTCCGGGTCGACCGGGATCGAGGCGTCGGCGCTGAGGTCCGCGGCGAGCGCCAGGGTGGCCAGCTCCACGGTGTACTTGTTGCACGAGATCTCGAGCGCGGTGCGGAAGTCCACGCGCTCGCCGTGCCCCACGAGGAGCTGGTAACCGGTCGGGATCTCGCACTGGAAGAGGTCGCGGTGGTGGCGTTCCTCTTCGTGTCCGGCAATCGCCAGCTCCAGGAGCTCGGGGTAAGCGTGGGCGATCGCCGCGAAGAAGAAGGGTTTGCCCGCCGAGCCGACCGGGTGGCGCACGAAATTCTGGTTGCGCACCAGGCGCCGGCGCGCCGCGCCGTCCAGGGCGTCGCCGGCGAGGTCGTCCTCGTGGGGGTAGGTGGCGAGCGCCAGGACCTTGCCGGTCATGCCGTCGAGCACGGTCAGGCCGGCGGCGAAGGGGTCGAGGTCGCGGCCGCGGCGCAGGCGTGAGCAGGCGCCGCGGAACACCCGGTCGAGACGGAGCTGGACGTCGCGGCGCAGCGTCAGTTGCACGTCGAAGCCGCGGGCGAGCGCCGCGGCCTTCTCCTCCGGCAGCACCGCCAGCACCGCGTCGAGGCCGCGCGCCACCTGGTCGAGGTAGGGCACCGCGCTCTCGCGCACCGGGTCGAGGGCGAAGCCGAGGCCGGCGTCCTCGCTCTTGCGCTCGTAGCGCTCGTTCTGGAGCCGGACGACGCTGGCCGCCTCGAGGGCCTCGCCGCCGACGTAGACGAAGGTCTCCTCGGCGCGCGCCGGCGCGTCGGCCTCGAGGTGGAGCCAGTCGCCGGTCTCGAGACGCGACATCATGCCCACCGGGAGCTGGTGGCCCATGAGCCTGACCGCCTCGGGCCGCCGCTCCCGCACCCGGTTGTGGACCACGACCTGGTCGCCGACGTGGAAGAGGCGCGCCGCCGGCTGGCCGGGACCGCCGGCGAAGTGCAGCAGCACGACGCCTTCCTTCACCACCTCTTCGCCGGCGCCCACGCGCGTGGTGGCCTGGTCGCGGGCGGAGACCGGCGTGTCGGCCCGCATCAGGGTGATCGAGCGCCGCGCCGAGCGCAGCACGGCGTCGGAGCCCTGGCCGTCGTAGAGCACGTGGCCGAGCCAGCGCGGGCGATCCACGAACGGCAGGTCGACGGCGTGGACCACCGGGTTGACGCCGCGCAGGCGGCAGTCGTCGTCGATGGCGAAGGCCCAGCCGAAGCCGTCGGGGTCGGCGTTGAAGCGCGCGACGTCGGCGGCGAGGTAGCTCTCGGCGTACCAGGAGCGCTCGTGGGCCGGCGCCTCGTCGAGCCGCGGCACCAGGCGCATGGGGTCGTCCGCGCAGTCGGCCACCAGGTAGCCGGCGTCGATGAAGCGCTCGGCGCGCTCGACGTAATCGTCGGGCGCGTAGTATTGGAGCTGGCGGGCGCCGGTGCCGCTGCGCCAGACCAGGAGGGCGAGGACGAGGGCGGCGGCGAGGAGCCATGAAAGGTTTCTGAAGCGTCTCATGGGAGCTTCCGTTCCTTGTAGGGCAGGCTGCGCCTGCCGATCCGCGGCTTCGCCGCGGAAATCCCCCCTGGCCCCCCTTTTTCAAAGGGGGGAAGGGGACTCCTCGCTTCGCCTCGGATCCTCTGGCTCCCCCTCCTTTGAAAAAGGAGGGGGCTGGGGGGAGGATTTCTTCTCCCCCTACTTTGAAAAAGGAGGGGGCTGGGGGGAGGATTTCTTCTCATTCTTCCTCCTCCCCCACTACCGACGCCCCGAACGCGAACAACGCCGTCAACAGGAAAACTTCCAAGACGTCCGCCGTCGAGTCGAGCCCGAGCAGGTAGACGTTCTTGCCGGTGAAGAGCGTCAGCCGATAGTTGGCGAACAGCATGTAGACGCTGGGGATCGCCACGGTGAGCGCCGCCAGGTACGACGCCGTGCCCCAGTACGACGACGGCGGACCGCGCTCGTCGCCGGCCCATGCGGGGAGCGCGCGGCCCGCGGCGCCGACGACGCTGTAGACGAGCAGCAGCCCGAGCACGCCCGCCAGCCCCCACTCCGCCGCCATGAAGACGGCCGGCGCGTGCTCGCGCAACGCCGTGGCCCGGATGTGCGGGCTCAGCTCGGAGCCGAACCAGCCCCGGCCGGCGAACGGTCCCGAGGTGTAGCGACGCATGACGGCCGACATCACGGCGAGCTCCTCGCTCGTCCGCCGCGCCACTTGCTCGAGCCGCGCCGGGTAGGCGAAGGCCAGGAGCCGCAGGTAGTTGCGCTCCGACTCGAGCGCCAGCTCCGTCTCCCGCGGCACCACCGCCAGGAGCGCGCGCGCCCCGAGCGGGAAGGCCACGAACACGAGATAGACCGCCAGCGCCAGCGCCGGCAAGGCGTGGAGACGTCCGCCGTCGAGCCCGTCCTCGGCCAGGCGGCGGCGCGCCGCCAGGGTGAGGGAGGCGAGGGCGAGCAGGAAGACCGGCACGTTGAGCAGCGCCAGGCCGAGGTCGTTGGCGATCAGGCCCGGCACCAGCCAGGTCCCCACCACCACGGCGAGCGCCGGCACCAGGTCGGCGGCGCGGAGCGCCTGCCGCGCCTCCATGCGACGCCACAGCCACACCAGGCAAGCAGCCTCGAGCAGCAGGGCCGCCGGTACGTGGACGAGGGAAAGGGCGAAGCGCTGGTTGCCCACCAGCAGGCTCTCCCGGTTGCCGAACAGCAGCAGAGCGAGACGCGCCAGCGACGGCACGAAGGCGGCGACGGTCCACAGCGCCAGCACACGGCGCTCGCCGCGCGCTTTCGCCGTCCACCGGGAGACGACGTCGGCAAGCCGGTCGGGGCCTCCCGCCGCGCGTACCGCCCAGGCGCCGGCCGCCGCCGCCAGGCAGGCGACCCACACCCACCGCCGCACGCCGCCGCCGCCGAGGGTCCAGCACCAGGCGAAGGCGAAGAGCGCGCCGCCGAGCGCCGGCAGGACGTCCACGAGCCGTCCGCGGGTCTCGTCGTCGACGCGCGACGCGGCGGCCGCGGCCAGGATCAACGACCACGGCAGCAGCGCCCAGGCGGCGAGCGCCAGCTCCAGGGCCTCCTGGTCGAACGGCGGCATCGCCCACACCCGGTAGCCGAGCAGCAGCCGCACCGCCACCAGGGCCTCGAGCGGCGCCGCGAAGCCGAGGTGGACCACGGAGAGCCGCGCCGAGCGCGCCGCCAGGGCCTTGAGCACGGCCAGCGCCAGGGCGAGCGCCGCCAAGCCGAGCGGCGGCCGGAGCACGTCGACCTGCACCGCCGCCAGGTTGTCGCCGCCCAGCCACAGGGGCTCGCCGAGATCGCCCCGGCGTTGTCCTCGGGGGGTCGCAGCCACGACCTCCCGGCGTCCTGAAGAGCCTTCGAGGACGGCGCGCGGCAGCTCCAGCGTCGCCAGGGCCTCGAGGGCGACGCGACGCGACGCGTGGCGGAAGTAGAGGCTCTCGTCCGTCACCTGCCAACCGCCCATCGCGAGGTTGAACCGCACCGTCTCAGATCCTTGGGGATCGATCGCCAGGGCCTCGAGCGACGACCGCGACAATACGTAGACCTCGGGCGTGTCGTAGGTCAGCGCGAAACCGCGGCGGCCCGGCAGCAGGCGGAAGCTGCGGCGGTCGCGCACGCCGGCGGCGGCGAAGGCGGCGCCCGTCCGCCGCGGCGGGCTGAGCACGTGGACCCCATCGGGCGTCGAGCCCGCCGCAGCCTCCAACGTCTCGCCGCCGCGCTCGACCGTCGCCGAAGCGTCCGCGGGTGCGATCCACAGGCGGCGTCCGAAGAGCCCGCGCGGCTCCCAGAAGAGAAACCCGGGCGACGCCTCGGGGCTCACTCCTCCTGCCTTCCGTTCGAGCCAACCCAGGTCGTAGGTCTCGACCACCGCCGGCAGCGGACGTAGGATCCGCAGCCCGATCCCCAGCGGCAGCCGGCCGACGCGCGCCGGCAGCTCGACGCGCAGGCCGCCGTCCGCGACGAGGGCCGCCGGCGGCCCCAGCCAGCCGGTGTCGAGCTCCACCTCCCAGGCGCGGCCCGCCACGCTCAAGCGGTCGCCGTCGGCGAGCGCGATCGCCCGCAGCGGACGCAGGCCCTCGTCCGTGCGGACCCCCGGCAGCCCCGCCGACGCCTCCGGCGACGGCGCGAAGCCCACCGTGCCCGCGTCGTCCGTCTCCGGCGGGAGGAAGACCAGATTCCCGAGGGCGGTCGCGGCGCCACCCTCTTCGGCCAGCGCCGAGATCCACACCCCGTCGCGGTCGCGGTCGCCGCCGATCGGCACCTGGAACGGCCGCCCGGCCTCGCCGCGGAAGCCGAGCCCGAGAAGCGCGAAGCGGAAGCGGGTCGCGTCGTCGCGCGACGTGAGGAGCACGAAGGCGAGGAAGAGCGCCGGCGCTCCGTAGCCGATCAGCAGCGCGCCGAGCGAAGCTCTATGCCCTGCGGCGCGACGCGACGCGAACGCCAGGGCGGCCACCGCGAGGCCGAGCACGAGCAGGCTCATCCGCCCTCCCGGAACCGTCGACGCGCCTCGTGGCCGTAGAACGACGTGAAGAGGTCGCGCCGGCGGCCGAGCTCGACGGCGAGCCAGGTGCCGAGGATCCACGCCAGGGCGCCGGCGAGGCCGCCGACCACCGCCGCCGCGGCCCACGAGGCGAGCAGCCGGCGCGGCGAGATCCGCCACCGCAGCCCGAGCTCACGCCGCAACTCGGCGAGCTCCGCGGGCACCTCGTCGCGGCCCGCAAGAACGCTCCCCGCCGCGCGCGCCCACCAGCCCCGCTGGGCGCGCGGCGCTTCGGCGCCGCGGCGCGCCAGAGCGGCGGCCAGGTCCGTTCGCGACGCCCGGCGCCACGCCGCCGTCCCTTCGCCCGAGCGGGCCGCGCGCAGCCAGCCCTCGGGATCGGCGCGACGCGCCAGGGCCTCGGAGACGGCGGAGACCGTCCGCCTTTGCGCGTCGTCCAGGTCCGCCGCGATCTCGTCCGGGAGCGCCGGCGCGGCGCCCGCGCGCACGGCCTCGAGCAGCCTCAGACGCGCCAGGGCGCGGTTCAGCTCCGGCACCTGGCCCGGCAGCACGCCGCCGCGGCCCTCGAAGGCCAGCTCGAGGAGCGCGTTCTTCTGTCGCCGCAGCGCCGCGGCCGCCGCGGGCGGGCTCGCGGGCAGCGCCGACTCCATGAGCGCGGCCAGGTTGTAGGCCAGGCGCGGGTTGCGGAGCTCCCCGACGGCGCTCACGCGCCGCTGCCGGAGCAGGCGCTCGGCGTTCGACACCGCCCATAGCCAGCTCTCCCGCGTGCCCGCGTCTGCCGCCGCGCCGCGCAGCACCGCGAGCAGCGGGTTCTCCCGCGGCGGATCGTCGTAGTCGCGCGCGATCTCCCGCTGCCGGCGCTCCGGCGTCTCCTCGAGGTCGGGATGATCGAGATAGCCGACGATCAGGTTGTTGTAGAGATCGAGCGTGGACAGACCGTGGACGCCGGGACGGCAGCCGGGCGCCGCGAGCCGGTGCTCGTCCCAGGCGGGCAGCCGGCGCAAGCGGTCGGTCTCGCCGCGCAGGGCCAGCAGCTTGGCGCAGCCGATCGGGTTCTTCAGCGTGAGCCACAGCGCGTCGCCGTCGCGGTGCGTCGCGATCAGCACGTAGCCATAGGCGTGCAGGAGGTGGATGGCGCCGCGGACCTCGTCCGCCGGCGGTCCCGATCCGGGGCGGTTGCGCGCCGCCGCCTCCACCGCCTGCTTCACCGTCGCCTGCACCCTCCGCCGTCCGTAGAGCGAGGCGAGCACGGTCTCGGCCTCGCCCAGCCGGCCCTCCCGGGCCAGCAGCATGCCGAGCGCCAGCCCCGCCGTCCAGCTTTCCGGATCCCGTGCGTCGAGCTCCGCGAGCTCGGTCAAGGCGTCGTCGAGGCGGCCCTCCCCCACCCAGGCCAGAGCCTCGGAGACGCGCAGCGCGCCGGCGGGCGTCGGCCGCACGCCGGTGGGGCACGGCAGCTCCGTCACCGGCGCGGGCAGCCAGAGCTCGGGGAAGGCGTCGTCGATCCAGCTCCGCTCCACCGCCCCCACGTAGGCGGTGCCCACCGTCCCTCGCGCCAGCGCGCCGGCGACGTCGACGCGGTCCGGCGGGAGCGAGCGCACCAGCCACAGGACGCCGGCGAACGCGGCGGCCGCCAGGATCCACGGCAGGACGCGAAGCAACGGATTCCGAGGACGTTGGAGGCGGGGCTTCATGGGGTCCAGCATGTTATACGGCGCTCTTCCGGGACTTGTTCCCCGCGTCCGCGGGCGGTAGACTGGCCGGGGCGGTAACCCGGCGATGTCCACGACCCTGCACCCCATCCGCGGCCGCGGCGCCGCGTCCAACCCCAAGGGACGCTTCGAGCGGCTCGAGGTCGAACCGGACCCCGAGGTCGACCCGCAAGAGGCCGGACGCCCGGAGACGTTGTTCCTGGACGACGGCTCGCGCTCGGTGATCACCTACAACACGAGCCCCGACGTCGGCTTCGACGCCAGCCTCAACCCGTACCGCGGCTGCGAGCATGGCTGCTCCTACTGCTACGCGCGTCCGTTCCACGAGTACCTGGGCTTCTCCGCGGGCCTCGACTTCGAGACCAGGATCGTCGTCAAGCGCGACGCGCCGGCGCTGCTGCGCCGCGAGCTGGCCTCGCCGAAGTGGAAGCCGCGGATGCTGGCGCTCTCGGGCGTGACCGACCCGTACCAGCCGGTGGAGCGCCGCCTCGCCGTCACCCGCGGCTGCCTCGAGGTGCTCGCCGAGTTCCGCAACCCGGTGTCGATCGTCACCAAGAACCACCTGGTGACGCGCGACGCGGACCTGCTCGCCGAGCTGGCGTCCCACGGCGCGGCCGCGGTCCTGATGTCGGTGACCACGCTCGACGGCGACCTGGCGCGTCGCCTGGAGCCGCGGGCGTCGCACCCGCGCCGGCGCCTGGAGGCGATCGCGACGCTGGCGGCGGCGGGCGTGCCGGTGAGCGTGTTGACGGCGCCGATCATCCCGGCCATCAACGACCACGAGGTGCCGGCGATCATCGCGGCCGCCGCCGCGGCCGGCGCCACCAACGCGGGCTACGTGCTGCTGCGCCTGCCGCGCGGCGTCAAGGACATCTTCAGCGAGTGGCTGGAGCAACACTTCCCCGACCGCAAGGAGAAGGTGTTGAACCGCCTGCGCGACCTGCGCGGCGGCAACCTGAGCGAGTCGCGCTTCGGACTGCGCATGCGCGGCCAGGGACCGTTCGCCGAGCAGGTGCGCGCCCTTTTTCAGCTCTCGTGCGCCAAGGCGGGGCTCGGCGGCCACTGGCCCGAGCTCTCCGCGGCGAGCTTCCGGCGTCCGCCGCAGCGCGGCGCGGGGGCGCAGCTCGGGCTCTTCGACTGACGCCACCCGCCGATCCCAACCCCGACTTCGGGGTTCGGAATGGGGGTCGGGACGCGGTCCTCTTGGCATGGGCCCCGCTTGCGTGTAGGCTGAATCGGCTCCTGATCGTGCGACGCGTCAGGTGGGGTTCGGTCCATCCGGGTCGGTGCTCGAGGCCCGCTGTGGCCTCAGGAGAAGAAAAACCATGGAAGCCACTCCTGCGTCCTCGTCCTCGAAGAGCTGGATCAAGTGGGTCGCACTCGGTTGCGGTGGGCTGTTGGTGGTGTCCGTCGCGGTGATCGCGGGGATCTTCCTGATCGTCAAGAAGGCGACCGCCGGCCCTGAAGAAGTGGTCCACGCGTTCCTCGAGGCGGCCAGCGCCGGCGATTACGCCGCCGCGCACGACTACTTCTCGGCACCGCTGAAAGAGGCGCAGTCCCTGGAGGACTTCACGGCTGCCGCCGAGGCCAACCCGATGTTCTTCAAGGTCGCCGAGACGACGTTCAACAATCGCTCGATCGACACCGCCGGGGCGGAGCTGTCGGGCACCGCGACCCTCGAAGTGGGCACCGTGGTGCCGGCGTCGTTCAAGCTGGTGCGCGAGAACGGCGAGTGGAAGCTGATCAGCTACCAGATCGGCTCATAGAGATGCCGGGAGCGCGAGGACCCCGAGATTCGCGGCTGACGAAAATCGCGCTCGTGGCGGCGGTCCTTGCCCTCGCCACGTTCCTCGTCCTGATGACGAACCGCGCCGAGCTCGCCAAGCTCGAGGTGACGAAGCTGCCGGGACGGGCGGCCTGGCAGCTCCCGGACCGCGTCGTCGACGCCCTCGACCTCACGCCCGGCGACCACGTCGCCGACGTCGGCGCCGGCGACGGCTTCTTCGTCTTCCACCTGGCCGACGCGGTCGGGCCCACAGGAGGGATGACGCTCAGCCGTTGTGGCTCGTGAACACGCCGAGGCCGCCGCGGGGACCGATCGGGCGCGGCCAGGCCAGATCCGCTGAGCCGCACAGAGCACAGATCCAGCCGCGGTTTCGCCGCCGCCAGATCGTATAGACGAGCCCGGGAACCAGCCCGAGTAGCCAGAGGAGAAGCTCCAAGGCGCCATTGCCGGGCGTGTGTCGGTCCGGCCAGCCGCGACGCCCGCAGTTCTGGCAGCGAATGTCCTCGCCGGTGACGAGCCGCTTGAGCTCCTCGAGCCTTGCGGTGATCGGGTCGGTTCGCGCAGAATCGTCGTCCATGCTCTCCTCGTCTCCGGTCCGAACATAGTGGTAGATAGGCTCCGGAGATTGCTCCGCCAGACGAGGGTACCACGACTCACCTGGCCTGGCGGCGCAGGCGTACGCGGCGGCGATCGCCCGTGTGTCCCGTGCCGACAACGCGCGCGAGCGCGACTTCCTGGAGCGCAGGCTTCAGGCGCTCACGGCAGCGTGACGCGTCGGTGGCGGTCAGCCCGCCCTCGTAGTGCGGATGAGGCTCGGGATGATTCCGCGAACGCCGGACACGGACTCGCGCAGGGCGCGGACGGCGCTCTCCAGGTCGTCGTGGGGCGTCCAGATCCCGGCGCTGACGAGCTTCTCGAGCTCGCAGAGTCGACTCCATTGCTCCGGATCGGTGATGAAGCCCTCGCCCATCCGCTTCGCCTTCTCGAGCACCCTCCGCATCTCCCTGCGGTCCGGAAAGTAGACCAGGAGCAGGTCGCCGGTCGCCGCGACGAACTCGTCCGGCATGCCCAGGGGCGAATAGAACGCTTCCTGCGTCTCGTGGAGCTTCTTGCGCGCCCGATGACGATTGACGCGCCTCACCTCCCAGCCGAGCATACTGTCCAGCCAGTCGAAGTGGGCCCGCTGGACGGACTGCGGGCGTTGGCTGAACGAGCGGCGGAGCCTGGTCAGGAGCTTGTCTGCCTCTTTCTTGCCGGCGGCACCCGTCTCGAACAAGGCCCACGCGAGGTCGTACAGGATGGCGTCGTGGAGGTCCTCCAGCTCCGGCGGCACCAGGGACAGGGCCTCGGCAAAGTCCGCGCTGGCGGCAGCGGGGTCCCCCATGGCGGAACGGATCGGTCCACGGGCAACAAGGGCCTGGGCAAGGCCCTGTCCGTGAAGATCGTGACCTGGCCCTCCGAGCCTGCGATAGCCGTCGATCGTGGACTCGGCCTCGGCGAGAGCTTCTTCCCGGCGGTCCTGTGCCGCCAGCAGGAGCGAGTGTCGCCGGCCTACGTCCAGTAGGCAAGGGTTCACGTCGTCGCGGTCGCGCCGGAGGCGGCAGCCTGCGGCCATCTCCCGAGCCCGCTCGATCGCGATCTCGGCCTCTTCGAGCTTCCCGAGCAACCGGAAGCGATAGCCATCCACGGCAAGGACTTGCACCCTCTCGCAGGAGCCGAAGCGCCACGCGCGCTCCTGCAGCTCCGCGAGGTCGGCTTTTCCCATGCTGGGATTCGAGTCGATGAGCGCGGCGACGCGTCGTAGCTCTGCCCAAAAGGCCTCGCGCTCCTTGTCGTCGGGCTCGCGCCTGGGTGACCGTAGCTCTCTGAGAACCTCGGCCCAGGCTTCGTCGTCGTCCCGGACGAGCTCGCGGAGCTTCTCCGCGGCGGCCCGATCGCCCCATGCGACGTTCTCGATGAGATCCTTCGCCTTCATCTCGTCACCTCGTCGGAGAGAGAACGACTATATAGCACGCCCTCGGCTATGGCAAGCGGGGAGCGCCAGCGCGCTCCCCGACCATCGGATCCGGGTCAGCCGTTGGGCGTGATGAAATGCCCCAAGCCCGCTTTGACCGTGGTCTTGACGTTCATGGTCGTCTCCTTTCTCACCGGTCAACCGTCGGCTGAATTGCCGAAGGAACGTTTTCCACGATAACGAGAAAACCGACGCCGCCGGGCTCGGCCCTGGCGTCTGGTGAGAGACAAAGTCGAGACGGCAACGCGATCACTGAAGCGACCGACCGACAGTCGACGACCGCTGGCCCGCCGCAAGAAACGCCGGCGGATACGCCCTGTGCGATACCCCTGTGCCACCCGTTCTTCAGTTCCGTACGTATACTCCATGGACACGAGAAACGAGGTCTTCATGGACTCCATCCGACTCCTCGCCATCCTGCTCGGTGTCGCCGCCGCCGGCACCGCCGGCGCGGACTTCATCCGTCTGGGACACGACGTCGTTCCCACCTTCCAGTCCATCGAGCTCACCGTCGACGCCGACCAGCCCTCCTACCGGGGAACGGTCCGCTTCGAGCTCGAAGCGGCGAGATCCGCCGAGCACTTCCGCTTCCACTCCGAGGGCCTCGAGCTTGAGCGCGTCGTCCTCACCGGCGCCGGCGGGCCGATCGAGATCGACCACCGGCCCGAAGGCGACGACGTGGTTCGGGTCACGCCGGCGGCGCCGCTGGCGCCGGGCCGCTACGTGCTCGAAGTCGCGTTCGCCAACGCCTTCGACACCCGGGCCACGAGCCTCCCCCGCGCGCTCGTGCGCTCCTACCTCACAGACGGCTCCGTGATCGACCCCTCGCTCGCCGTCACCCTGCTGCGGCTCGCCGCCCTTGAGGGCGACGCCGCGCTCTTCGACGAATACCGGCGCCGTTTCGAGAGCGCCGAGGTGCCGCAGGAGCGCGAACGCTTCCTGTGGTCCATGGGCTACTTCGAGGATCCCGACCTGCACGCCCGCGTCCTTCGCTACGCGCTCGCGGGACCGCTGCGGCCGACCGAGCTGTCGGCCCTCCTTTCGTCGTGGCTCAGCTCCGCCAGCCGCGACCGCGCCTTCCGTTTCGTCACGGATCACTACGCGACGATCACCGAGAGGATCCCGCCGTCGTACGCCGCGTACATGCCGCGATTCGCGGACGGGTGCTCGCTCGAGCGCCTGGAGCACGCGAAGCGCTTCTTCGCCGACCCCGCGCACCAGATCGCGGGCGCCGAGCGGCAGCTCGCGAAGCTCGCCGAAGAGGTGACGGATTGCGCCGGCCTGCGCGCCCGCGAGGGCGCCGCCGTGGCCGACTACCTGCGCGGCGTCGCCGGCGGCTCGTGAGCAACGTGACTCGGCCAGCGGTTCGGGCCTCTGATACAATTCCGGTCATGACCTCCCCATTCCTCGAGCAGCCGATCCACCTCCGTGAGATCACGATCCAGGGCATCCGCATCTTCGACGCTCCTGGCGGTCGGGGAGAAGCGAGGCAATCGACTGTTCATAGCAGGTGAGGAGATCGAGCTATGAAGACCATGGAATTGACGGACGCCGCCGCCAGACCCCTCGTCGAGTATGCCCGATCGGCGGCCGGCGAGCCCCTGATCCTCACGGCCGACCACAAGCCGGTGGCCGCCCTGTTCTTGCTCGACGGCGTCGACGAGGAGTCGCTCAAGCTCAGCACCGACTCGCGGTTTCTGCGCATCGTCCGCGCCGCCCGTGAGGAGGCCGCTCAAGGGAAGCTCATCTCCCTGGAGGAGATGAAGCGAGAGATGTTTTAGCCGCCCATGGCCTCTCGTTACTGCGACGGCTCCAGAGGGTAACCGCGCTCCCTCCAAGCCTCGAGGTGTTCCAGGTGTTCCAGGCGGGCGCTTCGCTCTTCGTCCTCGAGCGCAAGCGATAGCGGGACGGCGCCCACCGACCATCGCGCCGATCGCGAGTGATCGAAGCGAGCTCGGGTTTTCGCCTCTGTCAGGTGCCACGAGCCGCCCTTCCGGCGGCCCGCTTCCATGGAGGTCCCCATGTGTGAGCTCACGATCGTTACCCCAGCCCCTGCCAGGAAACGGCGCACGGGCCTGCCTGCCGCGATCGGTTGGTCGTTGGCGCTGGTCCTCGGCCTCGAGACCGGCGTCGCCGGCGCCGGCGTCGAGCACGCAGCCGTGCACAACCACGCCCGCGGCGCCACCGCCGCCAGCGATTCGGGACCCTTCGATCAGGTCAATCTCTTCAACGGCAACCTTCTCTACGCCATATTCCTCGGACAGTCCTATCCGGTGAGCGGCACGTTCTCGTACCAGCTCGCCCTGCACTACAACTCGCTGGTCTGGGACTTCGAGGTCGACGAGCAGGGAACCGCAGCCCATCCGGCTCGCGGCGGCAGCGCCGGCGTCGGCTGGGACCTCTCGCTCGGCCGCCTCCACGGTCCCTCCGAGCCCGGCAACACGACGGGGCGGTGGGTCTTCGTCGCCCCCGACGGCGGTCTCCACCGGTTCTACGACACGCTGCAGCCGGGCCAATTCGCCGAGCCCACCACCCTCTACACCCGCGACGGCACCTATCTCCAGCTCGTCGACGCGGCCGGCACGAAGCTCCTCCGCTTCCCCGACGGCCAGCGCATGGAGTTCAGGCCCCACGGCGGCGCCTGGCGTCTCGTGCGCTCCGAGGACCGTCACGGCCGCGGCCTCACCATTGAATACTCGGCGGCCGGCGACGAATGGACCTTGATCGACGACCAGGGCCGGCGGCAGATCCTCACCTTCGCGGCGGATCCCACCGGCACCTACCCTCGCCTCCTCGCCGCGGCGGAGCTGTCGGCCTTCAACGGCACCCAGGCCACGTACTCCTTCACCTACACGACCGCCAGCCTGAGCCGTCCGGCGGCCGACGACGACCCGTCGACGCCGGGATCGCTCGCCGCGCCGCTGCTCTCCGAGGTCGTCCTTCCCGACGGTACCCGCTACGCGATGACCTACCACGGCCCTGGCGAGAGCTCGGGCCTGCTGCACGCCGTGACGCTGCCGACGCTCGGCAGGACCGAGTGGACCTATGAAGGCCGGCAGTTCCCCTGGCTCGAGTGTACGGCCGGGAGCAACCGCCACCTCGTGGACGTCACCGGCGTCGCCAGCCGCACCCTGATCGACCGCAGCGGGGCGGTGCTGGGCACCTGGTCGTTCCAGGCCGCGCTCGACACTGAACGCCCCAAGGCCTCGACTTGCGACCAGCCACGCCAGCTCGCCGTCACGGTCACGACCCCCCTCGGCCACCAGCAGCTCCGGTACTTCTCGGTCTACGTCAGCGGCGATCCGATAAACCGTGGCGGCGAGCCGTGGCGCGTCGACGACTACGCTCTGCCCTTGACCAAGGGCTCCCAGGACGCCAGCGGCCTCCTGCTCTCGCGCCAGATCCTGGAGGGCGGCACGGCGCTCGAGAGCGTTCGCGTGGCCTTCGAGCAGGATGCCCCCGAGGTCTGCACGCCGGCGTGCGTCGAGCGCAACGCCCGGCTCACGGCCTCCCGATTCATCTACCACGACGACGGCGACCGCTACCGGGAGACCGTCCATTCGGGCTTCGACGGCTTCGGCCAGTTCGCCGTCACGGTCGAGGCCAGCAATTTCCCGGGCGAGACGCCGCGGACGCGCACGGCCGTCTACTCGAACGACGCCGAACGCTGGCTGCTCGGCCTGCTGGTCGAACGCCGGATCGATCACGGATCCGAGGTCCGCCGCACCAGGTGGTGTCTCGACGGCGACGGCGAAATCGTGCTCGAGCGGCGCCTGGCCGCGGCCGCGGAAGGGCCGCACGACCTCGTCACCCGCACGGTGCGCGACGGGGCCGGCAACCCCCTCGCCATGGAGCACTTCGGCGGCGACGTCGAGACCCTGGCGACCTCCGCCGACCTCTGCAACCTGCCCCTGGGGGGGCCTCAGTATCGCCAGGAAACGGAGCACGTGGCCGGGACGGTCCGCGCCGCCCGGTGGGTGGGGCCGGGAGGCGAGACGGTCCTGACCACGATCGATCACGACGTCGACGCCTCCACCGGACGAGTCGCGGCCAGTCGCGACGCCGCCGGCCTCGAAACCACCTTCTCCTACGACTCCCTCGGTCGGCTCACCGAGGTCGTTCGCCCGCAGCACTTCCGCTCGACGACCGTTTTCACCGCCGCCGGCGCGAGCGCGCCGGCGCGCGAGACGACGACCCACCGGAGCTTCGACGGCTCGACGGTCCTGACGATGGACCGCGTGGAGCGCGACGGCTTCGGCCGCGTCGCCGCCCGCGAGACCAAGGACTTCACCGGCGCCTGGGCCGGCGAGCGTTACGTCCACGACGCCATGGGGAACCGGACCACGGCGACCGACGCCCTCGGCCGCACCACGCAGTTCCTCGACTTCGACCCCTACGGTCGCGCCCGCCGCGTGCTGCCGCCGCAGGGCGCGGCGGCGCCGATCACCTACGCGTTCGCGGGAATCCGCACGACGTCGACCACCCAGAGCAGAGGCCACTATTTCCAGGAGCCCTACGACGACCTGGTCGAGATCGAGCGCACGAGCCTCGAGGTCTACGACGGACACGGGCGCCCGGTACGCTCCGAAGATCCCGACGGATCGATCCGCCGCGCCGACTACGACCCGGACGGCCGCCTGACCCGGGTCACGACCGAGAGCGCCCTGGACCCGGAAACCACGCTCAGCGAACGCCGCTACGACGGCCGCGGGCTGCTGATCGAGGAGACCGACGCGGACGGACAGAGCGTCCAGTTCGCCGGCTACGACGCCCTCGGCCGGCTCACCCGGGTCGAGGGCGAAGACGGGACGACCCTGCGCGAGTTCGACCGCGCCGGCCGGCTCGTCCGCGTCGCCGTCGAGGACGGCCCCACGCTCAAGGAGCTCGTCTACGCGACGGCGAACGATCCCGGGGAGTGGGGCGCCGGCCGACTGCGCCAGGCCGTCCGCTACAACTACGGCGTCCCCGGGCTCTCCGGTCCCCTGCGGGCGATCGATCACTACGTCTATGCCGGCCCGGGAGGACGCCCCACCGGGCGGACGACGACCCTGCGCGACGACGCCGGCGTGAGAATGATCTTCGCCACCGCGGCGACCTACGACGAGCTCGGCCAGAGCGCCACCGTCGATTATCCGCAGTGCGATCGGAGCTGGCACCTGGTCTGCGTCCCCAAGGCGCGCACCGTCAGCTTCGCCCGCCACGCCGCCAACCGGCGGTATCTCAAGAAGGTGACGAGCCAGCACAACGCCGACCCGCCGGTGACTTTCGTCCACAACACCGAGTACTTCGCCGACGGCACGCTCAAGAAGATCGTCTTCAGCAACCCTCCGTTGATGTACCAGGTCTACACCGCCCATCCCGATCACGCCGGCCGCTACCACGAGATGTCGATCTGCACCGCAGGGTCGTGCGACCACTTCCGGCCGATCGTCTACGACAGCTCCGGCCAACTCACGCGCTACCGGGTGGGACCGGTCCATCCGGACGACGTGAAGCTGTTGCCGACCGGATTGCCCGAGCCGGCGACGTCGCGGGCGCCGCTCGCCGACCTGCGCGCGACCCTCGACGACGCCGAGGAAGCGCCGGGCTGCCCCACCCGCCAGCGCGACGCCCTGGGCCAGTTCACGCGGTCCGACGCGTGTCCGGGCAGCGGGGGGCCCGGAATCCACTTCTACGTCTACGACGCGTTCGATCGGCTCGTCTGGCGCGCGGCGTCCTACGACGGCACGAGCCTGGCGAGCATCGGACACCGCTGGCACCTCTTCGACCTCGCCGGACGTGCCGTCCGCGAGCACGAGAAGGTGCACCCGACCTGGAGCTGGATCCGCGACTCGATCTACCGCGACGGCTCGCTGGTGGGCTGGGTCGAGTCCTACAACGCCTCAGAGAGCGCGGCCCAGCGCCACTTCGTCCACGTCGATCCCTTCGGCGCGCCGTTCTCCAAGCACCGGGTCGAGAACGGCGGGGTCACCGGTTGGACCCGGTGGTGAGCCGTGGCCGCCCGACCTCGACCGATCCCAGCACCAAGGAGCGCATGATGAAACACTTCGTCGCCTCGTGTCTCGCGATCCTCGTGGCCGCCGGCATGGCCCGACCGCTGGCCGCCCACACTCTCGTCCCCGACGTCCAAGACGTCGGGGCGCGCCTCGAGCACTGCCCCTACGACCTCTTCCGGGCGCGCCAGGCCGACGGCACCTACCTGGCCGAGATCGCCGACGACCTGCTGCTCGATTTCTACACCCTGATCCTCGGCCAGTCGTTGCGCCGGAGCTTCCCGGCCGGCGCCCCGGAGGCCCGCACGGTGCCGATCCGGCGCCTGCTCGACGACGTCGCCGACATCGGCTATGCCGGCCAAATTCCGATACGGCTCGGCCGCGAGCCGCTGGTGGCCGCCTACTTCGACCTGCTGCGGGCGGAATGGTCGGCGGAAGACCTTCAGCAGTTGGTCGGGGCCAGGCGGGTGAAGCTCCCCCAGGGCACCACCCGCGGCGATCTTTTCGCAGCGGCGATCCTCGCCATCGCCGCGGCCGACCTCCACGAACGGCTGGCCTGGGGCCCCAAGCACGTCGCCGACCGCATCGAGTCCGCCCGCGACCCCGCTTCCTGGAGCCTCGACGGCGTGCCGCTCGCCGCGCCGCAGCTCGCCGCCCTTGTCGACGATCTGGAAAGCGATCTCGCGGGGATGAGCGCGCGGCAGAAAATCGACCTGGTGGGAGAACACTGCCTCCACTTCCATCCCGACCCATCGGGATTGGGCGTCATCTACGCCGCCGGGTCCGAAGGCAGCCGGCAGGACCCGTTCGACGACTCCATCACCGTCACTGGGGCTGTGGGGCCGTTCATCTGGCTCATCAAGATCCTCTTCAACGCTCCGTGGAAGCGGCCGAAACCGGGAGCAGGAGACGATGACGACGACCGGCCCGAGCCGCCCGGAAAGGCGCCGCCACCGCCACCGCCGCCGCCACCGCCGCCGACGCAGCAGCCACCGCCGGAGTGCACCACCACGCAGCTCAGTTGCTCCGGATGCCCGAGCCCGCAGGAATGTCGCAGGTGCTGCGCTGCCCAGGCGGGCGAAGGTTCTGGTAAGTGCGACGAGGTGGGGAGCATCCAGGACAGTTCCACGGGTGCCGACGTGATCACCTTGAAACCGAATCCATCGACGTTCGGACCGGATGCAGACAGGGTCTGCAAAGAGATGATCAGGGTGTACGTGACGTGCGCCAGATTGTGCGACGCGGCGGGGCATTAGGCGGCTCACAACGTCGGCCCTCTCCCTATCTGGCCAGGCACCTGCGGCGGCGGTGCCTGGTGCACTACAATGCAGGCGTCCTTCGCGGACGCGGAGCGGGAGCGCCGATGACCCGAGACCCATGACCCCCAGCAAGCTCGCCGTGGTCGCGATCGGGGGCAATTCCCTGATCGTCGACCGCGACCACATGACGATCGCCGACCAGGCGGTGACCGCGGCGGTGACCGCGCGCCACGTCGCCGCCATGATCGCCGCGGGGTGGAAGGTGGTGATCACCCACGGCAACGGCCCGCAGGTGGGCTTCATCTTGCGGCGCTCGGAGATCGGCGCTTCCGAGGTGCCGCCGATCCCCATGGACTACGCCACCTCGAACACCCAGGGCTCGATCGGCTACATGTTCCAGCGCGCGCTCGGCAACGAGCTGCGGCGCCGCGGCATCGACCGCCCGGTGGTCTCGCTGGTGACCCAGACGCGGGTCGACCGCGACGACGGCGCCTTCGCGCGTCCGACCAAGTTCATCGGCCCGCACCTCGACGAGGCGACGGCCCGCCGCCGCGGCGCCGAGCAGGGCTGGACCGTGGAGCGCGACGGCGACCGCGGCTGGCGCCGCGTGGTGCCCTCGCCGCTGCCGCGGGCGATCGTCGAGCTCGAGGTCATCCGGCTCCTGGCCCGCTCCGGCACCGTCGTCATCGCCTGCGGCGGCGGCGGCATGCCGGTTTTCGCGGACGAGCACGGCGACCTCCAAGGGGTGGAGGCGGTGATCGACAAGGATCACGCCTCGAGTCTGCTGGCGCGGGCCCTGGCGGCCGACCTCCTGCTGATCTCGACCGAGGTCGAGCGCGTGGCCCTCGACTACGGCAAGCCGGAGCAGCGCTGGCTCTCGCGGATCACCCTGAGTGAAGCCCGCGCCCACCTCGCGGCGGGTCAGTTCCCCGCCGGCAGCATGGGACCCAAGATCGAGGCCGTGACCGACTTCGTCGCCGCCACCGGCGGTCAGGGGCTCGTCACCAATCCGGAGAACCTGGCGCGGGCTCTGGCCGGGGAGACGGGGACTCTGGTGACGCCGGATTGAGCGTTGCGAGCTGGCGCTTCTGACCGGGTCGCCTGCTCCCAGCGCGTGACGGACGACATCGTCCGTTTCCTGGCCAAGCGCGGCACCGCGCCGGTGCCGCGCTCAACAGGTGAAGATGCGCCTCTTGGCCTGGTTACCCTCTCGCCGTGTGGCGCGATGAGACGGTGGTCTGGATGACGGCGGAAGAGCTGGAGGCGGAGGATCGTCGTAGGTCAGGCTCTGCCTGACGATTCGCTCGTTCGCCGTTGGCGATGAATTCGCCCTTTTGCGCTTGACTTCCCGCGGATTCTCCGCTACAGTTTGGCGGTAACGCAGCGTCCGCCCATAAACAAGACGGCCCGAGCGAGCGTGACCTCGCCCGGACCCGACCAGGCAAAGGAGTCAACGTCCCATGCCCGATCGCGACCATTCTACCCCCGCCACCCCCGCCAACGCCTTCCATCCCGAGTATCTCCGACATCTCGACGAGCACGACGAGCCCGTGACCGCCGGCGAGGCGGTGACCGGCGGCTTCTGGCGCGTCGTCCCATTGGGCGACGAGCGCTTCGGCCTTTTCCGACACTGGGAGAATCCGGAGGACGGCGACGAGCCGTTCGGCACCCTCACCGACCGCGACACGGCCCTGCTCGCCGCCGCCTTCCTGCCGCTGGTGGACCGGGCGCGGAGCTTCTCCACCGACCCGGAGGACGCCGCCGGCCCCGTGCTCTACCGCGACGGCCGGGCCGTGGGCCGGCTGCGCTACAGCGATCCGGAGCTGACCGATGCGCTCAACCTCGCCGACGGCCTGGCGCGTTCGCCGGCGTCGATCGCCAGCTTCCTGGAGGCCGCCGGCGCGGCGGCGCTGGAGCTGGCCGGCAAGATCCTGATACGGCGGACCTGAGACTTCGTCCTGGCTCTTCGGTTGTGGTGCAGGCGGCCCGCCTGCTTCCCGGAAGCAGGCGAGACGCCTGCGCTCCCAGCGTATGGCTTCCGCCGGAGCTCCCGATGGTAAAGTCGTCGGAGCTCTACTGACCTTGGTCGAAGGATGATGAAAATTCCGTCCGAATCGCTCACGGTCGAGCTCAAGAGCGACCGTCACCGACTGCCGGACCGCGATCTGGTGGAGGCGGTCGTATGCCTGGCGAACACCGACGGCGGCAGTCTCTTCGTCGGCGTCGAGGACGACGGCAAGGTGACCGGCCTCCACCCGAGCCATGACGGGCCGCTCGACGGTCTCGCCGCGATGATCGCCAATCGTACGTCACCGCCGCTCACGGTCCAGGTCACCCGTCTGAAGCTCGGCGGCAAAGCTGTCGTCCGCGTCGAGGTGCCCAAGGCGCGACAGATCGTCGCCACCTCCGAAGGCGTCGTCAAGCGGCGGCGTCTGCAAGCGGACGGTAGGCCGGAGTGCGTGCCGTTCCTGCCCCACGAGTACCCGACGCGGCTCTCGGACCTCCGGCTCGTCGACGTGACGCGCCAGCCGGTGGAGGGCGCGACGCTCGACGACCTCGACCCGGCGGAACGTGCGCGGCTGCGTCAGTTCGTGGAGCGCTTCAGCGGCGACCGCGCCCTGCTGCCGCTTTCGGACGAGGAGCTCGACGGCGCCGTAGGAGCCACCGAACGCGGCGCCGAGGGCCGGCGGCCGACGTTGCTCGGCCTGCTCCTCTTCGGCAAGGACGCGTCGCTGCGGCGGCTGGTCCCGACGCACGAGGTGGCATTCCAGATCCTCGATGGAGGGAGAGTCCGCTTCAACGAGTTCTCGCGCGCTCCGCTGCTGCGCGTCTTCGAGTGGATCGACACGCTCTTCGCGCCCGTGAACGCGGAGGAGGAGATCCTGGTGGGGCCGTTTCGCGTCCCGATACCGCGCCTGGACCGCACGGCGTTCCGCGAGGCGGTGGCCAACGCGCTCACCCATCGCGACTACAGCCGGCTCGGGGCCCTGCACGTGCGCCTCGAGTCGGAGGCGCTCGTGATCAGCAATCCCGGCGGCTTCGTGGAGGGCGTGACGATCCACAACCTGCTTACGACGGAGCCGCGTCCCCGTAACCCGGCGCTTGCCGACGCGTTCAAGCGTACGGGTCTCGTGGAGCGGACCGGGCGTGGCGTGGAGTACATCTATCGCGGCCTGCTGCGCTACGGCCGGCCGCGGCCCGACTACGCGGGCAGCGACGCCTTCAGCGTGGTGCTGCGGCTGCCGCTGGCGGACGCGGACCTGGGCTTTCTGCGGCTGATCCTCGCCGAGGAAGAGCGGCAGGGCGAGCCGTTGCCGATCGAGAGCCTGATCGTCCTGGCCGCGTTGCGGGACCAGCGCCGTATCGGCGTCCGGGAGCTTGAGGCGGCGATCCAGAAAGACGAGACCGTCGTCAAGCGTACTTTGGGGATCCTCGTCGAGCGGGGGCTGGTGCAGCCCCACGGGCATGGACGGGGCCGAACCTACACGCTGTCTCCGGCGGTCTACGCGATGCTGGGGCAGCGGGCCGAGTACACCCGGCAAGCGGGGTTCGAGCCGCTTCAGCAGGAGAACATGGTCCGCAGCTACGTGCAGCAGCACGGTGAGATCCGGACCGCCGACGTCATGGATCTTTGTAGGCTTGCTCGGTACCAGGCGGTACGGCTTCTCGGACGGCTAGTCGAGGAGGGCTTCCTGCGTCCTCAAGGTCAAGGTCGTGGCCGATACTACGAATTGTCGCAACGGCAGGGAGCGGCCCATCAAGAATGAGCGCCCGCGCACGATTCCCGCTCATTTCCGCACATTTCCCGCGAAAGCTCTACCGCGCTCCAGACTCTAATCCATGTCTCTGCAATAACTTACGAGAAAGCACCCAGAGTGGGATCCTCTGACGTAACGCACGATTACCGCTCATTTCCGCACGATTCGGCCTCACCAGGCCGTTGAGCGGCTAGCATACCGAGGTCAGAATATGGGCAGCGGACCCGAGTTCCTCAACGTCGAGAAGCCCCTCCTCGACCAGCTCGGCGAGATGGGCTGGAAGACGATCGCGGGCAGCCTCGACTTCCCTTCCGTCACCGGACGCGCCAGCTTCCGTGACGTGATCTGTACCGGTTCAGGTGAAAGGCGACTCCAACCTGCTCCATACTACGGAGCCGAAGGGAGTCCCCATGAGCCAACGTCGACGTCGCCACTTCAGCCCCGACGAGAAGGCCACGATTCTGCGCCGTCAT
>Ga0299906_10000623_pt1 | contig 31946 bp, 26 predicted proteins | sample RVTome_14_FD_200259 | JGI IMG/M metagenome (GOLD analysis project Ga0299906, IMG submission 200259) | Soil microbial communities from uranium-contaminated site in the Upper Colorado River Basin, Wyoming, United States - RVT145D125 (version 2) ...
CCGGGGCGCCGCCGCCCCTCACGGCTTCCCGCTCGGCTGACAGCGATCGCGGAACCGATCGGCGGCGCCCCCCTTTTTACGCGCTCAGCGTGCCACAGCGTCGCTCGGCCCTCTCGGCCCCTCCGATTTATCGCCCCTTCCGACTCCGGGACGCCGCGCCAAGCCCTTCATGCCGGGGCCGTAGGCCCCTTCCGGCGCGGCGTCCGTTATTCCCTCACAGGCCGCACCTGCGGGCTCCACGACAGCCGGGGCACCGTCCCAGACTTCCCCGGTTGGTCATTCGGGGCGTCGACCCCCCGCTCTGCTTCCCGCTCCGCTGACGGCGGCGGCAGGGCTACCGGCGTCCCCGCCTTTTTCAGATGCAGTCCCGTCGCCGGCCGCCGGTCGCGGTGAATCTCGTCCCAGTCGACCGCGTCCATCTCGTCATGGACGTCGCGGTGGATCTGGTCCCAGTCGACCGCCTTCAGAGCGTCGCGGACCGTTTTCCCGATCTCGTCCCACTCGACCTGGCCCACGGCCTCATGGACGTCGCGGTGGATCTGGTCCCAGTCGACCGCGTCCAGGGCTTCGCGGACTTCGCGGTGGATCTCGTCCCAGGGAATCTCGGCGAGCGCCTCGTCGACCTCGCGGGCGATCTCGTCGGCTTCGACCTGCGGCCTTTCGGCGGGCTCGTCCTCGCCGTCCTGGCCGGATCCGTAGGCCCACAGGGGCAGGAGCAGGAGGGCGGCCGTCAGGGCGAGCAGGGAATGGAGCTTCTTGCGGTTCATCGATGACCTCCTCGGGGGCGTGTGTCGTCCTTCCAAGATCTTCAACGCGCACGGGAGCGGGAATGTTTCGCCGACGCGGTCGTTCCGCGGGGAGAACCGCGAGGCTGCAGAGCGGACCTCTCCGGCGTCTCCACCAGAGCCGGCTGCTCGGCGACCGCGCGCGTGCGACGCCGATCAGGTCCGGTCGACCTCCCGGACGAGCAGCGCCGAGGGGCCGGGCGAAGGTCGCGGACGAACGAGCTCATGGTGGTCTCCCACTGGTTGTGCCGCGAGGCCGAGGTGCTTCCTCTGAGTGTACGCTACACTTTTCTCGGGGTTACACTTCCTCCGGAGGCGACACCGATGACCGACAAGAGCCTGAGCTTCATGCGTTCTCTCTGCGCCGGGGAGATCGAGCAGGACGTCCTGTTTCCCTACCCGGAGATGGAGGCGGACGAGCGCGAGATCCTCTCCACCGTGATCGACTCCATCGATTCGCTGCTCGGCGAGCGCGGCGAGGACTTCCGCGCCTGGGACGCGGCCGGCGAGATGCCGGCCGAGTTCGTCGACGAGCTGCGCCAGTTCGGCCTCTTCGGGCTCATCGTGCCCGAGGAGCACGGCGGCATGGGCCTCTCCAACATGGCCTACTCGCGCACGCTGCAACAGGTCTCCCGGCACGACGGATCGGTGGCCGTCACCGTCGGCGCCCACAGCTCGATCGGCATGCGCGGGCTCAAGCTCTTCGGCACCGCCGAGCAGCAGGCGAGGTACTACGCGAGGCTCGCCTCGGGCGAGATGATCGCGGCCTTCTGCCTGACCGAGCCGGGCGCCGGCTCCGACGCCGCGTCGATCCGCACGTCCGCGGTCGAGCAGGACGACTGCTTCCTGCTCAACGGCTCGAAGATCTGGATCACCAACGGCGGCATCGCCGACTTCTTCACCGTCTTCGCCAAGACCGGCGAGGCCCAAGAGCGCTCGCAGCTCTCCGCCTTCATCGTGACGCGCGACCTCGAGGGCGTTACGGTGAGCGCCCACGAGGACAAGATGGGGCTGCGCGCCAATCCCACCACGTCGGCGTATTTCGAGAACGTGAAGGTGCCGAAGGAAAACCTGCTGGGGCCGCTCGGCGGCGGCTTCAAGGTGGCGATGCAGATCCTCAACAGCGGCCGCTCGGGCCTCGGCGGCGGCTGCGTCGGCGGCATGAAGAGCCTGATCGGCCTGGCGGCCCGCTACGCCATGGAGCGCCAGCAGTTCGGCCGGCCGATCGGCAGCTTCGGCCTGATCAAGCAGAAGGTCGGTCACATGGTCGTCGACTGCTACGCCGCGGAGTCCGCCGTCAACCTGGTGGCCGCGCTCTCCGACCAGGGCTACGAGGACTTCTCCGTCGAGGCCGCGATCCTCAAGGTCTTCGCCACGGAGGCGCTCTGGCGCACCGCCGACGAGGCGCTGCAGACGGCGGGCGGCAACGGCTACATGCGCGAGTACCCGTACGAGCGCATCGTCCGCGACAGCCGCATCAACCGCATCTTCGAGGGCACCAACGAGATCTTGCGGCTGTACCTGGCGCTCACCGCGCTCAACGACGTCGGGCAACGGCTCAAGGAGATGGCGAGCTCGCTTCGGGGGATCTTCGACGATCCGATCAAGGGCTTCGGCCTGCTCTACAACTACGCGAGGAGGCGGGCGAACTGGGCCACCGGGTTGGCGCTCGGCAAGACCGGCCTGTCCAAGGCGCACGTGATGCTGCGTCCGCAGGCGGAGATCTTCGAGGACCTCACCCGCGGCCTGGCGGCGATGGCCGACCGCCTCCTGCGCAAGCACGGCAAGGGCATTATCGGCAAGCAGTTCGCGACCCGCAGGCTGGCCGACGTGATGATCGACCTCTTCGTGCTGGCCGCGGTCCTGAGCCGCGTGACGGCCTCGATCGAGAAACGCGGCGTCGAGAAGGCGACCCAGGAGATCGCCATCGCCCGCGTCTTCGGCGGTCAGGTCAAGGGCCGGGCCACGCGCAACTTCCGCAAGATCGACGACAACGACGACGAGCTCGTGAAGGGCCTCGCCGAGCACGCCTACGAGCTCGGCGGCTACACCTGGGACGTGATCTGACTCGCCGGGCCCCGCTGCGAAGGCTGCAATCGGGGTGACTCAGATGGCCAGGCGCAAGAGCTCGTCCCGACGCAAGGCGGCAGCGGTCCCCGAGGCGACGGCGGCCCCGGCGACGCCCGGCCGCGGCGCGACGACGACGCTCCAGAAGCTCCTGCTCGCCGCGTTCGGCGTCGCTCTCACGGTCGTCCTCCTGCTCGTCGCCGAGGGCGTGCTGGCGCTGCTGGGCGCCGGCGAACGCCACCGCTACGAGGACCCGTTTGTGGGCTTCGAGCCCGGCCGCGACCTCTTTCTGCGCGAAGGGCGGCCCGGCGGCGACGTCTACGTCACCAGCCCGGACAAGCTGGCCTACTTCAACCACCAGGAATTCCCGGCGGCCAAGGCGCCCGGCACCTATCGCGCGTTCGCCCTCGGCGGCTCGACCACCGCCGGACGCCCCTACGACGACCGCGTGGCCTTCGCCCGCTGGATGGAGCTCTACCTCGCAGCCATGGACCCGTCGCGGCGTTTCGAGGTCGTCAACGCCGGCGCCATTTCCTACGCCAGCTATCGCGTGGTGGTGCTCATGCGCGAGCTGGTGCGCTACCGGCCCGACCTCTTCGTGATCTACACCGGCCACAACGAGTTCCTCGAGGAGCGCTCCTACTCCGACCTCATCCACGAGGACCCGCGGTGGCGCCGGCTGCGCCTCGCCCTCGATCGCCTGCGCACGTTCACCCTCGCCCGCGAGGGCCTGCGCCGGCTCGCCCAGGACGGCGGCGAAAAGCCGCCCGCGACGCTCCTGGCGGGCGAGGTCGAGACCCGGCTCGAGGGCTGGACCGGGCTGGCCGCCTACCGGCGTGACGACGAGCTGCGGCGTTCGATCGTCGAGCACTTCGGCTTCAACCTGCGCCAGATGGTGAGGATCGCCCGCGACCACGGCGTCGAGGTGGTCTTCGTGCGCCCGGTGTCGAACCTCAAGGACTTCTCGCCGTTCAAGTCGCAGCCCGGCGCGCCCGATTCCGAGAACGCGGACGCGCAATTCCGGCGCGGCCGGGCCCTTTTCGAGAGCGGCGACTACGACGCGGCGAAGCCCGCGTTCGTCCGCGCCAAGGACCTCGACGTGGCACCGCTGCGGGCCCTCGAGCCGATCTCCGCCCTGGTCGCCGAGGTGGCGGCGCAGTCCGGCGCGCCTCTGATCGACTTGCCGGCGATTCTCGAGGAGGACTGCGCCGCGCGTTACGGCCACCGCATCCTCGGCAACGAGTACCTGCTCGACCACGTCCATCCCGACGTCGCGGTCCACAGCCTGATCGCCGAACGGGTGATCGACGTGCTCGTCGCGCGCGGCGCGGTACGGCCCGCGGCCTCGTGGTCGTCGGATTCGTGGTCACAGGGGCGGCGGCGCGAGATCTACGACGGCGTGGTCGGCGCGCTCGACCGCCGCTACTACGCCTACCGCGACCTCAATCTGGCCAAGGTGCTGGGCTGGGCCGGCAAGCTCGCCGAGGCCGAACCGCCGCTGGTGCGTGCCGCCGCGGTGCTGCGCGACGAGCCCGAGGTCCATCTGAACCTCGGCGTGCTCTACCAGAAGACCGGCCGCCACGAGGCGGCGCTCGGCGAGCTCGAGCGCGCCGTGGAGCTCGAACCGGGCTCGGCGCTGGCCCACTTCAACCTCGGCGTGACCCTCGGCCTGCTCGGCCGCACGGAGCCGGCGATCGCGGCGCTCGAGCTGGCGCTGCGGCTCAAGCCCGACTACGCCGAGGCGCGCTACGACCTCGGCGTACTGCGCCGCCGCCAGGGCGATCTCGAGGGGGCGCTGGCGGCGCTTCAGGAGGTCCTGCGCGAGCGTCCCGGCGCCGCCGAGGTCCACCGCGAGATCGGGATCGTCTACCGCCGCCAGGGCCGGTTCGACGACGCCGCGGCGGCGCTGCGCCGCGCCCTGGAGATCGCCTCCGGCGACGCCGTGGCCCGCACCGACCTCGGCATCACCTACGGCCGCCAGGGACGGGAGGAGGAGGCCCTCGCCGAGCTCCGGCGGGCGATCGAGCTCGAGCCCGGCTACGCCGAGGCCCACTACAACCTCGGCGTGGTCCACGGCCAGGCGGGCCGCGTCGACGAGGCCCTGGCCGCCTACCGCCGCGCCCTGACGGCCGACCCCGCCTTCGCCGACGCGCACAACAACCTGGGGATCCTGCTCGCCGGCCGCGGCGAGCTCGAGGCGGCCCGCCGCGAGCTCGAGCGCGCCGTGGAGCTCAGGCCCGGCCACGCCGAGGCGCACTTCAACCTCGGCGTGGTCTACGATCAATCGGGCCTGCCCGCGGCGGCGCTCGCCGCGGTCGAGCGGGCCATCGCGCTCGAGCCCGGCAGCGAGCGCTTCCGCCAGGCGAGGGCGCTCCTCCTGGCGGCGACTGGCGATGGTTGACAGAGCGCGGATGGCCTCGCGGCTGCTCCGTGTTACCATCTGCCGCCGGGCCGCGACGCGTCCCTTTCGACCGGCGTCTCGTAGATTTCCATAGCACCGCATCCCGAGCCCGAGCATGACGCAGTCCCTCATCGTCATCGGCGCCGGCCATGCCGCCGGACAGGCGGTCGTGAGCCTGCGCGCCGGCGGCTGGGACGGCCGGATCGTCGTCGTCGGCGAGGAGAGCCACGTCCCCTATGAGCGGCCGCCGCTCTCGAAGCAATACCTCGCGGGCGAGATGGAGCTCGAGCGGGTCTTCTTCCGGCCGCCCGCCTTCTACGACGACGCCGAAGTGGAGCTGCGGCGCGGCCGGCGCGCCGTGCGTCTCGACCGCGAGGCGCGCACCGTGACGCTCGACGACGGCCGCGCGCTGCGTTACGACCGGCTGCTGCTCGCCACCGGCTCGCGGCCCCGGCGCCTCGAGCTGCCGGGCGCCGGCCTCGACGGCGTCTGCTACCTGCGCACCATCGACGACGTCGACGCCCTGCGCCGGCGCTTCGCGCCCGGACGCCGGCTGGCCGTGGTCGGCGGCGGCTACATCGGTCTCGAGGTGGCCGCGGTGGCCGTCGAGAAGGGCCTCGACGTCACCGTGCTCGAGATGGCGCCGAGCCTGATGGCGCGGGTGGTGGCGCCCGCGGTCGCGGGCTTCTTCGCCGCCCTCCACCGCCGCCACGGCGTCGACGTGCGCACCGGCGCCCGCGTCGAGGGCTTCGCCGGGACGGACGCGGTGGAGGCGGTGCTCTGCGCCGGCGGCGAACGCCTGGCCGCCGACCTGGTGCTGGTGTGCGTGGGCGTCGTGCCCAACGTCGAGCTGGCGCGCGACGCCGGCCTCCCCTGCGCCGGCGACGGCGAAGGTGGCGGCGTCCGGGTCGACGAGAACGCCCGCACCGCGGACCCGCGCGTCTATGCCGCGGGCGACTGCACGAGCCACCCCAACGCGCTCGTCGGCCGCCGCGTCCGCCTGGAGTCGGTGCACAACGCCGTCGAGCAGGCGAAGACGGCGGCCGCGGCCCTCTGCGGGACGCCGCGACCTTACGAGCAGGTGCCCTGGTTCTGGTCCGACCAGTACGACGTCAAGCTCCAGATCGCCGGCCTGTCGGCGGGCCACGACCAGGTGGTCCTGCGCGGCGACCCCGCCGCCGGCAGCTTCGCCGCCTGCTACCTGCGCGGCGGCGCGTTGATCGCCCTCGACGCCATCAGCTCGCCGCGCGACTTCATGGGCTCCCGGCGGCCGATCGCCGCCCGCGCCAAGATCCCCCCGGAGCGCCTGGCCGACGCCGGCGTTGCCTGGAAAGACATGACCTGAGGAACGAAGAGGATTCGTGATGGCCAAGATCACCTATATCGAATACGGCACCGAGAAAGCGCACACGATCGACGTCCGCAAGGGCCACACCGTGAAGGACGGCGCCGTGGACAACTCGATCCCCGGCATCGAGGCGATCTGCGGCGGCTCGTGCTCCTGCTCGACCTGCCACGTCTACGTGGACGGCGAATGGCTGGCCCGGCTGCCGGAGCAGGAGGACATGGAGAAGGACGTCCTGGAGTTCGCTCACGACGTGCGCGCCAATTCGCGCCTGTCGTGCCAGATCCGGGTGACCGACGAGCTCGACGGACTCGTGGTGCGGATGCCGGAGATGCAGAACGTGTAGGTCGACCCAGGGCGCTACCCTGGGCTTCGATCTCTTGACCCCTACGGGGGTAAGGGGACCGTTTCGAGGTACACTCCATGGACGGACTCGGATCTCAGAGCGGGCCAGCAAGCCATGGGCGTCTTCCAACTCCGACGGGCGTCAGCGGCGTACGATCCAGGTGCCTTCCGTCAGCTCTCGTTCGTTGTCGATCCGTCTTGCCTCACGCACGTGCCGAATTGCCTCCTGCAGAGCTTCGTCTACGAAACGTGCCGAGCTCTCGTTCAACCGGTGTATAGCGGCCAGGCCGTAAACGATGGCGGCGGTGTGGTGGATGAGCAGCTTGTCGATATGGTAACTGTCGAGACCGAGCGGCGAGCCCAGCCAACCTACGACCATGACGGCGCCAGCGAGCATCTCGTTCGGATCATCGACCGCCGCGCCGCGGAGATAGGCTATTCCGAGGTTGTAGAGCGCGAGCTGGGCCTCGATGTCGTCGCTGCCGGCGTCAACGAAAACTTCGCCGGGGGCGGAGCTGCGTACGAGAACCACGTGGTTCTCAAAGTCGAAGAACAGAAAACTTCCATCGCGATCGGGCGAGTGGAGAGCTGAACCGAGGACCCAGCGCGCATTGCGGAGGTTCTCGACGGGATCGCGGATCTCGCCGAGCTCGAGAAAGGCCATTCCCAGGCGGGCGCGTGCGGTCAGAACGTCATGGGGAAGGAGGCCATCCGCGGTCCTTAAGGATGCTAAGATTTTCGCCGCTTGGCGGAGGCTGTCGACCGCTCCGAGGCGATTCGGCCATCGTTCGCTCTCGGCCCAGGTGTCAATACCGAGCTTGCCTATCTGAACGCCTCTCCACAGTGCGAACTGCGCGACCTTGTCGGCCGCTTTCTCCTTCCAGAGGTTTGCGCCGACCTCGATTTCCGTCGCCTTGAGGCTATCGGCGAGCCTGCGTATCCGCACCGGCACGCCGAGGCCTCGGTAGCCGATGGCGTAGTTGGGAGCGATTGGGGTCGTCGGCTGCGCATCAAGCGAATCGAGGGTTCGGGCTTCCTCTAGGAGCTCCTGCGCACGCCGCAGGTGTCCGAGGATCTCCTCCGTCGCGGCAGGTATCGGCTCGGCTAAGTACAGCCGGCCGAACTGCTTTGAAACGTGCGAAGCGACCACGAGATGCTGGAGGGCGAGATTGATGGCGGCCCGCCTGCGTATGGCCGAACTTCCCTCGCTCACCGCGTAGGCATCCTCGTAGACGCGGAGGGCGGCCGACGCGAAGCGGTGATGGGGAACGGCCCGAAAGAGCTCGTCGTAGTCCGGAAGCGACAACACTTGCCGAGTGTTGAGAACATTCCCTTGGGCGCTGGCGGCGGCGACGAGCAGGTCGATCGCGGCAGGCCGCAGGCTCGACGCCGTTCGCGCCGCTCCTCCGGCTTCCCGGACCAACGATTCGAGATCACGAAAGCCGGCCAGTTGGCGACTCGTCTCGCTCAGCTCGATCGCGGCCCGAACCGGCAACGCCTCCTCAACGGGCAGGCGCGCTCCTGTCCGGACGGCGATCCAGCGCCAAACGGACCGCGGAGGATCGAGGGAGCTCGCGAAAGCATCCCAATACGCGTGCCGTGCCGTCTCGAGATGGCCGTGCCGGCTCTCCGGATCAACGGTCCGCCCAGCCTCACGGCGCGCGCAACGCCCTGACAGCTCGGCGATTGTGGCGAACTCGAGGGTCGGCCGAGCCACTTTGAGCTGCAGATCGCCCAACGTGGACGCCACCTCCTCGCAGCGGTCGGGCACGAAGGATCGGTAGTGCCGGAGATCCGCCTGGAGGCGCCTCAGCTCAAAGAAACGGTCGATACGGTATTCGGGGGGTACGGCGATGTAGGTACCAACCACCCCTACAAGCGACGCGCCGATCCAGCCTGCGAGCCGCTTCCATCGACTCTTCGGCCTCGGCTCGACTGCAGCGACGATCTTCTCGAGCTGAACCTCGACGAGAGCCGCCCGTTCGCCAAGCTCGCAAAGCCGGTCGTCAATCTGGCGCAGGCGCTTGCGCGTCGCCCTGGGGACCAAGAAGAATCTCGCCATGGAAGGGAGCTAGTAGTCGAATCTTGCCGGTTGCGATGGTCAGCTCGACATTCGCCCCCTTCCGCGCGCAGGAGCAGCGAGCCGGAGTCGGGCCGCGACCGTCGGGCTTGGCCTTACGATAATAACTTCTCGTTCCCGACACGGTCAAGGCTGCGGTTGGATGAGCAGGGGGCGACGCAAGAAGCAGCAAGGCCGCGGTGCGTGGTCCCCTTCGTGACCGACACCCGCAACTGTCTGCTCGTCGAGCCGGCCGGGACCGTCGACGCCGGAATCCTGGCGACCCTCCAGGCGGCCCTCAAGACCGCATCCAGGTCGAGTTCGAGCTCGAGGACGCCGAGCTCGCCGCCGAGGCCCTCCCGAGCTACGACGACCGCCGCCGGCTCCTCTTCTACGAGGCGGCCGAGGGCGGCGCCGGCGTGCTGCGGCGCCTCGCCCACCCGCAAGAGCACGGCGCGCTCACGCGGGTGGCCCAGCGTGCCCTCGAGATCTGCCACTTCGACGCCGACGGCCGCGACCTCGGGCAGGCCCCGGGCTCCGACGAGCCCTGCGCCGCCGCCTGCTACGACTGCCTCATGTCGTACTCCAACCAGTGGGACCACGGTCTCCTCGACCGCTTCCGCGTGCGCGAACTGCTCGTCGCGTGGACTCCCGGCATCCTCGACGCCTCGCCTGTCGAGATCCCGCGCAACGGTCACCTCGAAGAGCTCCTGCGCCTGACCGACTCGGACCTCGAACGGCGCTGGCTGCGCTTCGTGGACGCCCACGGGCTGAAGCTGCCCTCGGAGGCCCAGGTTCTCATCGCGGACGCCGGCGCCCGCGTCGACTTCCTCTACCGCCGGGAAGGCGCCGCGGTCTTCGTCGACGGACCCCACCACGACGACCCCCGGCAGCGGGAGACCGACCGGCGCCAGGAGAACGACCTGGAGGACCTCACCAAGTCGTCGAAGAGATCGACCGGATCCCCCTCGAGTACCTTCCAGGGCTGCTCCGGATGGTCCGCGCCTTCAGGGAAACGTGACCGTCGAGACAGCCGAAGCGAGCTTCCGACAAGGCTGGCAGGAAGCCCTGGAAGGCGAAATCCGCCCGGTTCCGAGCTCTGGGACGATCTCGATGCCGGCTGACCGGCCAAGGCTCAAGCTCAGGTCGACTACTACGATTTCCCTCTGGACCAGGCGCTCAACTTCGGCTATACTCACCCGAACGGGTCCACTCGATGGCCGCTACGGCCCGTCCGTCTGAATCCGTTGGAGGACCGACTATGGGCTCGGGGAGATACTCTTCAAGCGCTTGGGAGGGTGAGGCTTTTGGTTGGCGCTCTCGCCTATCGGCGCTGGTGCATCACGCCGACCGCGGCGCCAACTCGAAGCAGTGGGGATCAACCGCCGCAGGCCACGGCATGACCCCATTACCCGAAATCCCGCCCGCTATCGATGGTCGGCACGCTGTCGGTACACATTCCGGAGCGCACGAATTCCCCTCGGTCTGTGCGGCGCTTAGACCATGCACAATCGTCTCGAGGAAACAGAAGTTCAGACAGCAACTTCAAGATTGGAGGATGTAATGCCTTCTGAACAATTAAGAATCGAAGTTATCACGGAGCGGCCGGTAGTCCGTACCGACCAAATCTCCGACATCGACGTGGCAATTGATCTGGTTACGAGCAAGAGTGTCGGAACTCAAACGACCAGCTATGCAATCAACCTCTGTGTCGTGATTGACCGTAGCGGAAGCATGGGTTCTGATAACAAGCTTGAGCAAGCCAAGAAGAGCTGTGTCGACATCTATGAGAATCTGAATCCCAATGACAAATTCTCCGTACTTGCATTCGATAATGAGGTGGTATCCGTGGTAAATCCCCAAACCCCTCGAAATCAAGTTAAGGACCGCATACTGGCTCTTTATCCGGGTGGCAATACCGATTTGTCGAAAGGTTGGTATCTCGGTCTGCTCGAGCTGCAGACTTATGCCGCTGACGAGCATATCAATCGTCTCGTGCTTCTGTCAGACGGCATGGCCAACGCCGGAGAACAAAAGCCGACAGTCCTCGGCGCCGAGTCGAGTCGGGCTCGAGATGAGTTGGCTATTACCACGTCAACGATTGGAATTGGAACGGGTTTTCAAGAAGACATTCTTGCAGCACTGGCTCACGAGTCTGGTGGTCGTTTTTGGTTTATTGGAGAGGCTCGTATAGAAGACATTATTAAGGAGGAATTCAGTGGCGCACTCTCCGTAATACTGGAGCGACCAGGAGTCGAATTGAGACTCCCACCCGGCGTTATGGTAATACGTGAGCTGAACGATCTTCCGAAAACTTCGGACCGCTATCGTATTCGACCAATCAAGGCAAATGACAGATTCTGTTTTGCATTGCGTCTTCGTGCCGATCCCGCCAAAATTGTTGGAGACAGATTTCCGATCGGGGCAACGTTACTAGACGGTGCGGGGGTAGTGGAAAAGAGCGAGACATTTCTTAGCCTTGGTTCTGTCGAGGAGTATGTTCAGAGTCCCGAGGATCCGCGTGTGGCAATGATCGTTAGGAAGTACTTGGAGGCGACGTCTGACGAGAAGATTATCGAGCAACTGGATGAAGGGAATGTAACTACGATGCTCAAAATGTTGCAGAGTCAGTCCGATCTCATGAAGGATCTAGAAGCAAAACTTGCAGGTGCTAAGGCAGTTTCGTGGGAGGAAATGGGAGAACGAGAGAGAGAAGAACAGGAGCGGAGAAGAAAAGAACAAGAACGTCATCTCGCCCACCTCCGCATGGAGATTGCAGAGAATGAGGCACTTTTCGCTGTTAGCCAGTTGGTCGATGTTATGCAGGGCCTAGGGCAGACAGATCGAGCGCTCTCTATGCTGGCGCATGCTCGCAAGATGCATCAGCACAGGGGGAATAGGAATCTAGATTGGGGAGAGCGAGGGGAAATGGACGATTGGGCTGCTGGCCTTCTTTGCAATAGAGCCATCGACGTGGTTGATAGTCTTATGAGTGATTATCCGAGTATGCGAGCAGAGCTTGCTGACATCCGCGAGAGAATCAATGAAGAATTGGCGAAGTTTTCCTGAAGGAGCGTGGTCTCCTATCGGTGGAATATTAAGCGGCTTTGGCGGTGGAGAAGGTGCATATGCATCCGGCTACGCCGTCAATGTGGATGTAGGACCGTTCCTCAACGGGAGACTATCTGCCTGCATACGTCTTGCGGGGGATCGAGTTCTCCACGGTGCGGGTATCATCGGCCGCGCAGACGCGCTGCGCTCCTTTCTTGCATTTTACATCGTGACCGATAATACAGAGCCGAGCTTATACAGTGTTCGTCTTGGGGCATTCAAGCAGGGGCGTCTGGTTTCACTTGTCGGTATCAAACAGCCCATCTCGCTTCCAGATGGCGGCGACTTCCATATTTCTCTTCAGTTTTTTTCAGGTGAAGTAGTCGGGCAGGTGCACGTTAAGGACGAGACGCATGCTCTGAAGCATGTGATGCCAGAGCTTCCATTCCCTGGCTATTGCGGTGTGGTGCGTTTTTACGGTTCATCCGCCGTAGTACACAGGATCCAAATTGAGGAAATCGCGATGAAGCCGATCTTGCCCGAAGAGAATAGCAAGGCCGACCAACAGGCACATTCATATAGAGTGTTTCTGTCTCATTCTAGCGCTGACAAAACAGCTGTCATGAAGGTGACGGAAGCATTCAAGGCGGCAAAGATTCCCTATTGGGTGGACCACGAACAGATTACATTCGGCGACGGAATCGTAGCGAAGATCGAGGAAGGGCTGCAGAATAGTAAGTACGTGGTAGTGTGTCTAAGCGAGAACCTTCGAAGCTCTGGCTGGTGCAGGGCTGAATACGGGCCCATCCTTTACAGGGAATTTAGTGGCGATACATCTAGGAGAGTCATTCCTCTCAGCCTCGATGGTTCGGCGGCCACCGACGCTGTGCCTTTGCTGCTTTCCGATAAGATGCGCGCCAATTTTGCAGACCCCAAGAGCTTCTCTGCATTTATCCAGTTCTTGCGCGAATCGACGTAGAGGGCATTCGCCTAGGACTGCGGCTACGAAGGCCGCCGCTTCCAACGCTGCGAGCTCGACGCCGCCTTCTTCCACCCCTACGGCGTCGAACGCGACGACGTTGACTACCGCGGGAAGTGGAATAGAGGAATAGGCGTGGCCCTCGTCCGTTTGCCCAAGAACTGTACCTTCGCCGGCTTGGCCGCGGCCCTGACCCAGCCCGAGGCCTGGAAGGGCGACCTGGACGCCCTCACCTTGTTCATGCCGCGCGGCACCTTCCTCGAAGCGGCGTCCGTTGCTTTCCTGTGCATCTGGGGCCTGCAACAGCTCGCCGCCGGGCGCCGCCTCGCCCTGCCGGCGACTCGGACGCCTGCCGTTACCTGGCGCGGATGGATCTCCACCGTCACCTCGGCTTCCCGCCCGAGCCCGAGGGCCAGCGCCGCAGCGAGGAAGGCCGCTTCCTGCCCCTGCGCCTGGTGACCGACGGCGACGACACGCACCACACCGTCAACGCCACTGCGACCTGATCCTCCACCAGTTCGACAACGCCGCCGAGCTCGTGCCGGCCGCGCAGTGGATGCTCTACGAGGTGATCGACAACATCGTGACGCACGCCGAGGCGCCGGTGCCGGGCGCCGTCTACGCCCAGAGCTACCCCAACGAGCGCCGCCTGGACGTGGCCATCGTCGACGTGGGACGCGGCATCAAGGCGTCGCTCTCCGAGACCCGCCAGGTCCGGAGCCACGGCGACGCCATCACCCAGGCCCTGCAGCGCGGCGTGACCCGCGGCCGGGAAGCGGGCATGGGCAACCGGCCTCGCCGACACCTGGATCGCCGGCGACGAGGAATGGACCTACCTCGACGCCGAAGCCGGACGCGTGGCCGAAGCGGGCGGCCTCGACGTGGCCAAGAGCTGCGTCCACACCGGGGGACGCGAGCCCGCGCGTCGGCTGCGCAACAAGATCCGCGCTCTCCTGCCGTCGATGACGGACCCGCTCGTCGTCGACTTCACCGGCGTCGAGCACGCCTCGAGCTCGTTCCTCGACGAGCTCCTCGGCCGTCTCGCCGACGAACTCGGCTCCGACGTCTTCCAGAGCCGGGTGCGGATCGTCGGGCTGACCGCGAAGCTGCGGAGCATGGCGAACAACGTCATCGGCCAGCGGCTCACGGACCGTGACCGCGTGGAAGGACCGGCCGGTTTCGTGGCGTCCTGAGCCGCTCAGAGGCCGATGGAAGGCGAGAAAATCGCCTCCTGAGACTCTCAGCGGGCGATGAAGGCGGCTTTCATCGTCCGCCTGGAGTCTAAGGACGAGATTTTTCGGCGAAAATCGTGTCCTTAGACTCTCGGCGGCCGACGAACGGCCCCGAAATCTCGTCCTGAGACTCTCAGGAGCCGACGAACGACCGATTCGTCGCCCGGTTAGCAGGGTGGACGGCCGGCGATTCGCGGTGTACCCTCCGCCGAGCTTCTCGGAAGGGGACGAAGGAGTCGTCCGTCTGCCGCTGAGCTTCTCGGCGGCAGGCATCCACCGGTTCCGGCGTCGTCCGAGCGCCTCAGGGGCCGGCGGAGCGGACGGTTCTCGTCGTCCTCCGATCTCTCTGACAGACTTCGTCTGCGATGGACGTCGAGAACCTCGGGCTGACGCCCGCCGAGCGCCGCCTCGCCGAGGCCCTGGACGGCTCGGACGAGGCCCTCGAGGCACTCGCCCGCCGTGACGACGGCGGCGACCTCGCCCGCCGTCACCGTGCCGGCCCGGCGCTGGCGCTGCGCACCGTGGCGCGCGCTCTCACCACGCCGACGTCGTGGCACCGCGACCTCCTCGCCGCGGCGATGCGCCACCTGCAGGCGCGCGCCACGGTCGAGGAGGCGGGCGAGCGCCTGGCGGCGGCCGGCGTCGAGTGGGTGCCGTTCAAGGGCTACGACATGGCGACCCGCTTCTACGCCGCCGCCGAGGAGCGTCCGGCCACCGACGTCGATCTGCTGATCTTGCCGGCCCGCCTCGCCGCGGCCCGTGAGGCCCTCGCGGCGGACGGCTGGCAGCCCCTCTTCACGGGCCGCCGCTACGAGGACTTCCTGGCCGAGGAGAGCTACGCCTGGCTGGCGCGGAAAGCGGACCGGACCCTGATCGAGGTCCATTACCGCCTCTGGGGGATGGCGCCGGAAGGACTGGCCGAGGCCCTGTTCGAACGCTCCCGTCCGGATCCGGGCTTGCCCCCCGGCGGAGGGCGGCTGCGCCCCGCCGACGCCTACTTCGTCGCCGCGGTCCACACCTGGCTGACGCCGCCGCCGCGTCCGCTCACCTCGTGGTGGGACCTGGCCCAGGTCTCGGCCGGGCTGACGGCGCAGGAGGTGGACGACGTGGTCGACGCCGCCCGCGAGTGGGACCTCGCTCTGCCGGTGGCGCTGGCGGCGGAGATCTCGGCGGACCTGTGGCGTCGCGACGGCTGCCGCGCGATCGCGAGCCGCCTCGCCGCGTCGCTGCGGCCCGTCGAGCGCCGGGTGGCGTCGCGGGCGCGCCGTCGCGGCCTCACGGGCCTGACGCTGGCGCGCCTCCAGGCGGCGCGGCTGCTCTCCGGGCGCCGCAGCCGTCAGGGCTGGCTCACGGTCTGGCGCCGGGTGTGGGCGCATCCCGGCGTCGTCGAACGGTCGACCCCCGCGGAGTGGCCGTGGATCCGGCGTCGGCTGGTCTCGCTGGGCCGCTCCTTGGGGCCGGGCTGATCACCGTCGGCTGGCCTCTCTCCTCGCCGGCGTCACTGAAACCAGGGAATACGTCACCGTATTTCTGGAAGGCGGACTAAGCCTGGATCGTCCTCAGGTGGCCGAAGCCCACGAGCTTGCGCTCATCCTCGTCCCACAGCTTCAGGTTGATGCAGCGCAGGCTCTCGAAGAAGGTGATGCGCGTGACGTGCTGGAGCTCCGGCACCTCCTCCATGGCCTGCCGCAGGCGGTAGTTGGGGATCAGGCTCGAGAGGTGGTGGACGTGGTGGTAGCCGATGTTGCCGGTGAACCAGTGGACGAGGGCGGGCAGGTCATAGAACGAGCTGCCCTCGAGGCCCGCGGTGTTGAAGTCCCAGCGCTCGCGGCCTTCCCAGTAGGTGTCCTCGAACTGGTGCTGGACGTAGAAGAGCCAGACGCCGATCGCGCCCGAGAGCAGGGAGATCGTGAGCTGCACGGCGAGAAAGCGGCCGAGGCCGATCGTCTGCCACATCACCAGGGCCACCGCCGCCAGCGCCAGGTTGTTCCAGATCACGCTGCCCCACTCCTTCTTCCACTCCCGCGGCGCGTCGAAGGGCAGCCGGTGCTTGAAAAGGAATTGATACGCGGGACCGACCAGCAGCAGCACGACCGGGTTGCGGTAGAGGCGGTAGCCGTACCGCTGCCAGAAGGGCCGGGACAGGTATTCGCGGACGGTCAGCGTGCGGATGTCGCCGAACTCGCGGCGGTCGAGGTTGCCGGAGGTGGCGTGGTGGATGGCATGGGTGCGTCGCCAGTAGCGATACGGCGTCAGGGTGAGCACGCCGAGCACCGAGCCCAGGGCGTGGTTGGCCCGCTGCGAGGTGAAGAACGAGCCGTGGCCGCAGTCGTGCTGGAAGATGAAGAGGCGGATCGAGAGCCCCGCCGTCGGCAGGGCGAGCAGCAGCGTGAGCGCGTAGGAGACCTCGAGGCTGACCAGCATCAGGTACCACAGGACGAAGAACGGCACGGCGGTGTTGACGAGCTGCCAGATCGCGAGGCGGTTGTCCGCCTTCTTGTAGGGAGCCAGGATCTTGTTCCAGGGGAGGGAGGGAGTCTTCTCTGACACGTGTCTTCTCGTTTCGGGGAGGGTGGGGTTGGTGCGGGGCGGATCGAGGTCGTCCTCGGGCGTCGTCCGCAGTCTACGAGGGTCGCGCGGCGATCTCCACGCGAGAACGTCATGGGAATGTAAGGAAACGCCCCCGTTGTGTCATTTTCGGGGGCGGCGCCTCGGGATCAGCCGGGCCCGTGCGCAGGCGTGTTCTCGCTGACGGCGCGCAGCGCTTCGGCGCGCCGGCGCGACGCCGCCGCCTCGGCGCGGACCGCGCCGTCGTCCCAGGCATCCCTGGCAACCACCCAGCCGCCGAGGTGGCGGCGCGCCAGCTCGGTGAGGAAGGCCAGGTGGTCCTCGCGCTCGTTGAGGGCCGGGACGTAGCGGAACCGCTCGCCGCCGGCGGCGAGGAAGATCTCGCGGTTGAGCTTGTCGATTTCTTCCAGCGTCTCCAGGCAGTCGATCGAGAAGCCGGGACAGACCACGTCGACGCGCTTGACGCCGCGTTTCGGCAGCGCCGCCATGGTCTTGTCGGTGGGCGGCTTGAGCCACGGCTCCTTGCCGAAGAGCGACTGGAAGGTCACCAGGGCGCGCTCGCGCTCGAGGCCGAGCTCTTCGGCGATCAGCCGGGTGGTCTGGTGGCAGAAGCAGTGGTAGGGGTCGCCGTCGAGGAAGTAGCGCAGCGGGATGCCGTGGTAGGAGGTCACCAGCATCTCCGGCTCGCCCTCGCGCTCCCAGACCTCGCGGATCGACGCGGCGAGCGCGCGCACGAAGCCCGGCTCGTCGTGGAACTCGTGGACGGTGCGGACTTCCGGCACCCGCCGCCAGGTCATGAGCTCCTTCATCACCGCGTCGAAGACGGCGCCGGTCGAGGTCGACGAGTAATGGGGAAAGAGCGGCAGCACCAGGACCCTGCGGCAGCCCTTGTCGCGCAGCGCGGCGAGCGAGCGCGGGATCGACGGCTCGCCGTAGGTCATCCCGAGCTCCACGTGGAGCGGGGTGCCGATCCCCTGCCGCAGCCGCTCTTCGAGCAGGCGCGCGATGCGCCGCGAGACGGCGAGCAGCGGTGAGCCCTCGTCGGTCCAGATCGAGGCGTAGAGCTCGGCCGACTTCTTCGGCCGGAAGGGCAGCACGAGGAAGTTGAGGATCAGCCACCACATGACCCGCGGCAGCTCGATCACCCGCGGGTCGCCGAGGAACTGCCGCAGGTAGGGCCGCAGGGCCTTGGCGGTAGGCGCCTCGGGGGTGCCGAGGTTGGCGAGCAGGATCCCGACGCCCGGGATCTCGCCGTGCTCGAAGCCGGGCTCGCCCCGGTAGAGGTTCTTGGGCAAGGTCTCCCTCCGGGCCGTACTCAGGACGGCAGACTGCAGGTTTCCCCCCTCGATCCCCCCTGGGGGACGCAGCCGCGCTCGGCGATGGATTCCAGCACGTCGGCGAAGCGGTCGATCTCCTCGATCGTGGTGTAGACGCTGGGCGAGACGCGGATGCCCTGGAACTCGGGATGCCGGATGCCGACGACGATCATCCGGTGCCGATCCCACAGGTGCTTCGCGAGCTCGACGGCGTCGATCCCCGCGATCTCGACGGTGGCGATGCCGCAGGCGAGCCCCGGTTCGAGGCTGGTGTGGAGTCGCACGATGTCGCGCTCGATGAGGCGCCGCGCCCAGCGGTCGCGAAGGTAGACCAGCCGAGCCGCCTTGCGCTCCGGCCCCAGGCCCTGGTGGAAGGTCAAGGCCTCGGCGATCGCCAGGAAGTTGGCGGCCGGGTGGGTGCCGATCTCCTCGAACTTGCGCACGTCGTCGTCCAGCTTCTCGGGCGCCGCCATCATCGGCCACAGGCCGGCGATCTTGTCGCGGCGCACGTAGAGCATGCCGGTGCCGTGGGGGGCGAAGAGCCACTTGTGGAGGCTGGTGCCGTAGTAGTCGCAGTCGAGGTCGTCGCGGGTGAAGGGGAAGTGGGCGAAGGTGTGGGCGCCGTCGACGACCACCGGGATGCCGCGGCGCCGCGCCATCCGCACCACCTCGCGCACCGGCAGGATCTGGCCGGTGACGTTGATCATGTGGCTCATCAGGATCAGCCGGGTGCGCGGCGTCACGTGCTCCTCGAAGAGGCGCACGACCTCGGCCGGGTCCTCGGCCGGAATCGGGATCGCGATCTGCTTCAGGACGATCCCTTCGCGCCGCTCGCGCTGGCGGAAGGTGGTGATCATCCGCGGGTAGTCCTGGGTGGTGGTGAGCACCTCGTCGCCGCCCTCGAGGTCGAAGCCGAGCTGGCAGATCTGCAGGCTCTCGGAAGCGTTGCGGGTGAGCGCGACCTCTTCCGCCGCACAGCCGAACTGGCGCGCCAGCCGCTCGCGCACGGTCTCGCGTTGCGGCTCGAGCACCTGCCACATGGCATAGGTCGGCGCGGTGTTGGAGTAGGCGAGGTGGCGCGCCATGGCCTCCTGCACGTACTCGGGCGACGGGCTCACGCCGCCGTTGTTGAGGTTCACCAGGCTGCGGTCGACGGTGAAGGCCTGCTGGACCTCGCGCCAAAAGGCCTCGTCGGACGCCGTCTCGGCGGCGCTGCCGGTGTGGCCGAGGGCGGCCTCGGCGGTGGCCAGGGCGCGCCGCGGGTTGAGCGCGGCCACGGCCAGCAGCGCCGGAGTGAAGATCCGCGTCACGAAATCGCGTCGGTCGAGCATCGTTGCGTACCTCCGGGCGTCGTGGAGGGAGCGATTCTATCAGCGGCGGAGCAGGCTTCAGGGAGGGAATCGAGGAAGGGATGGTGCCGAAGGCCGGATTTGAACCGGCACGGGTCGCCCCACACGGCCCTCAACCGTGCGCGTCTACCAATTCCGCCACTTCGGCACGGGCGGGAAGGTCCATTCTATGCCAGAAGGCGCAGGCGGGTGCAAGCCCCGGCGCTAGCCGTCGCCGGCGCCGGAGTCCGTGGCGGCGGGCTCGTCCGTCGTCCCGTCTTCGGCGCCTTCCGCCTCCGGGTCCGCGCCCAGGGTCTGCCCGGGCGCTTCCGGCAGGACGCCTGCGCCCCCGCCTTCAGGCAGCGCGCCTTCGGGCGGCGGGGCGGTCTCGTCGCCTGGCGGCGGCGTCTCCGGCGTCGCCACGTCCGGCGCCGACTCAGCCTCGGCCGCCGGAGTCTCGTCGCCCGCCGGCACGTCGCCCATCACCGAGCCGCCGGAGCCCGACTGGTAGACGCCGATGGCGAGGGTGGTGAAGATGAAGATCACGAAACCGCCGACCGTCAACCGGTGCAGCAGCGAGGCGGCGCCGCGGGCGCCGAACGCGGTCATGGTGCCGCCGCCGCCGAAGACCGAGAGGTCCGCGCCCTTGCCCTGCTGCAGCAGCACGACGAGGATGAGGAAGAGGCTCGTGACGACGTGGATCGTATAGAGAAGGATGCCCATGGTGCTCTCCGCTGTGGTCCGTCTCGGCGGTGGTCCGTCTCGCTTGTGCTGGTGTATCTCGGAGGATCGTCGAGAGGGTTCGCCCGGTCAGGCGCAAGCGCCGATGATAGCGAGAAATTTCGTAGAGTCAAGGCTCGCGCCGCCCACCAGGAAGCCGTCGACGTCGGCGCCGGCGGCGAGCGCGGCGGCGTTGTCGGGCTTCGCCGAGCCGCCGTAGAGGATGCGCACGGCGGCGGCACGCCCGGCGCCCGCCAGGCGCGCCAGCTCGCCGCGCAGGTGGGCGTGGGCCTGCTGGGCGATCTCCGGCGTCGCGGTCTCGCCGGTGCCGATCGCCCACACCGGCTCGTAGGCGAGCTCGAAGTCGGAAAGCGGAGCGGCGAGCGCCGCTGCGAGCTGGCGCGTCAGGACGTCGTTCGTCCTTCCGGCCCTCCGCTCCTCGAGCGTCTCGCCGACGCAGATCAGCGGCACCAGGGCGGCCTCGCGGGCGGCGCGCGCCTTGGCGGCCACCAGCTCGTCGCTCTCGCCGTGGTCGCGGCGGCGCTCGCTGTGGCCGCACAGCGCCCAGGTGCAGCCGACGTCGGCGAGCTGGGCGCCCGAGACGTCCCCGGTGTGGGCGCCGTCGGCCTCGGGGTGGAGGTCCTGGCCGCCCCAGGCCACCGGCGAGCCGGCGAGCTCGCGTCCCACGGTGACCAGGAGCGGGAACGAAGGGAAGACCACCACCTCGGCCGCGCCGCGCCCGAGACCGGCGCGTACGGCGCGGCACCAGCTCTCGGCGTCGCGGCGCCGGAAGTGCATCTTCCAGTTGGCGGCGACGATCGGCCGCCGTGCGGAATCGGTCATCGGCTCTCCTCCTGGCTCCAGTGGCTCAACCCCGGACCGCCTCCCACAGGATCCCCGGCAGCTTGGACGGCGACGGCGAGGCTTCGAAGCGGGTGAGCTTGCGCCCGATCTCGAGCGCCGTCCGGTGCGTTGGGAACCACAGCGGCTTGGGGCGGATGCGGAAGGGCGAGCGCACCACCGTCTTCTGCACCCGCGAGAACATCAGCGTGTTGTGAACCACCCCGCTGCCGCTCTGGATGTCGTAGACGTCGTGTCCGGGAAAGGCGCCCCAGGGCGTGACCACCAGGCCGTAGGCCAGCGCCGCCCAGTTGTTGACCGCCACCGAGCCGTAGCGCAGGCCGGCGATCGCGCGGTCGACGGCGGCGGCGACCTCCGCCTCGCGCAGCGAGGCCGGGTGCACCAGCAGCGTGGCCGAGAGCGTGCCCCACAGCCGTTCGTTGGCGAACTCCACCGCCCGCTCGAGGAACTCCGGCACCGTCGCCGCCGCGAGCGCGGTCTCGGCGAAGACGCTGCAGAATGCCTCGGTGCGGAAGCACACGTCGTCCTCGGCCGCGGGGTCGACGCCGGGCACCAGCGTCCACGGCAACTCGCCCGCGCCGGCGTCGCCGAAGCGCTCGGCCTCGGGATGGGCGGCCACGAAATTGGCGTGGCGCTCGGCGGCGCCCGGATAGTAGGCGGCGCGCGCCGGCACCCTGGCGAGCGTCCGGCGCAGCGCGTCGAGCAGGGCCTGGCGCTGGTCCCAGCCCGCGTGCTGGACGATGACGCGGGTGGCGTTGCAGTTGAAGCCGGCGTTGTTGGTGAGCATCGCCGCCAGGCTCTCGGCGTGGTAGGCGAGGTCCTCGGCCGTCCACGGGCCGGGCACCACGATCGCCGGCGAGACGTTGCCGAGCTCGCTCGAGATCGGCCTGGCGTTGCGCGGCCGGCGCTGCTCCTTGCGCAGCTCGCCCTCCTCGCCGGGGCCGAAGACGATCGCCTCGACCGTCTTGTCGGAGCCGGTGACGTGGATCTCGTCCACCGCCTCGTGGTTGCAGAGGTAGTCGCCCACCTCGGCGCCGCCGTAGACGATGCGCAGAACCCCCCAGTCATGGAGCGCCTGGAAGCCCTCGGCCAGCAGCGGACCGAGGTAGGCGTTCAGGGGGTGGGCCTTGTAGACGACCACCTTGTTCTCCACGAAGAGCTTGTAGAGGGCGTCCATGGGGCCGATCGACGACACGTTGCCGGCGCCGAGCACCAGGCAGACCCCGCCGCGCGGCTCCGGCGTCTTGTAGGCCACGGCCTGGGTGGCGGGCAGCTCCTCGGCGGTGACGCCGGGCTCCATCCACACCTCGCCGACGATGCCGCCGTAGAAGACGCGGTCGTAGAGCGACTGCGGGAAGACCTGGGCCGTCACCTGGCCGTCGGGGCGCGTCGTCACCGGTCCCGGGATGCGCGGCTGGCCGCGGGTGGCGACGTCGTCCAGGGCCTCTTCGAGCAGGCGCGCGTTGCGGAGCACGAAATACGGACCCGCCAGCCACTCCTCGCCGGCGGCGGCGCTGCCTTCGGGGATGCCTTCGGCGGCGCGCACCTGGTCGGCCCAGGCGTCGGCAACGGCGGCGAAGTCGCGGCGGATCTCGCGCAGGATGGCGCGCCGGTCGGGGATCGGCAGCTCGGCCCACTCCTGCTTCTTGCCGGTGAGCACGGCGAGCGCCTCGTCGATGGACTCGCGCGAGCTCGGCGGGATCGCGCCCTCGACGTCGGCGTGCTGGGGGATGCCGGAGACGGTGGTGGCGTTCATGGCGGCTCTCCTGTTGCCGGCCGATCATATCAGTCGGCCGGAGAGGCAGTCTCGGTCCGGGTATACTCGGCGTAGGAGAGCTCTCACGTGAACTACGACCGCAAGGGCCGAAGCCCGTTCTACCCCGGACAACCGGTCCCTTACGAGCTCTTCGTCGGCCGGGCGGCGGAAGTGGAACGGATCCGCCGGGCGACGGAAGCGATGGCGGAGCTTTGCCGGGAATCCGGCGGGTTGCCCAAGCTGATGCACCTGCTGGGTGAAGCCGCTTACTCAATCGTTCCCGATGGCGTCGTGGACCTGCGCAGCGCTCGTGAGGCGATCCGTGCCGCGATGGCGGCCACCGAACTTCCGTCGGAGCAGGGCGCCGGCCGAGTGAATTCGGCGTAGGAGGAGCCATGAAGCGCGAATACTCCGTCGTCTACCAGGAAGTCGAAGACGGTTGGATCATGGCCACGGTGCCGGAGCTGCCCGGGGCCGTCACCCAGGGAAGGGACCTCGCGGAGGCTCGTTCCATGATCAAGGAGGCGGTGGAGCTCCTGCTGGAGAGCTATCGTGACCACGCGGTCCAGGAAGCTCCGGGCAACGCCATCTGGGAGACCCTCACCGTGGACCTGGTCCCTGCATGAAGCGTCGGGACTTGGTCCGCCATCTCGAGAGCCACGGATGTCGTCTCGACCGCGAAGGCCGACGGCATTCCATCTACCGCAATCCCGCCAACGGCAGATGCGCGGCCGTGCCCCGACACCTTGGCGTGGTTCTCCTTGCAGGGAAGGCGTTCGCCTGCTTTCGTCCCGCAGGGACGCTTGCTGGGAGCGCAGGCGTCTCGCCTGCTCTTCGTCCCGCAGGGACGGAGGGGACGCTTGGGCGTCCCCAAAGCAGGCAGGATGCCTGCGCTCCCAGCAGGAAGGTCGCGAGTCCGTTCAGGCTCCCCCGTCTGCACCCCAGCTCAGCGAGTCTCGCACCGAGGGCTTCCCGGTCCACTGCAGACGCCTGGAGCGATTTTTCCACTCCTTCCGCAGCTCTCCGGACCGCGCCCCGGTGTGCGTCAGCCGCATAAAGAGGTACTGCGGACGGCTCGAGCGATTTTTCCAACCCGTCCGCAGTTGCCCTGGAGGCTTCCAGACCCTCGCGCCGGGCCTCCGGAAGTCACCGACAAGGCTCCGAACGGCGAAAAGAGGCGTTCCGAAGCACTGCGGACGGCTCGAGCGATTTTTCTAACCCGTCCGCAGTCATAGTGGAGAGCCCCTGGCGCCTTCGAAACGCCAGGAGGTGCGCTGCGGACGCCAAACTCGATTTTCCCGACCTGCCCGCAGCCGGGCACTGGACTTGGCCCTCATGGTCGAGGGCGATCGGGCTCGCGAGGAGGGGTTTCCAGCGCCAGGGCCTCCTCGAGCAGCGCGATGCCCGCCGGGTCGCCGGCGCGGCTCAAGATCTTGGCCTTGCGGATGAGGACGTCGGCGACGACTGCGCGCTCGCCGGTCGCCCGCGCCAGCTCGAGGGCGCGAGCCGCACGCCCGACCAGCGCACGAAGGCGCGGCCGAACACCCGCACGTGGCCGTAGCCGACCATGGCGGCGATCTCCCGGACCAGAAGGCCGGTGTCCGCAAGGAGCCGGCAGGCGGTCTCCAGCGCAGGTCCTCGACGTAGGCGTACGGCGTGAGGCCCGCCGCACTCCCGGCACCACCGCTCCACCGTGAGCCCGGGATCGAAGAGGTGCTCCTCGAGGTAGGCGAGCAGGGGCCTGACGCGCTTCGGCGCCCGGCGACGATGGCGCCGGATCCGCGCCACTAGCAAGCGTCGAGGGACGTCATCTCGTGGAGGCCCGTTCCATTATCAAAGAGGCGGTGGAGCTTCTGCTGGAGAGCTATCGTGACCACGCGGCACTGCCCTCATCGCGAACGGATACTCTTGTCAGCGACAATCACAAGCCGACCGTGGAGATCGTGTTCAAGGACCCGAAGAAGGCGTCTGCGGACGAACTCGAAGACCGCTTTCCGGCCATTGGATCCAGGTCTGAAGAGGACGATCCCGGGATACTCGCGCGGCGGGTAGACGCGGATGTCACCGATCCCCTTGTCCAGGGTCAGGAGGACTCGAGATTCACTCCGAGCCCGGTCGAGGATGACCGGGTCCGAAGCACCCACGAGTCCCTCGTCGTAGACCGATTCGGCCTCGTGGCCCGCGCCTCGGAGTTCGGCGACAATCTCCGTAGGGAGGTTCTCGTCGATCTTGAACCTCATGCCTCCACCAAAGGCAGGAGGCTCTCTTCATGGGCGAGCTCGGCGGCGTACGCGATGGCGGCGTCGATGTGCTCCGGCTTCAGGGAAGGGTAGCTGCCGAGGACCTCGTCGCGGCTGGCCCCTTCCGCCAGGCTGTCGAGGATGTTCGTCACCAGGACCCGCGTACCGCTAGCGCAGAGCTGCCCGGAGCAAACGTCGGGCTTTGAGGACAGGTGCTTTCGCCATTCGACCACGGTCGAGCTCCTCCTTGTCTCGGACAGTATCAGGAGCTTCTCGACAAAGCGTTGCTTCCTCGGTGACCCGCATCCCTTCGAAGAGTCTAGCTAGCACGGTCGCCAGATCTCGTACGCGCCCTCGAGCGACTCACTCCCTGGCAAGCGCCAGCGCCTCCTCGAGCAGCGCGATGCCCGCCGGATCGCCGGCGCGGCTCAGGATCTTGGCCTTGCGGATGAGGACGTCGGCGACGACCTCGCGGTCGCCCGTCGACCGCGCCAGCTCGAGGGCGCGGTCGGCCAGCGCCAGGGCTTCCCCCAGCAGCGCTTCCTGATCGCGAAGCGTCAGCGGGCGCGGCGGACGCCGGGGCTCCCCCTGGCGCCGGTAGTCGCCGGGCCGGACGCCCGACCAGCGCACGAAGGCGCGGCCGAACACCCGGACGTGGCCGTAGCCCACCATCGCGGCGACCTCCCGGATCAGGATGGCGGTGTCCGCCAGCAGCCGGCAGGCGGTCTCCAGGCGCAGGTCCTCGACGTAGGCGTACGGCGTGAGGCCCACGAGGACGGTGAGCTGACGCAGGACGTCCGAGTCGCGCACGCCGCACTCCCGGCACCACCGCTCCACCGTAAGCCCGGGGTCGAAGAGGTGCTCCTCGAGGTAGGCGAGCAGGGGCCTGACGCGGTTCGGCGCCCGGCGACGATGGCGCCGGATCCGCGCCAGGCTCTCGGTGGCGGCCTGCGACAGAGGGGACGGAAGCAGCATCGGCGGGAGGATAGGAGCCCTCCCCGCGGGACGCGAATCCGCGTCCGAATCCGGAGCCCGGCGTCAAGATCGGGCTATTCCAGACGGAAGTAACGGACGGACGACCCGAGTTCGACCCGCGGCCCGGCGCCCGGCGCTGCCTCGCCGTGCTGCTCGACGACCGCGACGGCGGGGCGGGGGAGCGTCGCCTCGGCCCGGCCCCGCGCGCACCAGCCCGCCACCCGCTCGGTGCCGTCGTCGTGGCGGAACAGGAAGAGCCAAGCGCTCGGCGGCGCCGGCAGGGGGCCGAGGCACGTCGTGCCGCGGAGCTCGCGCTCGAGCGTCGCCAGGGCCTGGAAGCTCGGCCGCCGCCGCGGCGCCTGGCCGCCCTCGCCCGGGGCCACCAGGCCGTAGCCGCGGGCGATCGCCTGCCACCAGTAGACGCGCTCGACCATGTGGGTGGTCAGCGCCAGCAGGTAGAAACGCGCCAGGTAGTCGGCCTGGGTGTCCTCGTCCACCGACACGGAGCGGCCCGCCGGTGAGTGCGGCCCCTCCCACAACGGCCAGTTGACCTCGGTGATCCACGAGCGCGGCGACACGCCCGGCGACGTCTCGGCGATCGCCTGAAGGAGCGTCACCTTGCCCGGCGTGTCGAAGCCGAGCTGGTGGTTCTCGGGGGCGCCGCGGCGGTCCACGTAGAGCAGGCTCGCCAGGGCGTCGAAGCCCACGCCGCGGCACAGGCGAAGGGCCGCCATGGTGGCGTGGACCTCGAAGTCGATCACCGCCGGGCCGAGGATCTCCACCCCCTCGTGGCGGCGCAGGACCTGCGCCGCGCTCGCCGCCAGCTCGGCGTACTCGCCCAGCGTCCACACGCCCCACTTGCTGCGGTTGATGGCCTGGCCGACCTGGAAATGCCGCCCGTAGGGCGCAAAGAGCTCGCCGAGCTCCTCCACGCGGCTCGCCCAACGCTCGCGGTCGCGCACCAGGTCGCGGTTCTGGGGGAGGGCGAAGGCGAGGTCGTAGCCACGACCGTGCAGCTCGCGGGCGAGCTCGAGCTCGTGGCGGTCGTCGTCGGCCCAGGGATGGAGGCGCAGCAGCACCTTGCGCACGCCGAGGTCGTCCAGGGCCGCCAGGAGCGCCTCCGGCGCTTCCGGAAACGGCCGCGCGCACACCCCAACGCCGTCCCACGGAACCGGCGCGCCGTAGAGCCGACGCCGCAGCTCGCGGTAACGCGCCAGCACCGCGGGCAGTGCGGTCAGCGCGAGGGCCGTCTGCCGCGCGTGGCTCGGCAGGTCGGCGAGCCGCACCCGCGTCTTCGTCCAGCGTCCGGCGTGCTGGTGGGGTTGATCGGAGAGAGGGTCCCAGACGATCTTGTCGCGCGCCGAGGCGCCCGCCGCGGCCTCGGGGATGTGGGCGTGGGCGCGCCGCGGACGCAGAGCGCCGGCGAGCCTGCCCGTCAGGCGTCGCCAGCGCTTCTTGCTCTCGATCTTGAAACGGAAGCCATGGTGGAAAAGACGGTAGAGCGCGACGTGGGCCGCGCCGGGCTCGCCGCCCCAGTACGCGGCGAGGAAGCGCCGCTGGTCGGCGCGGCGGAAGATCGCCAGGCGGCACAGGTCGCGGCTGCGCGCGAACGCGCCGAGCCGGCGCCGAACGCGCGCGCGGTTGAGGTCGACGAGGTAGAGCCGGTGGGGGTCGTCCCGCGCGATCAGGACGTTGCCGATCGACAGGTCGCGGTGGAAGAGCCCCGCGCCGTGCACGCGGGCGAGCAGGCGGCCGAGGTCGTCCAGGAAGGCCGGGTAGTCGATCCCGGAAAAGTCCTCGCGCTCGCTGCCGGCCTGGACCGCGCGGAAGAGGTAGCGCGCCTCCACCACCTCGCCGAGGTGCCGGCTGACGAAGAAGGAGGGTCCGTCGGCGCGCTCGGACTCGATCAGCAGCGCCGGCTCGGCGGTATCGATGCCGGCGGCGACGAAGGCGCGCGCGGCGCGCCAGGCGCGCGCGGCCTTGCTGCCGCGCAGGCGGCGCAGGGTCCGGGCCTTGAAGCCACGGTTGTTGAACTGCTTGACGACGACGTCCAGCGGTCCGCGGCGGCCGGCGTACCGGGCGCGGTAGAGATAGTTGCGGCCCCAGTGGACGGTGGCCTCGGCCGCCGCCGGATCGGCGAGCCGGCGCACGAGGTCCGCGAGGTCGCCCGCGGGCTCGCAGCCGCGGGCGACCTCGCCGCGGAAGCCGGCGAACACGAAAGGAGTCGTCTCCACCGGCGTCAGACCTCGAGGATGTCGAAGCGTTCGTGATGGAGCTGGGCGTCGCTCTGCAGGATGATCTCGGTGTCGAGCTCGCGCTCGAGCTCTTCGAGGACGGCCCGCTCCTCGCGCTGCAGCGCCCGCGCCACGTCGGGATGGACGCGCAGGAGCACCTCGCGGTCCGAGAAGCGGCCGCGCTGGCGCAGGAGCTGGCGCCGCATCTCGAGCGCGATCGTCGACAGCGCCTTGATGCGCCCCACCCCGTGGCAGTAGGGGCACGGCTGGGTGAGCTGGCGCTCGAGGCTCGGGCGGGTGCGCTTGCGGGTGATCTCCACCAGGCCGAACTCCGAGATGTTGAGGACCTTGTGGCGCGCCCGATCCTTGGCGAGCTCGGCGGCCAGGGCCGCGAAGACCTCTTCGCGGTGCGACGGCTCGATCATGTCGATGAGGTCGACCACGATGATGCCGCCGAGGTTGCGCAGACGGATCTGGCGCACCACCTCGCGCACCGCCTCGAGGTTGGTCGTCAGCACCGTGTCCTCGAGGTTGTGGCTGCCCACGTAGCGGCCGGTGTTGACGTCGATGGCCACCAGGGCCTCGGTGGGATGGATCACGATGTGGCCGCCCGACTTGAGCCACACCTTGGTCTTCAAGGCCTCCTCGATCTCGGCGTCGATCTCGAAACGCTCCATCAGGGTCGAGTCGCCGAGCTTGACGCGTCCCAGGAGGGCGGGCTGCACCTGGTCGACGAAGTCGACGATGCGTTCGTAGGTGCCCTCGTCGTCGACCCACAGCACGCTGAACTCGCTCGAGAAGTAGTCGCGCACCACGCGCAGGGCGAGGTCGAGGTCGCGGTGCAGGAGCGCCGGCGCGCGCACCTGCTCGCCGCGGCGGCGGATGCGCTCCCACAGCCGCATCAGGTAGGCGAGGTCGCTCTGGAAATCCTCGCCCGTGCCGCCGGCGCCCGCGGTGCGCACGATCAGCCCGTGGCCCTCGGGCCGCATCGGCTCCAGGAGGTCGCGCAGCCGCTGGCGCTCCGCCTCGTCCTCGATGCGCCGCGAGATGCCGAGGTGAGGCTCGCCCGGCAGCAGCACGAGATGGCGGCCCGGCAGGGTGACCTGGGTCGTCACCCGCGCTCCCTTGTTGGCGAGCGGGTCCTTGACGATCTGCACCATGAGCTCCTGGCCCACCTCGAGCAGCTCGTCGATCGAGCGCTCGGGCGGCTCGCGGCGATCGCCCAGCACGTCGCCTTCGCCTTCGCCGTCGCTCTCGCCCTCGCCGTCGAAGTCGAAGTCGGCCAGCGGGTCGGTGACCTCGCTGACGTAGAGGAACGAGTCGCGATCCAGCCCGACGTCCACGAAGGCCGCCTGCATGCCGGGCAGCACCCTCTTGACGCGTCCCTGGTAGATGTTGCCGACCACGCCGAGCTGCTGGCGGCGCTCGATGAAGATCTCGGCCAGGCGGTCGTCGTCGAGCACGGCGATCCGGGTCTCGTGCGGGTCGCTCGACACCAGGAGCTTCTTGTCGCTAGCGGTTGACATAGCGGCGGTAATCGACGTTCAGGACCAGGCTGGCGGCGAGGTAGTTGAAGAGCATGAACGAGCCGCCGTAGGAGATGAAGGGTAGCGGAATCCCGGTGATCGGCAACAGCCCCACCACCATCGCCGTGTTGTAGACCACGTGGGTGACGACCACCGCGAGCAGCCCCACCACCAGCAGGATGCCGGCGCGGTCGCGGCTGCGCATGGCGATGCGGGCGGCCGTCGAAATGAACCAGGCGAAGAGGCCGAGCACCGTGATCACCCCGAGGAAGCCCCATTCCTCGGCGAGCACCGCCATCACGAAGTCGGTCTGGCGCTCGGGCAGGAAGCGGAGCTGGCTCTGGGTGCCCTGGCCGTAGCCTCGGCCTGTCCACTGGCCGGAGCCCACCGCGATCTTCGACTGCCGCACCTGGTAGCCGGCGCCCAGCGGGTCCTCCTCGGGCGCGAGGAAGGTGCGCACGCGCTGGCGCTGGTAGTCCTTCATGCCGAAGCTCCACAGCCCGAAGGCCAGCACCAGGCCGAGCAGCGACGCGGCGACCAGCAGCCGCAGGCGTACGCCGGCGACCAGCAGCATCGCCGCCAGCATCGGCAGGAACATGGCGGCGCCGCCGAGGTCGCGCTCGAGCGCGATCAGCCCCATGGGCACCACGGTCAGCACCGCGGCCACGGCGATCTGGCGCAGGCCGAGGAAAGGCCGGTCATGGCGCGACAGGTAACGGGCCAGCAGCAGGACGGTCGCGATCTTGTGGAATTCCGAGGGCTGCACGCGCACCGGGCCGAAGGCGAACCAGCTTCGCGCGCCGCCCGCCTCGTGCCCCAGCACCAACACCAGCACGAGGGCCACCAGGCCGAGGCCGTAGAACATCGGCGCCGCTTCCACCAGCCAGTGGTAGTCGAAGAGCAGCGCGACGGCGAGCGCCGCGAGCCCCACCAGCACCCACAGGGCCTGGCGCGCGAGCAGGCTCTCGGCCTGCTCGGCGCTGGCGCTGGCCACCGTGGCCAGGCCGATCAGCGAGAGCAGGAACGCCGCCGCCAGCGGCCCCACGTTGACGTTGCCCAGCCGCCTGAGCGCCGTCTGCTCACCCTCGAGCGACGACAGCCGCGAACGGGGTAGGAGGAGGGATCGCATCGCAGCGTCAGGTCAGGAGACCGGAACCGGCTCCGGCGTCCGCCGGCCGAAGTACGTCTCGAAGAGCTCGCGGGCGATCGGCGCCGCCACCCTGGAGCCGCCGCCGCCGTGCTCTACGAAGACGACCACGACCAGCCGCGGATCGCCGGCGGGAGCGTAGGCCACGAACCAGGCGTGGTCGCGCAGCTCCGGCGGCAGCTCCTCGTTCTTGGTCCAGGTCTCCTGGCGCACCACCTGGGCGGTGCCGGTCTTGCCGGCGACGTCGAGGCCGGCGATCCGCGCCGGCCTGCCGGTGCCCTGGGAATCGTTGACCACCTTCCACAGCGCGGTGCGAACCAGGTCGAGGTGCTCGGGCGAGATCGACAGCGGCTCGCCGCGCCGCACGGGCTCGTCGAGCACCAGGCGGGGCTCGACCACGTAGCCGACCGCCAGCGCCCCCGTCATCACCGCCGCCTGCAGCGGCGAGACCAGGATGGGCCCCTGGCCGATGGCCACCGAGATCGTCTCGCCCGGGTACCAGCGGGTGCCGCGCACGCGCTCGCTCCATTCCGCATCGGGCACCAGGCCGGGCTTCTCGTCCTCGAGCGCGATGCCCGTCGGGCGGCCGAGGCCGAAGAGGCGGGCATAGTGGGCGATCGGCTCGATGCCGAGCTTCTGGCCGAGGTGGTAGAAGTAGACGTCGCAGGAGTCGCGGAGCGCGCGCTCGAGGTTCTCGAAGCCGTGGCCGCGGGATTGCCAGCAGCGCCGGCGGTGGTTGTACAGGCGGGTCGATCCGTTGCAGTAGACGCCGGACTCGGGCGTGATCACGCCCCGTTCGAGAGCGGCCAGGGCCATCACCATCTTGAAGACCGAGCCGGGGGCATGGGTCTGCAGCGTGCGGTTCTGCAGCGGCCGCCGCGGGTCCTCACTCAACGCCCGCCATTCCTCGGGGGTGAGGCCACGGGCGAACGCGTTGGGGTCGAACGACGGCGACGAATAGAGCGCCAGCACGTCGCCCTGCCGCGGGTCGAGCGCCACGACGGCGCCCGC
>Ga0299906_10000624_pt1 | contig 31924 bp, 42 predicted proteins | sample RVTome_14_FD_200259 | JGI IMG/M metagenome (GOLD analysis project Ga0299906, IMG submission 200259) | Soil microbial communities from uranium-contaminated site in the Upper Colorado River Basin, Wyoming, United States - RVT145D125 (version 2) ...
GACCATCGCGGCGTCCGGCGTCGTTGGGGGTCGTTCACTCGAAAAGACCAAGCCGAGGCGTTCGGGCGTCGCCTCGAAGAACTCGCGGATTGCGTGCGGACGGAGACTCGGCCGTCGCCGGGCCCTGCGGATTGGCTCGGGCATCTGGGCCCCCGCGACCGCCGGCGGCTGGAAGCGGTCGGGTTGCTCCAACTCTCGTCCGACGTCTCCTCGGCGATCGACGCATGGGAAACCTCGCTCCGGAACCGCGAACGGACGTCCAGCCACATCCAATCCCACACAGCACGCGTCAGGATCGCCGCTGAGCGACTCGGCGCTGTCCGGCTGACCGATTTGACGCCGGAAGCCGTAGAATCGCTTGTAGCGGCCCTGAGGCGTGAAACTGCCGATCATTGGGCCCGGTCCGCGGCGACGGCCAATCACTACATCGTGGCGCTGAAGCACTTCTGTCGTTGGTGCGTGGACACTGGACGGTTGCCGCTTGACCCGTTGGCCAAGGTCCGCCGACTGGCCGTGCTCGAGCGCGCTAAGGTGCGTCGGGCCCTGCCGCCGGTCGATATCGCCAAGCTCCTGAAGAAAACCGAGGGGACGCCGCGGGGGTGGCTGTACCGGCTCGCCATCGAGACGGGCTTTCGCTACGGCGAGCTCGTGAGCCTGACGCCGGGCTCGTTCGTCTTGGCCAAGGCGCCCAGCGTGACGGTCGCGGCGGCCTACTCACGGAAGCACCGGCGGGACCGGACGGTCCCCTTGCTCAAGTCGACGGCCAAGCAACTCAAGGATTGGCTCCAAGAGCGAGCGCCGGACGCTCCGCTCTTCGCGGGCCTTCACGCAAGGCCCGAGCTGGCCGCCCCGGTGTTGCGATCCGACCTCGAGGGCGCCGGCGTGAAGCAGCCCGACGCCTACGACTTCCACTGCCTGCGGCACACGTTCTGTACGCTGCTGGGCCGAACGGGAGTTGACCTTCAGACATTCATGAGCCTGACGGGGCATCGCTCGGCGACGGTAGCGCTCGGCTACATTCACGACGACGAGGGCGAGCGGCGCAAGGCCATGACCATCGTTCGGGCGATGTCGGCTGGCACTGACGTGGCACGACCAGGAGACGAAACGACGTAAGTCCAGTGTTGACAATAGCTTACGCGGCATGCGGCACGGACTGAAAATCCGTGTGTCGGCGGTTCAAGTCCGCCTCTGCCCATTCACTCCAAACGGCGTTTTCGGCCGTAAACCACTGGGAACACAGCACTTACGCGACTACCCGACGACGGCACATAGGAGCCCATGCCTACCGTATTCTTCCCAAACTGTGGCACGAATCTGGCACTGTCTGTTAGGGCGATGCCGAACGTGTGGTCCGGTGTCGAGTTGTCGACGTTTTGTCGACAACTGAGTTTGGTGGCCCATTACCGGGAGGTGTCGGGTGTGTGTCGGGTAGTAGCGTTAGCTCGGCGCGCAGAATTGCCTATATTTCTCGGCATTCGTCGTCCGAGGTGTCGGCTTCGGTGTCGGGTGAAGTGTCGGCTAGATTGGGCTCAGCGGTCCGGGATGACCTCTCCGTGCTCGTCGAGCTTGATGATCTTGTTGCGGACCCCCCAGGCGATGATCTTGTTCAGCCGGCATGGGTACTCGTGGACCATTTGGGCGATGTCCTGCCTGGACGTGCCGGCCCGAAGGGCGTTGAGGATGCGAAACCGTCGGCGAGCTTGCCACTTCCGTCGGCCCCGCATGTCGAGCGCTTGCGCGATCTTCCGCTTCGGCACCCGGAGCACGTCCCGGAACTCCGGGATGGAGTCGCAGCCGAGGGCCTCGCGGACGTCGGCGACCTTTTGCCGAATCTGCTCGAGCTCCTGGGCGTGCCTGCGGCGGCCGGCACTGCGGCGCTCCGCCATCCGGCGGAAGTAGCCTTCGGCCTTGCGCCGGCACGCCGGGCAGAGCGCGTCACACAAAGCGACGTGGTTTGACATAGGCTCCCAGTTCCTTCAGCCGCTTGCGGGCGAACCCGCGGGCAACTCTGGCCTCCTTGGCGACCTGGCTGACGATGTTCCGGAAGTCGGCGCCGTCCCGTTGCATGCGGTGGATGACTCGGTCGACGTCCTTGGTGCGCTGCGCGAGGCTGCGCGGCTTCGGTTTGGGCCCGGGCCGCTTCGGGGGCGGCAGCTTGAAACACTCGGTTGCGGCGCGGCCTTCAAGCACCGGAGGCCTCTGCCTTGGCGATCGCGTCGCGCAAAACTTGCCCTGTTTCATCGCTCCAGTCGCTGCCCATTTGGTCGATTCCGGCAAGCGCCGCCTTGCACGCCGCGAGCAGCGCGTCGCGCTCGGCGAGGTAGTGGGCGCTGTCGCGTAGTCGGTCCGCGAGAAATTCCGCGTCCCCCTGTCGGGTCATCTCTTGTCGCACTATCCGCTCCGTAACCGCGCCCAAGTGGCGGCGCACCCAGCTGATGATCTCATTGGGTGTAAAGCTCGGCGAGTGCTTCGATTCCGTCGTCACGTCATTTCCTCCTCTGTGTATCGGACTGCTTTAAGCGACCAAGTCCAGCCCTCATCGCGAGCTGCTGCATCGCTTATCGCCTGCGCCTCTTTGAGACTGCGAGCCTCGACGATCCTCACGTCCTCGTCAGGTCCGCCCATGCCGCTCGCCGTTGGGCGGCGAAGGGTAATTGCGTATTTCTTGGTCATTTTCCATCGCGATCCTTCCGCCTCGGCGTGCCTCGATCACTACGACGCGGCCACTTGGTACGCCGAACGCTTTCACCCGCCCAGTGTTTTTGGGGGTTTCCATGCTCAAGCCCTCGGCCTGTCCTGTTCTATGGTGAGACTGATCACGTCGGCACAAGATTCCACGGAATCAGGAAACCCAACTTCCTCGTCCATCGGCGCACCGTTTAGCGTGTCCTCAAGCCACCCCTGGAGCCTATTCAGATCGGAACCACAAACACTTTCGTCCTCGCAAATCTCAAAACGCACGATAGCGCATATATATTTTTTCATGTTCTATCCTTCAGGTGGCGCGTCGTGTTGCTTTGCGCATGTACGAGTTGATGGGTGTGCAGCGACTGCCTAGTCAGGTAGCCGCAGAGATCGTAAATCCCCTGCATGCCTCTCGGCGCAACCAGTTTGTCTCCGGTCACGCTCAGGATGTCACCAAGATGAAAAGCTCTGCTCATATCCTCGTCACCTTTACCACATTGCCACCGGCGCGAGCATGAACAGCGCCGCCACGCCGATGATGATGATTGCCCCGGCGACCACGAGCGCCAGCAACTCGATACCGCGCCAGACCGCCTTGCAGGCCCGGCGTACTGCGTTACGCTTCGTCATTGTCCTCGACTCCTCACTCGGGTTAGGGGACCAAGCCCCCGGCGTTCACGGCGCGCGGGGGCTACTTCTTTTTCATGGACAAATAAGCGCTCCATCATCAACGCCAAACGCCCGCACGCGCCACGCCCACGCTCTTATTCCACGCCAGATCGCCCATGCAGTTCGTCGCCAACGCGGCCAGAACCGCTGCTGGCACTCCCAGCAGACAAAGCCGCATGGGTAGCCGTCGGTGTCGACGCCAGCAGGCAGATCAGCCAATCGCACAACAGAATTCGAGTGCAGCCAGCCGGAACCAATGAGTGCGTGCGTACAGAACGGGTATTGCGTGATGCGGAACACTCCGGGGGCGATGTCATCCGGCACGCCCGGATCGCTTACGACCAGCAAGGGCGGCTTATCGGCCTCGTGCGAATACTCCCGGCATAGACAGCAGGCGAAGTAGTGTTGCTCCATGTCGCACTCGCAACAACAAAGGCACTCGTCCCCGTTGGCGTCGCGGGCCGGGTGCAGCCATTCCTCGATCGTTAGTGGCCGCTCACAGTACAGGCACGCAGGGAGTTTCATCTCGCTCTCGCTTTCAGGTCCGGAAGCATCTCGCGCAGCTCCTTGAGGTACCTCTGCGCGCACCGCTTCCAGCCCTTGGGGAACTTGTGGCCGCAGCCGCGAAAGCCGAGCAGCCGCTCCATGCGGGCGATCTCCGAGACGCAAGCGCGGTGCGCTTCTGCCGGCGTCATCGGCTTGTCGGATACCAGGATTCCGTGGGCGTCCATAATCGGCGCGTCCGGCCCGGCGGCCGGACGAAGGACGCTTGACCGTGTGCGCCCGCGCCGGTGCGGCGAGTGAATCAAGCGGCCGCTGTTTCGGCTGGCTCCTCGGCGTTGTCGTCGGCTTTTGCTAATGGCGCTTCTGGTGCCTTGCGGTCCGCCCAGAACTTCTCGAGCGCGTCCGCGATCCGATTGGCTCGGGCCTCGCCGATGCCCTCGATGTCCGTAAGCTGACGGTCCTTCGTGTAGTCAGCCAACGCGCCGATCGTCACGATTTCCTTTGCGGCCAGAAACTCGCGATCCTTCGCGGTCAAGCCGTCGAGGTCGGCAATGTCCACTGCGCGCCACATGTCGTCAGCCGGCGTGACTTCCTCGACCGGCTTCGGTGGAGTGGGCACCGAGTAGAGCGGCTCCTCATCGCTCACGATCGAGCGCATTTTGCGAATCGCGGCCGCCAAAGCGCCCTTGGCGTCCTTTAGTTCCTGTGCCTTGCGGGCGACGTAGTTTTCCGCCGCTTGGATCGCAAGCTCCTGGTCCCGGATCAACTGCAACGTGTCCGCAGGATCCGGGGGTCCTACTTTCACCGTGCTCTCTGCCATCCTTGGTGCCTCCTGATTTGGGGGGAAGGTTAAAGGGGGGGAGAGCCCATTCGTCCGGCTCTTCCCCCCCCCTAGGGGTTCATTGCGCTTACGCCCACTGCGCTTCTTGGTATTGCGGGACGCTGGTTGCGAGAGCTTCCGCGACCTGCGCCCGGAAAGTGTCAAGCTGCTTGAAGAGTTCCCGTTGTGGTACGTCACCCTCGGAGCATTGGTACAGGTAGCACGTCAAGGATTTCAGGAGTTGCCATTCATCGCCCGAGTGTTCCCAGGCGAACGTAAACGGCTCATCCGGCATCATGGAATCGGCTTCGCCGTATCGGGCGTGGACCGCCGCTATGTTCATGCTGAGCAGGTCGCGTGCGAGCTTCTCAGCGGCTTCACGCCGTTCACAACCTATCGGGAGTTGGATAGGAAGGCTGCGCCCCAAGTATCGCAGCGGCCCGGAGTTGCGGTCTGGTAGCTCGGCAATCCAGGTGACAATCCGGTTAATGGTCGAGTCTTCGACGATGTACGCGCTCACGTTTACACCTCCCCCGCTACAGCCTTGGCCGTCAAGCTCTTTCCGCAAGCCCCGGCAGGTGCTCAATGATTTCCTCTTGCGCGACCCGCCCTGGCCGGCGGGTCGTCGCGTTTCAATCCTTGGCCGGCTCAGACTCAGACACATTCATCGCTGCTCGTTTCGACAAGACGGCTCGCACGGACTCAACGTCAAAGAGGCGTCGCCGTCCGATGCGCAAACACGGGACCGCCCCCGCATCGGCCTGCTTTCGCAGCCAAGCCATCGGCAGGGCCAAGCTGGTAGCCAGCACGTCTAGCGAGACGAACTTCTTTGAAAGAGTGCTCATGCCCCGCTCATCGAGCGATCGCACTCTGCTTCAGTCCATTTGGCGAGGTTGAGCGCGATTTGAGCGCAAAATGAGCGCGCGGCAGGCCGAGCCCGTACCGGAGCACGATTTCGCGCTGGTGCTCGCCGCAACTCTCGCCATCGGCTCGAATGCGCCTCCAAGCCAGGCAGTTGACTCCCAATGCACGGGGTGCCTTTGGCGAGTCCGCATCGCCATCGCACGCCGGATAGTTCGGCCTCGCAGAGCCGGCGGAGGCCTTGCTCGGCGGCCCGAAATAGTCCGCGTACCGTCCAGCCTCCCAATCCTTGCGGAGTACGCGCATCCGCAGATGACACCGATCGCTCATTGTCATTCCCTTTCGTTTACCGCACGCTCTCAGCTGACCCAGAGTCAGCCACCAAATCCGCGCAAAAAAAAGCCGCGAAGGCAAGGGGCCGGGCCGGACTGCGCCCGACCCCCGTAAAGGGATCATTGAGCCGACCAAGGCAATCCGGCGGCCACGCGCCAGGTATCGTAGAGCCGTGTGGATCGAGGTCCCCGTCCATCGGGCGCGTACACGCGGACGACGTGGGTGTACTGGTCGCCGTTTTCCTCTGCTTCCTCGGCTGCCAACTCGTACTCCAGCGGCACCGCCGCATACAACATTTTTTGTTTTGCCGCCGTCAACAGGGCAACGTCTGCCGACATGCCAGTTGGCACATTGGAGACCATAGCCCCGCGATCCCCCACCCTGTAGACTCGGTATGCATCAGTCGTTATCATCGTCGTCTCCTTCACTTGCCCCCGGCTGATTACGGCAAGGGGCGGACGCCAGCCGGGCCAACGCCCGCCCCCCGTAAAGGACTCTAGAGACTAACTCCGAACTTGCCCGGATCGGCGTGCATCGCCTCGCGCAACGCCTCCAAATCCGCATCGTGGAAGCGATCAGCGATGCGCACGATGGCCGCACGCTCCGCGACCGAGTATCCGGCTCGCTCGTCGCGGCCACCCAGGCGAGCAAGCAACTCCCTCTCCTCATCGTCGTAATCGGCGAGGCCTGCGGTGTCTAGGTCTAGCAGTGTTTGGACGCTCGTCATTTTCGTCTCCTTTACTTGCCCCCCGGCTGAACTTGCCCGGATCGGCGTGCATACCTCAAACCTCAATCACGTCATCGACGCCGTTAGCGTCGATCGTCAAAACGCATCCGCCGCACGATCCAAGATGCTCCTGTAGCGCCCTCGTGGCCATCCAGTACGCGATCCGTCCGTCTGTTGTTGATCCGGGGATGCGCTCAGCATCGACAAGCGCCTGGAGTCTCGCGACCGCCTCGGGATCGCCAGCGCACGCAAGGTAGCAACTGCCCTCATTCGCAAATCCCCGCGGCGACAGATACACGCCGACGTATTCCGCCTTGCCCCACTTGGTCCGCTCGATTGTTTCCATCCGTCGTCTCCTTCACTTGCCCCCGGCGCACCCCGCCGGGATGGGCGTGCGTGCTCACTCGCCGCACAACCAAAGTGTGACACAGGACCGCAGTAAGTCAAGGTACAGTGGCAAAATGAACGTAACCTCTTATTCTATAAGGACTTACGTTCACTCCGTCCGACTGTTCCCTGCGCGCGATTTCACAATGTTCACAAAGTCCCTGGGCCACCCTCGGAGCCCACTTCGGCGTGGGTCCGATAAGGTGTATCCTGTTGCACTCATTGTCAGCAGGGGCGTGAGACGTTCAGCACGAGAGGATTAATGGGCACTCTGCCCACCCATCTTACCTCGTGGCGTTCGGGCGGGGGGAGATACGCCCCGGGGACACCGTCGCGGGCCACCGCGTGCGCGTGCGCGAGGGGCTTTGGGACCCCCCGTTGGGCTTCGGAGTCCCGCGACGACGGCGGCGGCGGCTGTGTATATCCCCCTGTCGAGACATACGCGGGTGGGAGAAAGTGGCTGGTAGTGGCCGGAGAAGTGTCGAGGTGAAAGAGGGAAGCGTGGTTTCTCTTTGGGACCCCCGTCTGGACGGGGCTGGACGATGGTTCTTCAGGGGTGGGAGGTTATTGGTACAGGGCACCCGGGCGTTCCGATACGTTTGTCAAGCCTCGGTTCATTGGGCTTTAGCCGGAAACTCGTGCGGTTGCGTCGCCGCTGGGGTTGGCCGGTCCTACCAAACCTTCCCTGCCGAGCCCCGCCGGGTGCGCCCGGGGCTCCGATCTTTCCGGTCTGAGTTACCAGCCTTCGACGCGCCTGGTCTCACTTCGCGGCCATTCTGGTCCCGGTGTTTGCCGGGTGGCGGTCGGGAATGGCGTCCGACTGCTGGGATGTCGGGGCTGGCGAGGCCAACAGCCCCAGCGCAAAAAAAGTGCCCGCAGGGCCGAGCAGCCGCGGGCGGTGAAACGGTTGCTCCTATGGGGAGCGGATGAGAGCGGTCGGTTGCTCGGCCAACCTACTGCCTACTGTCGGCTGGAGTCAAGCGGACTCTTGAGGAAATTCTGGGGCGACTCTCGTTTCACGTGAAACCAGCCGGTTGCGTTGGTGCCTACCGCCAGGCCATCGCTAGGTATGCGCCCTCGCCTTCAAGGGTCACTGATTGGCCGGGACGGATGAACATCGGGTTGGATGTCTTGGACGATCTCTTTGAGCAGTTTGGCGTCGAGCCCGAGTCCGAATCGCTGGGCTGCTCGGCGCGCCGTGTGCCGGAGCTGGGCGGCGGATTTGGTGAGGTGGCGGCGTCTCGCCTTCACGCGATTAGCTCCAGTTGGTTCCCGCGCAGCCGCTCGTTCGCCAGGTCGATGTACTCCGGGTTCAGTTCGAGTCCGACGCAGTTGCGTCCCAGTCGTTGCGCGACCGTCGCCGTCGTGCCGCTGCCGATGAACGGGTCGAGCACCGTTCCGCCCTTAGGACAGCCGGCCAGGATGCAGGGTTCGATCAGCTTGGGCGGGAAGGTAGCGAAGTGGGCCTTTTTGTAGGACCTCGTCGGCACCGTCCAGACAGAGCGACGGTTTCGCTTCTCATACACTGGCCGTTCATAAGTGCGAGATTGGTAGGTTGGCGGACGCCGTTCACCTTGCATCAGCAGCTCAACGGACGTTCGCGGCTCTTTTCCGACGCCCCATCCGCTGGGCACAACGATTTTCTTTTGCGGCCCAAAGGATGCGCCGCCGGATACGCCGGACGCTGGCTCCGCCACCGCCTCGGCGTCGTAGTAGTATCGCTCCGACTTGCTTAGCAGGAAGATGTACTCGTGCGCTTTTGTGCAGCGGTCCTTCACGCTCTCTGGCATGGCGTTGGGCTTGTGCCAGATGATGTCCTGCCGCAGGTACCAGCCGTCAGAACGGAGGGCGAAGGCCAACATCCAGGGGATGCCGACGAGGTCCTTGGGCTTGAGCCCCGTGCGCCTTTTCTCGCGGCCGACACGCTTACGGTCGGCATCGCCGAGATAGGATTGCTTGCCTCCCGTCTCTCCGCCCAACTTCCCATCATTCGCGTAGCTGTCGCCGATGTTCAGCCACAGCGTGCCGTCGTGGCGCAGTACGCGGCGGACCTCGGCGAACACCGCGACCATCTTATCCACATACTCCGCCGGCGTGTCCTCCAACCCCATCTGCTGATCGATGCGCGACGCTCCGCACTTGCCGCATGTTTCGCCGTAGACCGACTGCCCGGTAAAGCTGCGATCGGCGCGTTGGCCATTGCGCCCTTGCACGCCGTGATTGCGCACATGATCGCAGGAGGCCTCGCCACCTTCCCATCGCCCGGTGCCATAGTCGCGCAGGGCCCAATATGGCGGGCTGGTCACACAGCAATGGGCGCTGGCCGGCTCCAGTGTGCGTAGCACCGTCAGTGCGTCGCCTTGATGGATGTCGACTTGGGTCAAACGCCTCAGTCTCCTGTCGCGAGCAACTCTTTCTCGTACGAGATCAGCCGCGAGTCGTAGCGTTCCCAGTCCGCCCACATTTCGGCCAAACGCTCGGCCGCGATCTCGGCGAGAATGCTCTTCACTTCGGCCATAGGTAGAGGAAATCCAAATCGGACGACGACGCGAACTTGAACTTGGCTCTGGTCAAGAAGCTCTTGATCTTCGCCTTGCGGTTAACGCGGGCTCGGTTCTCCGTGGGCAGTTTGCACCGCATGGCCTCGCCCTTCTTCATGGCGCGTAAGCGCTCGAGCATGGCGACCACATCCGGGTCTGCGGCGTGGACGTATCCGGCCGGCACAGATTCCCGAGAGACGATCTCGAAAGCCGCCTGGGCCTCGGAGGCCGGCTTCTCCGTCTCTGTGGCGCCGATCAGCGCGTCGGGGTCGAATTGCTTCGGCGCCGGCTCGGCGGCCTGACGCTTCGCGGTACAGTCGTGCCCGCGGATGCAGCGCTTGCAGAGTAGGTGCTTGTCTTTCGGGCAGTAGTCGAGCTGAACCAGCGAGAACACGTTCCCGCAATCGTGGCACTTCTGGGTGGTCGGCATGGCAATCCTCTCAGAACGGAAGGTCTTCCGCGGCCTGTGGAATCGGAGCGATCTCTCCTTCCGGGACCGGGTCTTCGGCAACGGCCGCATCGTCCTCGAACGAGAACGTCGGCTGGTTGAATCTCAACGTGAACGCCGGCGTCGGGCCGTCCTTGTTCTTGGCTACGATGACGTCGAGGTCAACGGTCTTTATCATGCGCTCGCTGTATCGGTCCGATATGAGCCGGTGCAGCAGGATCACGACGTCGGCGTCCTGCTCCATGTTGCCGGACTCTCGCAGGTCGGACAGCTTCGGCGGGCCCTCTGTCTTCTTATTTCGATCCGGGCGAAGCAGTTGCGCGGCGGCCGTGACCTGAACGTCGTTGTCGAGCGCGAGCCGAGCCAAGCCGCGGCTGATCTTCCCGATCTCGAGGTCTCGGGTCTGCGTCTTGCCGACGTACTGCACGATCTGGAGGTAGTCGACGAGGACCATGCGGACGCCGCGGCGACGGATGTAGAGCCGCGACAGAGAGAGAATGTCTTGCAGCGTCGTGTGCTTTTCGCTGAGGTAGATGTTGCTGGCACCGGGGCTTCCGCGAACGACGTCGACCGCGAAGCGCCGATCCTCGGGCGATGCGTTGCGCCGGAGAAATCCGGTGGTCATGTTCGCAAGGTTGGAGGCGAATCGCTGCGCGGTGCGTTTCTCGCCGGCCTCGAGGATGAAGAACAGGACCGGGATCCCGGCAGCGCCAGCCTGCTTCGCTAGGTGGAGAAGAAACGAACTCTTTCCAACCCTCGGACGCGCCCCGACGATCACGAAGCTCGGACGCTCGAATCCGCCGAGCGAGTCGTCGAGCGCCGTGATGCCGGTCAGGATCGAGTCGCTACGGGTCCGCTCCCACCACTGCGGAAGGTCGTCGGCGATCTCAGCCAACGTCCGCGGTTCGGAGTTGATCTTCGTGCTGGCTCCGTCGAGCTGTGGTGCGTACTCGGCCACGAGGTCCACGGCGTTGGCCATTGGACTGAACGCCTGCTCAACAAGCTGTGACGCGATGCGGATGATGGAGCGCTTCTGGTAGGCTTCCCACACCAGACGGGCGTAGTAGGTTGCGTTGCTCCACTCGGAGAAGCTCTCGGCAAGCTGGATCATGTAATCCTGACCGCCGACGTATTCAAGGAGTTCGCGGCGACGGAGTTCGTCGCAGACGATGATTATGTCGATGGCCTTCCCGGCCTCGCGCAAATCGCACAAGACCTCAAACAACTTCTGGTGCGCGGGGACGTAGAACGCCGCCGAATCCGAGATTACCTGTGCAACCTCGTCGATCGCATCGGCGCTCATCATCATCGAGCCGATCGCGGCCATCTCCGCGTCGAGGTCCTGCGGCGGGACGCGCTCATTTGTTCGCGGCGGTTCTGTTTTCGTCGCAGCCATCCGTGGCCCCTTCCTTGTACTGATCCATGATCTCTTCTGCCCTGTCGATGATCTCTTCGCGCAGAATCGTCACGTCCTTCGGGCACTCGAACCCGAGCACGACCTGCGTGCTTTGGTGATTCATCCGCAGCGGACGAACCCGTGCGATGACCTCGCCGTCCTTGATGAGCACGATGGACTTCCCCCAGGCCCGACTCAGTGCCAGCATTTAGCGCTCCTCCTTCAAATCTGGTACTCAGACTCAGGCTCGCGAACCGGAAGCATCGAATCGCTGAGCTTCATCAAAACGGTCTCGATCTCCTTGCGCACGACGTTAAACGTCGGGCCGTGGATCGGCCGTTCGTCGACGGCCTTCTCGTACGTCGTGAACCGCCATTGGCAGTCCAGGCACGCGCGACGACGGCGAATCTGGAGGCCGTCTTTAGACTCGCGAGAGTCGATCACGTTCGTGTTGTCAGAGCCGCACGATTGGCACCGCATGTTTGGCGCTCCCCTTCAGTAACCGAGCGGCCTTCTCGGATCGGCGTGCTTTACCGGCTCGGGATCGCCATTCCCCGAGAAACACACCTTGGTGTGAAGCACAATGTCCGGCTCGACGAGCAGTTGATCCTCGACGTACGACACTTGATGGAACGCCATCAATCGTCCTACGACAAACACACGAAAGGACTCATCCGTCAAGTCGAGAACATCGGCATTTCCCCACTTGCCTTCAGGGTCTAAGGCTCTAACGAAGACTTGTCCTCGTTTCATCGCTCCTCCTTCGGCCAAAGGCGGTTCGCTTCCGCCTGCCAGGCCGCTACGGGGTTATCCAGGCCGGCCCCGGCCTTTTCCTTGGCGAGATTCACGGCCAATGCCGCTTGCTTGAGCCGATCTTCGAGGCGCCAGATTCTACGGGCGACGGCGCCGATCGGTCTTCGCTGGGTGGTGCGCTGGTTGGAACTGAGCTTCAAAGCGTTAAGGACAGCGACCGTCACTCGGTCGGTAAACGCTTCAAGAGTCTTTGGGGCACTATCCGGTCCGACCAAAGAATTTGAGCCGGTCCGGCCGCTATCGGATCGGATCGGTTTATTACTACTGGGTCGGACCGGATCGGTAGAGTAGAGTAGAGGAGATGTTGAGCGCGTCGTTTGCGCGTCGTTTGCGCGTCGGTTTTTTTCTCTCCACTCCTGACACCGTTCCACATTGCTCTTGGGGAAGTTGAACTCCCTGAACTTAGGGAGCGAAATCCCCGTTTTTGAGGTTTCTACGCGGGCCCAACCCACTTTTTCCATCGCCGACCCCAGGCCATTCAGGCCTCCAATGTCGTCCAAATCAGAGAGTGAACTGTGTTCCAACCAGAGGTCGTCGCCAACCAAATCCCCGTGATTTCGAGCGCTCGACCACAGCCGAAAGAGCGCAGCAAACGCGTCGTTGCGGCTCACGAGCGCTTCGTGAGCGATTTTCGAGCGCTCGCGAGCGCTCGGTCGCGCGTCGGTCGCGCGTCGGTCGCGCGTCGGTCGCGCGTCGCGAACCAACCGGTGAATGGCAATCACCTTTGGATGGTCGATCAGGTCGCAACGCATCTTGATCCACGGCATGGTGTTCATCTCAAAAAAGAGCCCCGGCGGGTCCTGACCGAGAATCGCCGGGGCAGAGGGTTCCGGACGAGCCGGACCTTCGCTAATCAATCTATGAGTGCGGGGTCGGTCAGGACCTTGATGATCCACCTATCGGCTGACTCGCCGCCGACCTTGAGTCAGCTTTTCAAAATGCCCCTTCGCGGCTTTCCAGTCCGGGGCCGGGACCGGCTGGACAGTAGGCCGAACGCTCACCGGCCAAGAGCCGCGATGCTTCCGGCACAGCGTTCAGCGGCGCAAAACTCAAAAACCGAGCCCGCGCGGTCGGAGCAGCGGGCCCGGTCCGGGTAATCCGTCCCAGACGGGATGGGACGGAGGGGAAGTCTGTGTCCAACGACCATCCGGCGTCACCAGCACGCCTTCGCCAAAATTGCGGTTTCGGGGGCGAAAACTGCCTGGAGCTGTCCTTGCTCCAGCACGGGGCTGACCATACGATAACTTCACGCTCGTTGTCAAGCTCTTTTTTCCGAAAGAAAGGGAAGATCGTGTTCATCGACCTGTTGATCCGGTTGCTGCTGCTGATCGTCGGTTCTACTCCGGCGCCGGCGGCGACGAATCTACCGCCGGTGGCGCCGCCGTGCATCGCGTGCCCGATTGGACCCTGAAGGAGCTTGCGTAATGGCGTGGTGGCGAGACGAACAGCGGTGTTGCTGGACCAACGGCAAGGATGTCCTCACCGACCAGGACGTGTACAGTCGCGGATCGCTCGACGAGGTACGGGTGCTTCTATATTCGCGCAATTTGCCGCCCGATTTGTGCCTACATCTTGAGCGCAAGATGTTCTCGCGGGCCTGCAAGGAAGAGTTGCTCAGGGGCTTTGGTTGGAAGCGCTCCGGCGGCCGTTACGGGTGGGAGAAGCGAGACGGCTGGGTCTCTTTCGAGTTCGTGCGATGGGAGAGCCTCGAGTCGCTTGGGAAATTCCTCTGTCGCACACAACGTGAATGGCACCGTCGCGACTCCTTGAAAGCGCGCGGAGACGTGTCGTTGCCGATGCCGCCCGAGAGCCTGCGATGGGAAGGCGCGGGGGTGTACATGGTCACGAAGGATGGCGTTCCGTGGCACTACGGGACTTTTGATTGGCACTACGGGACTTTTGATCACCTCGTCGTTGACCATGAAGAACTGCTGCGCGAGATCGGGAAGAGCCTTGAATCCATATACTACGCCGGGCCGCTGAGTTGGACATTCGAGAGGTGCACTCCTGAATTGCGGGCCGAGTACAACAAGTTCCATTGTGATCTCCGCGCCTACGTCGAGGCCCACAAGCCGGAGCGCGAAGGCGTTTTAGAACTCCCAGCCCCGCCCGAGGAGCTCTGGTGGGAAGGGCGGCTGCTAAAGTTGGCCGCTGATGCGCCGCTATACTTAACGTTGCATCCGCTCAAGATGATCCAGCCCGAGGAGTTGTTGCGGGCGTACACGGATGCAACCGACAAACTCACATGGGGTGATTCAGATGCCACGGTGCGCTTCATGGGGGCCCTCAACGCCTACGTGTTGAGCCGCGGAGCAGTCTCGGACCTCACCGACAAGATGTCTCGGGATTTCGTGGAGCGAGTGAACCGCCGGCAAGCTGTGGCTGCTCGTGACGCAATGCAGGATTGGTACGGAGGTGGAGCCGCAGCGGCCGGACTATCGGGGCTGAGCTATAGCCTTGGCTTATGGAACACGTTCGTGGTAGACAGAAAAGGGCTCGCGCCGTCCCCGATCGACAAGATCAATGAGGCGGTCCACAAGGAAGGGATGGCAAGGGCGTCCCGGGTCGAGCAGTACGTCAAGTCTTGGATGGAAACGAACGGCGTGATTCGGCCCAAGGACAAAGCCGTTATGCTGTACCAAGATGGCGAGTTCTTGGGCATTCAGGTCACGCGACACTCCTCGCGCACGCGCCGCTTCTTCCGCTGGCTGTTGCGTCGTAACAAGCCGCCGAAGCCGTTCCTTCAGAAAAACCCGGAGAGCCTGCGGGCCGCGTTCACCGAATGGATCGAGCGGCCGTGCACGAAGCAGGAGTTTCTGAACCCGCCGTGGTGGAGGAGGTTGTTGCGATGAGCGACAGGTTGCCTGAAGATGCCGAAGAGCCGCGCCTGTGCCCGAACTGTCGCGCCACACTGGAGCCAGTGCATCCCGAGGTTCCGGACCATGTGCGGTGCCCGAGTTGCAGGTTTGAGTATATCGACGAGTTCGACGAGTTCGATGTGCTCCCACCCAAGGCGACGAGCGAATGAGTGACGAGGCCCGGGGAGAACCCCTCGGCCGATCCGCCTGACGAATCGCCGCCGAAATAACACGCCAACTTTACAGGCGCAAGATTCTTTCATAAACTCTTGTGGCACAAGAGGTTGTGGAGGATTTCGCCGAATGCCCGCCAAAAATTCCAGTAGCGCCAATTCCACTAAAGGTCTACGGAAGCGATGGAACTCCTTGCTGCACGAGGAGTTAGATCACGAACACCGCCGGCGATACTGGATCACATGTCCGAACTGTGGAACCCGGGAAGCAAACGATTCCCCGCCAGGGCTCGAATGGCAGCGACTACACTGCCGGCTCTGTGGGCGCCGGGAAGGACTCGACTCCCGGGGCCGACTCGTCGTTTTGCATCCCGGAGATCCCGCTTGCAGCCGATGAGGGGGACCTCGATTTCGTCAATCCTCCGCCCGGCTACGGCCGCCGCCGTTCGCAGACCGACGCGCGGGACCTCGTGCGTCAGGCAGCCTGCCGGGTCATGGAGTCCTACCCGCAAGGCTGCACGTGCCACGCGCCGGAAGGGAAGTCTCGCGCCCTCTGCCCGATCTGCCAGCGATTCTTCCGCGCCGCGCGTCTGATCCTCTGGCTTGACGGCAAGTCGGCGACGAAGTCCGCGGCCAATGAGGCCGGCAACGACGAGCCGCAAGAGCCCGAAGCGTACGACGGCAAGTGGGCCGCCGAGCAAATCTCGAGACTGAACCGAGCAAAGACAAACTAGGATGGTCGCCACAGCAATCGGCATTCCAGAACGACTCGCCGCCGTCGTGCGGTCCTTCGACGTCTTCTGCGATGACTACGCGAAGATCGAAGACAAGCGCACCCGCCGCGCCATCCGCTTCGGCCGATACCCGGATCAGCGCTGGATCAGCACGCTGCTCAACGAGGGCAAGTGGCTGGTCTGCTTGAAGGCCCGTCAGTGCGGGATCACGTGGCTCGTCGCCGTCTACGTCGTCTGGTGCATGATTACCAAGCCGGGCTTCGAGGTCGTCGTGCTCCAGCAGGACAAGAGCTACGCGAAGGCGTTTCTGCGCCGTGTCCGGTTCATCTACAGGAACCTGCCGCCGTGGCTCCAGATTCCCATGAAGGACAACAATCGATTCGAGTTGTCATTCAGACACCCCGACGGCGAAAGCATCCTGACGGCCATCGCCGGCAGTGACGCCGCCGGCCGCTCGATGACGGTCAACCTGATCATCTTCGACGAGCACGCCTACATTCCGCAGGCGCAGGAGTCTCGGGAAGGCTGCGAGTTTTCCGTCGAGCGATCCGACGGACAGATCGTGTCGATCTCGACCGCGGCCGGCATGTACGGCGACTTCTATGAAGTATTCAGCAACGCGCCGGAGAACAAGTATTACCCGATCTTCCTGTCGTGGCGTTCTGTCCCCGATCGCACCGACGAATGGTATGCCTCCGAGGAACGTCGTCTATCCAACAACCCCGTCCGCCTGAAACGTGAACTGCCGAACACGCCGGCGGAAGCATTCATGATGGCGGAGGGGCGATGCTATCCGTCTTTCGATCCGGACCGCCACGTGCGGACATTCGAGCAGGTCGCCGCAGATCTGAACCTTCACTGGGAACACGCCGAACTGCACCGCGGCATCGACTTCGGCGATGTCTCCCCGTTTGCGTGCCTGTGGGTGGCACACTGGCGAGACCATGCGCCCGGGTTCACCGTCGATCCATCGTGCGTGAACCTCAACCGCGAGATGCTGGCCTACCACTTCGACGAGAAGGCCCGCAAGAAGCGAGGCAAGGATCGGCCCGTCAAGCTCGACGATCACGCCTGTTTCCCGGCGGGGACGATGATCGAGACGATGCTCTACGGAGAGAAGTCGATCGACGACATCCGGCGCGGCGACATCGTGCGCACGCATCGCGGCTGGGCGTATGTCGAAGTCGGATCGACTCCCACCGGAATCAAGCCCGTCCTCCAGGTCACGCTCGAAGACGGACGCTGGGTGCGCTGCACCGCAGACCACCCGTTCGCCCTTGCCGACGGCGGATTCTGCCGCGCTGACGAACTCACCGACCAAGACGATGCCTGCGTCTACGCCCCTGACGACGAGTGGCGGCGCACGTTCCTTGCAAGGCGAAGCGCCCCGGGCGAGCGCAAGAAGTCGATCCCCGACGAGCAGCGGCTCACGAAGAAAGAGAAGAAGTTGACCCCGCTGCCGACGCCGGTCCCCCTGACCGCGTGGGACCTGCGGCCGGACCCCAAGGCAATCCGTGAAATGCCGATCATCGGGATGCGCCGGGCCAAGGTCGCCAAGGTCGAGAAGCTCCCCGATCCGGTCAAGGTCTACTCGATCGCGACCGAGCACGGCACGCATCTCGCGAACGGAATCCTGGTGAGCAATTGCGACGCGCTCCGGTACGCCGTCATGTACTTTGACATGCAGGGCCACGTTCACCTCTACCGGGAATTCTACGTCGAGGACTCGACGGGCAAGGGGCGGACGGACCTGCACGACATCGAGGACATCCACAAACTGAGCGGGTGGGTTCCGGGCGAGCCTTGGGAGAAAGCCAAGTGGAAGCGGGGCCCGAAGGGGGAAGACCTCGCCGGAACGGTTGCCGACCGATCGCGTCGCAAGTCCATCGACCTTTACAACGCGATGGACCTTCTCGTCGATCCGTACAAGCACCCACTCGATGACGCCGAGGTCGGCGGTGGCGGAGACGAGATCATGGACGGCATCCGCCGGCTGAATCTGCTCATCGACGGCACGCGGCCGATCAACAAGACGGTCGTGCTCAGTGTTGAGCAGCAGAGGGAACTATCGGTCGAGCGTGAAATGCGCGGCCTATCGCGGCTTCCGGCGGGCTCGTGCGACCTCCAGGAAGCGGCATACCGGGACACGGCGCGGCAAGCGGTGTTGCGCCGCCAACATTTTCGACAGAAACGGTCGGGGGCCAATCGCTACCGGCCCTACGGGCGATGCGTCGCCTGAATACGGAGTCCGAGTGATGGGTCAGATTCTTCGTCGCTTTCAACCGCCCTTGCAGATCGCCGACGCGCTCGACATAGCGGCGGGGCCGGGCAACTCGTCGATCGTACCGACGGACGGCGCGGCCGGTGTGGACATCCACGTTCGGGCCGTTCACTCCGGCGGCACGACCGACTCGAACGTGACCGTCGACGTCTACCGGACGTATGACGGAATCACGGTCGACAGCGAGAAGATCGACACGTTCAACGTGGCCGCCGCCGCGTTCAACGGCTCAAAGTACATCACGCGCTACTACAAGACCGACGAGCACGAGAACGGGCTCGGCTGGGGGTTCAGGCTGACCTTCACCCGTCTGGGAGGCGACCGGGCGTCGCTCATCGTGGCGTACGCGCGGCGATGTTACGAAGTCGACGTCGTAGGAGGCTAGATGTCAAGCAAGCAAAGCACTCCCAAGGAAGCGGTCCACGTATCGAGAGGCGGAATCGAGATCACGGGGAACCTGCTCGAGCGCGCCCAGCAGATGCGAATGGCGCTCGAGCAGTTGGCGCAGGAGGCGGCCAAGGCGAAGTGGTCCGGCGGAAACACTCAGGTTGTCGTCGATCCTATGCAGTGGGTCACTGCCCTGGTCATTCAGCAGGCCGAGGCGATCGAGAAGCTGTTCGAGCTGACCGAAACCGTCAAGGTCTTGCAGCGGATCATCTTGGAGAACTCCGAGGAAGCGCCGCCAGATTTGAAGCTCGTCACGGATGACGACTGTCCGCCACAGGAAGATCACCCCACTGATGTCTTGGCGGCAGGGTAGAATCGTGGAAATCCCCATCTGGACTATGACGGTCGGCATCACCGTCTCGCTCGTTCTCGGCACGCTCATGGGCTTCTTCATGGGTCGTAGCGGGCACCGGTTGCTGCGAGACGAAGTTCAACGGCTTCGGCGCGACGTAGACGCTCGCGAATCGCACCTGAAGGTCCGCTCCGAACGCGACGCCGCACTGCTCCGCGCCGCGATGCACAAACTGGAGATTCATCCGACCGACGAGGGTCCGTGCCGCACGCAGGACCGATCCATGAAGCGGGTGGCGCAACTGCTCCAACAGCGCAAGAGCGCGCAACAGAAGCGTGACGAGCAGTGGGAGAAGGCGAGGGAAGAGCAGTTCGGTGCGGAGGTCGCAGACGATGGCAACGGGTGACTCGATCGCCGTCGATCCTCCACAGGGGCAGGTCGAAACCGTCTTCACGCCCGAGGCGATGGCCGAGTTCATTACCAAGGCCGGCGCAGCGGTGGAAGAGCTGGCAAAGCGCGGCGTTCAGTGCCGGACCGTAACGCTCAATCCGAGCGACGGCACCGTGCATTTCAGTTTCGAGTTCGGCAACAACTTCATGCCATAAGGGAGAAACCCATGAACACGAAGGGCTACAAGAGCGAAGGTCTTCATCACGGCGAGAAGCAGCGTACGAAGCGAGATCGCGACGGCGAGAGCTGGTCGGCGACCGGCGGCGCGGCGGTCACGCCGGGTCAGTGCCACGGCTACTCCGGCGGCGACGCGATGAAGTCCTCAAGCGCGAAGGGCTACAAGGCGGGCAAGGGCAGCAAGTCCTACTAGCCGCGTAGCCACGAAAAACCCACACGACGCTTTCCTGAGGGGGAAAGAAGCAAGTGGCGTTCGGACGACACTCCGCCGAGCAAAGGCGGGGCCGGAATGACTCCGGCTCCGCCTTTGCCGGCGTCCATCACATCAACTGGAACGGCCGCCCCAGCGACGGGGAGCTCCTGGCGTTCATCGACGCACAGGTGCAGGCCCACGACGCGCGGCACCACAATTGGGTGCGCCGCGCCAAGGTTCAACTCGCGTGGGCGGCCGGCGACCAACTCACCGTCTGGGACGATACCACAGGCGCACTCGGCCCATCCGACGACGTCAAGGCCGATCGCATCGCCCTGCAAATCAACCGCATCAAACCCGCGGTCCTCAACTGGATCAGCATGGTGACGTCGCGACCGATCACCTTCCGGGTGACGCCGGCCACGCCCGAGAACGAGGACGTCGCCAACGCGGGCGTCCAGGACCGGCTCGCGAAGTACTATTGGAACCGCCTGCTGGAAGGCGAGCAGTTCCTCAACGCGCTTTGGATCATCTTTGTCACCGGCATCGGCTTCGTCGAAAGCACCTGGGACCCGGACGCCGGCGGCGAGCTCAGCATCGGCGCCGAAGACGTTCTTCCCAACACCTCGTTCGAGGGCAACGGCCAGTCCATCCCGGACCGGCTCCGCAACTTCATCGCCGAGCTCACTGGCAAGAACTCCGACGACGTAGAGCTGAGCGAAGACGGGCAGACGCGCGTGGGCGAGGGCGATCTCGACTGCAAGTTGCTGACCGGATTCGACATCATCAATCCGCCGCGAGCGACCTCGATGAAGGACGCGGCTTGGATCATCACGCGCTCGTTCGAGCCGATCGAAGACATCCGACTCCAGTACGGCAAGAAGGCCGAGGGCATCGAGGGCGGAGACCGAGACCAGCTCGGCTACAGCACGTATCAAGGCCAGAACTACCGCAGCACGACGTGGCACAACGATAACGAGCACGCGATGGTCTACAAGCTGTGGCGGCCGCGAAGCCGCGCCTGCGAGACCGGGTACAAGTGCGTCGCCTGCCAGGGCAAGATACTCGAGAAGGGGCCGAACCCGTACGATCACGGCGAAATCCCCATCGTCCGAATCACCGAACTCCCCAGCGCGAAGGAATTCTGGCCGCCCTCCACCGTCACGGACCTGATGTCGATTCAGGCCGAGATCAACATCACGCACTCGCAGATCGCGGAGCACAAAGCGTCCACGATCGACCCCCGGATCATCTACGAGCAAGGCGCCGGACTGGCGGACGACGCATTCACCCACCGCGGCGAACTGGTGGAAGTCCGCAAAGGCTACATCGACAAGGTGAAGCCGTGGGTGCCGGAGCCGCTTCAGTCCTACGTCGCCTACTGGATTCAAAACGTCAACGGCGCGTTCGAGGACGTCTCCCGCAATCACGCGCCGTCGCACGGAAAGCCCAAGGCCGGGGTGCGGTCCGGCAAGCAGGCGATCGCCTACCAGGAAGCCGACGCGCGACTGAACGCGCCCATGATGCGGCTCCTCAAGGAAGGGCTCGGGGACGTCTGCCGGCAGTGGATGGCGATCTTGCACCAGTTCGCCGACGAGGCGCGAACGGTCCGTATCCTCGGCGATAACAACGAGCCCGAGATCGTGACCTGGTCCAAGGCCGATCTTCCCTACGCCAAGTACAACGTGACCTGCGACCTCGGCCCGACCGTGGATCAGCAGACGATGATGGAACTCATCGACATGCTGACCGCCCGGGGATGGATTCGCCCCGACAAGCCGGAGGACCGCGCACTCGTGTTCCGGTGGATGGGCCAGGGCGTCACGCACGAAATCGACGAAGCCAAGGTCGATCGACGAAACGCCGCTATCGAGAACCAGCGACTGCTCACTGGACAGGAAGTCGCCCTTTCCGAGGGCGATGACGACACGACGCACATCGAGGAGCACCACAAGGAGCAGAAGAGCGCGAAGTACCGCGAACGCGTGTTGGTCGACAACAGCGTCGAGCAGATTTTCAACGTCCACATTCGAGCCCACGAGCAGGCCCGCATCGCCAAGCAGATTCGTCAGGAAGTCGAGGCGCAGCGCATCGGTCTCGCGCTCGCCGCAGAGGCGCAACTGCCCATGCCGGGCGGACCCGGACCGGGCGGACCCGGCGGACCCGGCCCCGGCGGCGGCGCTTCTCTACCGATGATGCAAGGCGGCGGGCAGGCGCCGCCAAACGGCAAACCGCCCAATCAGGGCACCTACGAACCAAGACAGCCAAAGAACCAAGTCCAAGGCCAACGGGCTCAACGCGCGCCACGGCTGGGCGTTCAGAAGCGACCCGTTGGGTAAGAGGAGAGAAGCATGGGAGCAGAAACCACCACGAAGCCAACCGGTCAGATCGACGACGATCAAAAGCCGGATGACATCGAAACAGAGGACGTCGCGTCGGAAGAACCCGGCGACGGCGTCGAGAGTTCACCGTCGGAAGCGGAAGGCAAGGGAAAGACCGCCGACCCGTACGCCGGTCTGAACGCCACCGAGCGCGAGTATTTGGAGATCGTGAAGCGATCCGGCGTCACGCCCACGCAGCTCGTCGAGTACGCCGCGGAAGGCTTCGACAGCTTTCAGAAGAAGATGAAGGAGCAATCCGACCAGGGCGACCGCAAGAATCGCAACGACGCCGCCGCCGGCGAGGACGACATCGTTCCATTCACGCGCCGCGAAGCCTTCGACCTCGCCAAGAAGATCGGCGAGACCACGCCGCGGTACGTCGACAGGCAGCTCAAGGAGTACAAGCTGGAAGCGCTCATTGAAGCCCACTCCGAGATTTCGGACGATGACGATGCCAGCGACTACGTCCGCTCGAACGCCAGGAAGATGATGGCGAAGGGCACGTCTCCCAAGGACGCCTTCCGTGCGGCCCACAAGAGGTACCTCGATTGGGAGGGCCGCGTGAAGCAGAAGTCGCTCGCCAAGAAGATCGCCAATCAGAAAACGCGCGGCGATTCAGCGCGCGGCTCGGCGGCCACGGAACCCCCCAAGATGGACTTCGCGGAATACAAGGACGAGGAGCTCACAGACGACACTGCGATCAAGCGCGCGATGAAGCTCGCGCAGGAGTTCGAGCTCGCAAGGAAGTAATCACCCGACGCACAACACGGGGCGGATCAACGGACGGCTGATCACCGGCCGCTGATTGACGCAAAGAGAAGCAGGGCCAGTGCGGTGGCCGCATTCCACTCGCACTCGGCCCTTTTTCTTTGCGCCCCGTTTTTTGTTTTCAGTCACTTCAAACCAGACGTGGATTCGGGGGCGAGGCGGCATGAGCTCGCGAGGCCGCATGGCCGCCCGCCCCCTTGGAGAAAGAAGCAATGGCACTCGTTACCACCGCAAACCGAACACTCTACAGCGCCGCACTTCGCGAGGTCTACACCCCGAAGATGTGGAAGCTGCAAAACCGCGACCGCATCCTGCTTCAGAAGTTCAACAAGAACACCGAGGCGTGGGCGGAAGGCAACCAGATCAACATCCCGCTGCACACGGCGGGGTCCGGCGGCGTCGGCTACAGTTCTGCCGGAACCCTCCCGACTCCCAACCAGCAACTCACCGCGCGGGCGACGACGAACTACAAGCGCCTCTATGCGCGCTTCCGGATCGACGGCGCACTGCTGAAGTCGACGCGCACCGGCTATGCGGCGGAGATGCGAGCGCTCGACTTCGAGGCGAAGAACCTCATCGAGGACGTCGCCGACGCCCTCGCCTACGACATCTGGCAGGATGGCTCCGGGCAGGTTTCGGGGGCGCCGACCTCTCCCGGCGGGACACCGTCGGAAACGGCGTTCAGCGTTCCCAAGGCCAACTGCGGCATCAAGCGGAACATGATTATCGACGTGGTCACGACGGCCGGCGGCGTGATCAGCACCGAGGGCGTCCTCAAGGCGCTCGTTGTCTCGGTGGTCACTGACCCGAACGATGCCACGCGCAACCTCGTCACGCTTGATGCGGCCACTCCGCTGATCGGCGATTTCGATATCAGCTCCGGGTACGGCATCTATCGCCAGGGGTCGTACGACGATGCGATCTCCGGCATGAGCAACATCGTATCGGCAAGCGGCACGTACCTTGGGATCGATCGAAACGTTGCCGCCAACAACTTTTGGAAGGCGCAAGTGCTTTCCAACGGCGGCACGCTGCGTCCGCTCAAGCTCGATCTGATGCAGGAGATGGTGGACACCATCGAACAGAATTCGCCGGGCACCACGAGGCTGATCGTGACGAACCACGCGCTCTGGCGCGATCTCGCCGGCCAACTCGTCGCGGACAAGCGCTACAACGGCAACACCATGAAGCTCAATGGATGGTGCGAGGCGCTGGACTTCCGCGGCATCCCGGTGGTGCGCGACAAGTACGCCCTGGCGAACAAGATGTGGTTTCTCGACACCGAAACATGGACGATCTACCACGACTCCGAGGGCGGCTTCATCGACGAAGACGGCCAGATTCTCAAGCAGGTCGCCGACAGCGACCGGTTCGAGGCCGGGTGGCGTCGGTACCTCCAGATCGTCAGCGGCGATCCGGCGTCGAACGGCTTGCTCTCCGACCTCCAGCAGTAGTCGCCAGGCCATCGTGCCTCCTAACGGGACGCGCTCGGGGCCGTCGTGAGTAAGGACGCGGCGGTCCCGGCGCGGCTTTTCCAAGCAAACCAAACTCCTAAGTATCCGGCGTTCGCCGGGGTCAACTATGAACCGGGAGAGAAGCAAATGATTCGCGATAAGAACATCGAGTGGAAGCGTGAGAGTCTATTCATTCACGCAGAGCAATTCGTCGCCGTGACAGCGACTGCGGCACACCAGACCGTCGGCGCCGGCGCTCCGCCGCTCGCCGAAGTGAGCACGTTCGGATACGCCGGCCTGCTCATGGAATCAGCCGACGACGAGGGCGGTTACGCGATGATGGTTCCCAAGCATTGGGATCCAGCCGAGCCGCTCGGGTTCACCGTGTGGTGGACTTCAGGATCGGCCACGACCGACGATTCTGTGACGTGGCTGGCGCTCGCCAAGTTCTTCGCCGAGGGCGCGACGCTCAGTGCGCCTGCGGCACTGGACACGGTCATCGTCGCCGACGATGTGACCGGCGCGTACGACATCCAGAAGAGCTCGCGCGGTATCAAGAACGCCAACTGGCTCACGCACGCCCAGCTCGACGCCGGCGCATTCATGGCCGTCAACGTCGAAATGGCGGCATTCGACGTCGGTCTCGACGAGGCCAAGCTGTTCCTCGGCCTTGAGATCGACTACATGCCGCGGCGCTGCGAGCCGGACTACAGCTCGTAAAGACGGCCCATGAACCTCGGAGAGATTCGCCAGCGCGTGCTGGATAACTTGGGGGATGACGGTCAGGCATGGGCTCCGCCCGGCGAGGCGGAGCCCTATGCCCGTCTGGACCGTCTCATCAACGACACGATCGACGAGCTGTCGGTGCTCATCGAGCGCGTCGATCCGACGTTCTCGGTGAAGAATGCCATGCTCACCCTCGCCGATGAGGCCGGCGTGGATACTGGGATCGGGTTTAAGTCCACCGCTTCTCTTCCGGTGGATTTCCGGCGGGTGGTCTCTCTCTGGGAGCATGCCATCGGGATCGATCCGCAGCAGGTGAACATCGTCGCGCCGGATCGAATTCCGTACTACTTCGGCAACGGCGAGTCGATCGCTTATTTGCGACAGGTGGAAACCGACGCAGACCCCAATCTTATCGAGACGGCGTCGAACGAGATCATTTTCCAACAGCGACGCGCCGGGGCGCTCTACTACACGCTCTGGTACGCCGCACGCCCGAAGTCCATGACCAAGCAGGCCGACGTTCCGACCATCCCGTTGGAGTTCCACTACGCGATCGTACTGGGCTCGACGGTGCGGGCGCTGGCGCAAGAGGACTCGGACACGCGGGACTTCCGCAAGTCCTACGAAACGGCCAAGGTCGAAATGCTCGCCGCACTGCCGCGGCGCGACGGATCGCAAATGGCGGTCGCATGAACCTCCAAGAGATTCGCATCTTAGCGCTCGAGAACTGCGGCCGGGAGATTCCGCCCGGCATCGCGAGCACGCGCGTCGATCGGCTCGTGAACCGCGCCGTCGAGCACGTCACCAACATCGTGGAGGGGACGGCCAAGCTGTACAACATGGCCCCGTCGCCGATCGCGGTGAGCGTCGTTTCCGGCACGGAGAAGTACCTGCTCGGCGCAAGCGGGGTCATCCGCAAAATCCTCTACGTCGATCGGGTGCCGGCCGTGGGCCGTCCGCAGGAAGTGCGGATCATCCCGTTTCAGCACAAGAACCAGTACAGCGGCACGACTTCGTTCCAGGACACGTACCGGCAATGCGGCAACATGGGGGCTGGCACGTTCGTCTACATCGTCCGCGAGCGCGACGGCGAGTGGTATCTGGGGTTCCCGCCGGAGACGGCGTCGGCGATGACGCTGAACGTGTACTACTCGCCCCCGATCACGCCACTGGCAACCGGCATCAACGTTCCGACGGAAGTGCCGGAGCACCATCACGAACTGATCGCCGTGCGGACAACGATCATGCTGCTCGATCAGCACAGCAAATCGCCGGCGCGGTGGGATCGCCACTACGCCGAACTCCGGGCCATGCTCGAAGGGGACCTCGAAAGCTGGAACCGGACCGGCTCGCGCGTCCGCCAACTGCACGTGTCACGACGATGATCGAAACTCTGTTTCTGTTGCTCTGCTGCCACGCAGTGGCCGACTACCCGCTCCAGGGCGACTTTCTCGCCAAAGGAAAGAACCACCGTTTCCCGCTTCCGGGCATTCCTTGGGCTCAGTGCTTGCTAGCACACGCGATGATACACGGCGGCGCAGTGGCGATCGTAAGCGGGTCTGTGATTCTTGGATTTGCAGAAGCAGTGGCGCATGCCGTCATCGACTACGGAAAGTCGGACGGCTGGTACGGATTCAATACCGACCAAGGATTGCATATCGCCTGCAAAGTTGCGTGGGCGACCTTCGCTTTCTTGGCTTGAAATGCCCCGCACACTCGAAAACCTTCTGACCGTCCGCGCCCCGTGGCTGGGGGTTAACCAGCGCATGGCCGACGAAGAGCTTCCGCCGAACCGTCCGAGTTCGATGCGGAACATGTGGATTCACCGGCATCGGCTGGAGGCGCGGCCGGGCTACTCGAAGGTCGTGCCGGCGGCGCTGCCCGACATCCAGGGTGGCCCCTCTCAGTTCGATGACAACACGCCGCTTCCTTGGCAAATCAAGCAAGTGCTCGTGGGGGAACGCGATGACCCACGAGCAACCATCTTCGCTGTCGTAGGCGAATACAACCTCTGGCCCGACCTCCTGTACCTCAAAGGCAACGGGCAATGGGGTGCGATCGGATTTCCGATCGGTGCGCCGATGGTCAGCCGCGGCAGTTTCGTGCAATTCTATCCGTGGATTTTTGCGCTGTTCCCGGACTCGTTTCCCAACCTCGTCGGCAACATCTCCAACCCCAACTCCATCGCACTCGCCGGGCTCCGAACGGCCGGAATGGACACGCTTGTTGGCGCGACCGTGGCCGCCATAGAACCGAGCCCGTCTCTGCCGACCGGCTCCCGTTTTCCGCGCGGCGTCTACAGTTTTGCACTGAGCGCGTATAGGTCAGACGAGGGGCTTGAATCCAACGGCACAACGGTCGGCACAACGGTCGATACAAGCGCCGCGTCGAGCAACCTCGCGATCAGGTTCACCTTCCAGCAGGCGACCTTCGTACCGGCGACACACATTCGGATTTACATGAAGATCGAGAGCCTAGTCGCGGACGAGAATGGCGAGTTTGCCGGCGGCGAAGAAGCGTACCGATTGGTCGGAGAGCTTCCGATCTCGCGGATCGAGGGGAGTGGAACTCAGGCACGAACGCTTACGATCGACGGGCTCGATGTCTCATTCGGCCTGCCGGCGCAACCACAACCAGCCTTCAGCGTTCGAGGCATCGGTCCGTTCATGCCAACGGCCAACGGAAAGCCGCCCCGCTCGCGATACGCGCTTCCGTACGAGAACAAGATGCTGTGGTTCTCCGCCGAGGAAGACACGGGTGGTCTGATCTTCCCCTCGCAGGACGGATTCCCCGAGTACGTTCACCCCGACGACTTCATTGAACTGCCCGACGCGATCCGCGGCGACGTCACCGGGGCGATCGTCTACCAGGGCCGGGCCGTCATCTTGACGGACCGCAGCATCTTCGTGCTCGCGGGGACGATCGAACTGCTCAGCAACGACGAGCGGGCGCTTGGCGTGGCGGCGCCCTTTCCGTCGTTCAGCGTGTTCCGCGCCGACAGCGACGTCGGCTGCATCAACACCTTGGGCGGCAACGGCGTCATCGAGATCGAGGGCACGCTCTACTTCAACGGACAGAACGGCATCTACATGTTCGACGGCGTCAAGTCCGTCAAGATCAGCGACGCGATCGACGAACTGTGGGCCTCGCTCAGCGACACGGCGCGGAGGTCCTGCACGATGGCGCACGACCGCCGCAACAGCCAACTCGTGATCTGCTACGGCGGTCCCGGCGCGGCCGGCGATCCCGTGATCGTCCGCTACGACTACCGAGCCAGGGAGTGGTGCATCGACGACGTGCCCAAGGCGACGTGCGTTGCCGACTGGATCGACGCCGAGCCCTACTACGACGGTCTCGACAAGTCGCCGCAACGCCTCTTCCTGATCGGCACGTCGGACGAAGACGGACTGATCGGGTTCGTCGATGAACGCGCCGATGACGACCACGACCAGCCCATCGCATTCGAGTGGGAGAGCGGGGACTTGGACTTCGGCCTTCCGTCGCGCGAGAAGCGGCTGCACTACCTCACGATCGACACTGATTCCGCGACTCCGCACCTGAGAACGGACGTCACGATCGAGCACGCCGACGGCCGCCGCAACGCGAAGTCGTACCAGGTCGAGAACACGACGAAGGCGATCCACAAGCACCGCTTGGACTCCAGGGGGACGCGGATGCGGATCAAGATCGCCGGCGAGCGCAGCAGCGCTCGCGGAGAGCAGCGAATCAACGGCTTTGCCATCGACGGCAACCCCATCGGTCGCCGGTAGCACCATTACCACAACCAATTTTTCGGAGGAAAGAAGCGATGCAACGCGTCGAATTTATGCTCGTGCGCTCGCGCACCCCGAAGAGCAACCCCGAGACGCTCTTCCAGCTCGTAGCAGCAGCGAACCACCGCGTAACCATCCTCGGGGCGGACATCAGTCTGCAAGGCAACACGCCGGCGAACGCGCCGGTTGTTTTCCAATGGTTCATTCAGACGGACGCCGGTGTGTTCGGGACAGACCCGACCACACTGACCCCGCAAAAGAATGACCGCGGCTACGACGAAGCGATCCAAACCACGTTCAACGCGTACGACGGCGAAAGCGGCGGCCCGCCTGCCACGCCTGACGCGACGGAGCCGACGGGCACCACGAAGATCGCCGAGTTCTCCATCCACGAGCAGGGCATCTTCCCGTGGACGCCGCGGTTCTCGTTCGTCGTGAAGGGCGGCGAGCGCGTCGGATTCAAGTACGCGCGAGCCACCTTCGTTCCTGTCAGTGTAACCCTGTACTGCACGGAGTAACGCGGCCATGCTATTCACGGGAACCAATCAGCACGTACCGAATGCGTCGCCGCGCACGCTGTGTCAAATCCACGCACCGCAGGACGAGCAGGTCAAGATTCTTGGCGCGGACATCACGCTCCAGGGTTCTCAGCCCGCTTCGACGCCGATCCTGCTTCAGTGGGTGACGCAGGCGACCGCGGGAAACGCGACATCGCTCACTCCGCAGAAGAACGACCGCGGTTCGACAGAGGCCGTCAAGTCGAAACTCTTCAAGGAGTTCACGGCTGAGCCCACGACAGGCGTTGTCCTATGGCAAGGCTACCTGCATCAGCAGGGAAGCTGGCCGTGGGTTCCGCGATTCAAAGTCCTCGTCAACGGCGGGGAGCGCGTGGGGCTCGTATGGAACAGCGGCACGTTCGTGCCGGTCTCGTTCACGATCTATTTTGAGGAGTAGGCCGACGTGTACGCCGGCGAACTGCTTACGGCTCCGAGTTACATCGGCTTCCAGCCGATCGCCGCCGCGACTCCTCCGAGCGTCGTGGCCGGCGGTCCGTTGACCACCGAAGACCCCGACTTCGTCATTGAGTCGGTCTTTATCCGCGCCGTGCCGATGTCGGTGGAATCGGCGGCGCCGGCAACGGCCGTCGGCGGCCCGCCGCTGGTGGACGCGAACCCGGTTTCTCTGCCGCCGCAGGTGCTGGTATGGTAGCCGGCGGTGCTCACACTTCACCTCCATTTTCGGCCGGCAACGCCCAGCTCGACCTCATGCTGCGCGAGTTGTACGCGCGAAGCTCGGCCGGCGGTGGGGGGGCAACTGGTCGCGGTCCGCGCGGCACGCCGGGTCCGCAAGGGCCTGCCGGCCTCGCCGGAGCCGACGGTGCGCAACTCGAGCAATTCACCGTTGACGCCAGCACCATCGGGCTCGGCTATCTCGGCCCCGGAGCCCCCGACCTCTCATCCGTCATTCCCAACACGCCGATCCTCGTCCTTGACGACGGCGGCATTTCCACTGAACCGGGTCGATCCGTCTACACCGTAGCGCCCGCAACGGGCGAGACGGCCGGGACGCTGGTTCAACTCCACAACGATCACAACCTGGAGTCGCTGATTCTGGTCGGCGGCGAGAGCGACCGGCTCGTCACGATCCAAGACGACTCCGTTCTTGACGACGACGTGCCGGACACGCTGCTCGTGGCCGGCGGAGACCTCGTTCTGCGCGAAGGCGTCGTCGTCGCTTTCCGCTACTGGCCCGAGGGGACGCGGTGGATCGAAACCGCCCGGATTGATCCGTACGCATTGCCGGAGATCGAATCGGAGACTCGGTACGCGCGGATCGATCACTCCCATCCGGGAACAGCGACGGTGCCGGTTCCGTTGTCCGACTTGGAGAGTATCAGCGCACAACGCCTTCTCGGCCGCGTGGACGTGGCCGGCGGGGCGAGCGGAGTCATCGAGCAGGTCCAGGTCGGAACGACATCGACGATTGCGCCGGCTTGGAGCGATGCGGGTGACTTCCTTGACTTCCGCGTCCGCGACGACGCCATCCTGAATCAGCACCTGGCCAACATGGTTCAGTCGCGGATCAAGGGCCGGGCCAGTGGGGCGGGCACCGGCGACCCAGCCGATCTCACGGCGGATCAGGCGATTGCGATCCTCAATGAGGCGACCACGCAACTCGATCTCGGCAGTGGCGGCACGCAGGCGGACCTTTCGGCGACGGGACCGGGTTTCTTGCAGCAAGCTTCACTGGGGGCCGCAGTGACGGTCGGCGCTCTTGCGGTGGGCGACCTACCGGCCCATGCCTCGACACACGAAACCGGCGGATCGGACCCGATCACGTCGCTGGCCGCTACTGTACTGACTTCCGGGCTGGTGCCTTTGGCACGGTTGCAGGAGGTGCTCGCACTCGCCGACCTTTCCGACGTGAGCGGTACGACCGGCGGCGGCTCCACTGTGGTCAAGTCGACGAACCCAACGCTCGCCGGGTTTAGACTTACCGGAGAGGTCAACCTTGGGAGCGGAGTCAGCAGTCGCGCCTTCAATTTTGACTCCAGCATCACGGCGCTCAACTTCATCCGGGACGCTTCGGCCGTCAACTATTTCGAGTTGATCCATGCGGCGACCGGTGCTCGACCCGTGCTGGGAGCCGCCGGCGCAGATACCGACGTTGCACCCCGGTTTGTCGTGAAGGGCACTACGCTCCAAGCGGATATCACTGGCGGCAAAGCTCCAGGTGATATCCTGACCACGGGTTCGCTTGCGACGGACATTCCAACGCACGGCGACGAGCACGCGGCCGGCGGATCGGACCCGCTACAGGTGTCAGCTACGGACAGGCTGCTCGGGCGCGTATCGGCGAGCGCCGGCAGCGTTGAAGAAATCCCGATCACGGACTTCGTGCAGTCCATCCTTGATGATCCTGACGCCGCTACGGTTCGTTCGACGCTCGGGCTTGGGGCACTGGCGGTTCTCAATTCTCTGGACGCCGGCGCCGTCACCTACACGCCGGCGGTCCTGACCGATTGGGACGC
>Ga0299906_10000625_pt1 | contig 31895 bp, 22 predicted proteins | sample RVTome_14_FD_200259 | JGI IMG/M metagenome (GOLD analysis project Ga0299906, IMG submission 200259) | Soil microbial communities from uranium-contaminated site in the Upper Colorado River Basin, Wyoming, United States - RVT145D125 (version 2) ...
TCATGCGCACTCGTTCGCTCCATTGCCGGCGCTCCCGGCTGCACGGCCGATCGTTCGCAGCAGGTCGCACCCGGCGGGGTCGGTGTGGTAGCCCGACGGGTCGTGAACGGCGAACGGAAACAGGAGGAGGTAGGACAGGTCCCGAGGATATCCGCGTGACTCCAGGAAGTCGTACGCCAATGGCACCTCGAAATAGTTCCGCTCGAAGGACTCGACTGACTGTCTGGCGAGGCAGACGTAGTGGTTGTCGGCGAGCACGTGGCAGTCACCCGATGTGATGCCTTGTCCCTTCGACATCCAGCTCGTGTCAACGGTCCGAAGCGAAGGTAAATGCACCGGTCTCCGTGTCAACGGCGCACGATTATCGACATCGACGGCTTCACCGTTACGCAGCCTTTCCAGGACGCGGAGAAAGGGAATCGGCCGGCCGGCGTGGGTATACTCGCAATTCAAGTACGCATCCTGAGCGTGCAGCTCCTTGTCGACCAGGACCAGGGTGATGACATGCGTCAGGAGGCCGGGCTGCCCGTAGTCGACCGTGTACGCCGGGAATCCGAGCTCTTCGTAGACCTTTCGCAACGTCGTCGCCACTCCTCCACACCAGCAGCCGCCCACGTTCGCGTCGAACAGGCGCAACAGCTCCGAGGCGCTCAGATCGTTGGTGGGATACTTGTCGTCCAGGAGATGGTCGCGCGTTGCGGACACCGCGGTCCTTCGATACGTCCACTCGCGAATCCTGGAGATCTTCTCGAACACAGACAGGCTTTCGAACGACGGCACGTCCTCCCGCAGTCTCTCCAGGAGACGATGTCGCGCCACACCCTGGGCTTCCTGCACGGTGATGCCTGGTTCGCGGGCAGGCTCCTCTGGGAGCCCTTCGGAGATGGGTTGCCCCCGATCGGCTCTCGTCTCACCAGGTCTCGCCTGAAGCTTGCTCCTGGCGTGCCTCAGCTTCGCCGCGAGGCGCTGGTTCTTCTCGAGCAGCTTCGCGTTCCTTTTTCGGAGCTGCGCGATCTCCTTTCCAGAATCGCCAGTCTCCTCGCCGTCCCCTTGCGCGGAATCGTCACCGGCGGAGGCGGGGCTCCAAGGCTGGTGTGACGACGCACGCCGTCTCGACGAATCCTCGCCCCTGCAACCTCGAGTAGCCTTCACCAGATCCGCCATCGCCGCGTCGAGGTCCATGCCGCCCCGCACACCTCGACGCGCGGGACTCAGCCACTCCGGGTCCTGCGCGCAACGGGCCAGGTAGTCCACATACGACAGTCGTTCTCCGTCCACGACAGGGGTCAGGAGATCGAGGCACGCGTCACGATCCACGAGCGCGCTGCCCTGCGGGATGCGGAGGACGAGGCTGGCCGCAAGATCCGGACTTCGGAACATCTCGGCAAGGCATGCCAACTTGATCAACGCGAGATCGTCAGGATCGGTCGGCACGCGACAATAGAGCACATCCGCCCATCGAGGCTTGCCGAGAATGGTCGTAGACACGCCCTCCCGGTCCCTGGACAAGGGGAGTGCCGGGTCCGCCAAGCGGAAGACGTCGAGGTCGAAGATGACGAAGCCGTGCTCCTTGAGCAGGCGATCGATGTTGTGAAACGTGCACGAGTCGGGCTCGTGTGAGCCCCCGAAGTAGGCCTCGACGAGGAGGCCGAGGACGCCCTTAGACCGCAAGGTGTCCGTCGATGACCGCAGAACGTCGAGATCCCCGCCATCGGTATCGATCTTGATGAAGTCGACATAATCGAGTCCCTCGTCGCGCACGAAATCATCGAGCGACGTGGCAGGAGCCGTGCCGACAACGCGCGGGTGGTAGGAAATTCCGCCGTGCTCTTCGCCGGCAGTCAGTCGCTCTGCCTCTCCGGGGGCGGGGTCGAATCCATGAGCAACCAGGTGCGGCCCGAATTCCTTCCAGACGCGATGCACTCCTCCACGGCATCCGACGTCAAGGAGCACGAAGGGCTTGCTGGCGATCGAGCCATGCATCGCGACGTAGGCCAGCAGATCGCGGCGGCGAGCGAACTTCATGTGGTGGTTGCCCCGTGCCGGCAGGGAGTCGCTAACCCTTCGACGTCCCGCGTCTCACGACGATAGCAGCATGGGCACCGCCCCTGAAGGTCACTTGCCGCACACCGCTTTCGTGAACGTGAGGCCCACCTCTCCTCCGGACAGACGCAGCGGCACACAGGACGGCGAGTGCGACCTTTCCTGAGGCGCATCACCTGATCGCTGCAAGGAGGAAGCTCGGCCGGATCCAGAAGACGTCTCGGACCACGCCGCGCAGCCCGTTCCAGTCCTTTGTGATGCTTTCGACGACGCCGGCGACCGCGTGCATGGTCTCGAAGACTCCAGGGTCCGGGCAGAAGTCGTGCCACAGAATCAGGCCGCCCGGCCTGACGACCTCGAGTGCCTTCCGCGTGTCGCTCGACACGACGTCAGGCGAGTGGCCGCCGTCGATGTATGCCGAATCGAAGAACCCCTCCGGATGAGCGGACGCGTCCCAGTCACGGCTGTCGCAGAGAATCTGGTGCACGCGATGACCGAGCCCCCGGCTCCGGTAGAGATGGCCGATGAACGGGCCCGCGTCGGTCTGATAGATCTGCGTGCCGGCCCGTGCCTCGCGAGGCGTGGCGCCCGCCGGGACGATGGTCCGCGGCGAGGAGTACGCCGGCACGCCCTCGACGAGCTCGCCCCCGGGCAGGTTGATGGTCCAGACCGTCGCGTCGCACTCGTCGAGGCACAGGCACGTGCCGAACCCCTCCCAGGTCCCGAACTCGAGATGCCGCGAGGGTCGAAGATGCCGGTAGAGATAGGCGAGGATCGGCGCGTCATCGACCTCCATCTTCCAGAGGTTGAACGGCTTGACGAGTGAGCCGGCGTAGTCCAGGGGTACTGACAGACCCAGTCGTGCGTGCAGTTCGCCTACCGGCACGACGTCCAGGTAGCCTGCTGACGGATGTGAGGTGCCATCGTGTGGCCCGTGGCGCCCCCGGAGCCCCGCGCGCCCGACGGCGCCGCGAAGCCGGGCCACGTCGAGACGACGCCCGCCATCGACGAGGACGTCGTCGAGCCGTGAGACATAGTCCGGGGGCCTGGAAGGCACCGGCGGCGTCACCGGCTGCGGCGGCGGTACCGGCGCGAGCGCAATCGACTCGACCGCGAACACGCAGGGAAGTCCGTCCGCGCCGTGATTCCGGAAAACGAGGTGCGCGCGCCGGTCTCCCTGCTCCCAGACGAGTTCGGCCGTGCCCTGTCCCGGGTCCACCGTCACGGGCGTCCTGCAGTACAGCGTCGTCCAGTCGTCGCCCACAAGGAGGCAGCCGAGCAAGCCGGACTCGACACGGACGCGGATCGAGACCTGCACTGGCAGGCGGTCGAGCGGCGCGCGACGCCCGGCGAGGGTGACGGGCAGGCTGACGGCATACGCCCACTGCCCCGGGCCAGTCTCGACGGTCAGGGGTGCCGTCGATCGAATCGTCCCGCCATGATGGAGGAACTCTCCGATCGGCACCGTGTCGTCCCCGAAGCTCTGCCGCCGCAACACTCCAGGTGCCCTCTCCACGTCGTGGCCGTCAGCGCTGTGACCCCGGCGCTGCCGCGTCGCAGAGACAAGAAGGGGTGCTCAGCGTGCTCGGCCATTCCCGTATCGTGCGGTGCTCCTTCGATCAGCGACGTCGACCCTGACACACCGCCCGTACCTCGTGCGGCGACGGAACGGACGGGACGCTCGTCGCGGGCGGCGGGAGCCGCCGCGCGACCCGGCCGGCATCCAGAGCGAGTGTAACATCACAGCGGGCGCGGCGACCGTGCCGCGGTCGCCCGTCATCGTGCCAGCACTCGAAGCCGGATGCGGTCCACGAGGGCGCCATCACACCGCTCCCGGAACACGGTCGGGAACCGCGTGAGCCCCCAGCGGGCGTTGAAGATCAGCCGCTCGGCCAGCGCGGATTCCCAGCGCGACAACTCGTCCTCGCTCAGGCGACACAGGCGCACGAGCTCGGCATAGGCGAGGTCGAACCGCCGCCGCGGGTCGAGCTCCCGATCGTAGGACTCGTCGATCAGCGGATCGAAGGTGGCGAAGCCGTAGTCGCGGATCATCGCCAGCCCGCCGGGGTTGCCGAACAGCACCAGGGGATGGAAGTTCACCAGGGGCTTGAGCACCTTCTCCGTGATGCGCGAGGGAGCCGCGCGCATCTCCGTCTCCGTCACCGCAGTAAACCACGACCGGTCCATCTCCTCGAAATGGGCCGCGAGCCCCGAGTCTCCCAGCTCCAGCCGCCGCCAGCCATGACGCTCCAGGCCGAACAGCACGCGGCCGTACCCGGCAAGAGTATCGAGTTGCGGGGCAAGCTGCGCCACCAGGTCTGCGAACCCGGGGAGCGAGGTCGTCAGGTGCTCGGGCGTCGGCCGCGGCTTGCCGGGCCCGGTGGGACCCGTCCGGAAGCCGCCGAACGAGATGAAGCCCCGGGACCAGAGGCCGTCCTCCAGCAGGCGCAGCAGGAACAGGATCTTCGTCGGCCGCGGCGTCCGGTTCAGCGAGACGAACGTTCGCTCGCGACGGAACGGGCGCGCCCGAAACGCCGCCAGGCGTTCCGCGTACGCCTCCTCCCCGCTCTCGGCGTACCGGTTCAGCGCATCCCACATCCAGTAGTCGTGTGTGAGCACGGCGACCGGCTCCAGCCCGATTGCCTCGCAGTGCGCGCGATAGTTCGCGTCGTACTGACGGTCCTGGGTCAGGAAGACGCACCGCGCCGGCGGCACGCGCCACCGCTCGAGGAGCCCGTGCAGGGCAGCCGTCACGTCCGGCTTGTGCGGCACCCCTTCGAGCGAGCTGTCGAGGAGGATGCCGGCGCTCCCCTGCCGGATGCGTGCCACCAGGGGTTCCGGGAGCGTGGTCGAGGCGAGGTGCTCGTACCGGCGGTGCTGGCTGCACGGGAAGACGACGAGCTCAGCCGTGGCGCCCTCGGCCAGCCCCTGCACCAGGCGGATCTCGGGAGCGCGAGTGGAATCGAACACGTGTCGGCCGTCGCAGCCGATGGCCACGATCATCGCCGAGTCACGCGTTCCTCTCCGCCATCAGTCGCGCCGGCCGTCGCGCGACGCGCCGCGGATGCACGCGCGGCCCGCCGTCGTCGAGCTCGAGCGAGTGTACCGCACGGCGGCTCCGCCGGCAGGGTCGCCCGGCGGCCGCTCGACTTGCTATACTTGGGCCGCGACCCCCCGTTCGCCACCTCTATGCATCTGTCGATCGTTGGGCTCGGAAAGCTCGGCTCGCCGATGGCCGCGGTCCTCGCGAGCAAGGGTTGCCACGTCGTGGGCTTCGATCGCAGCGCCGCCGTGGTCGACGCGCTGCGCGCGGGCCGGGCCCCTGTGGACGAGCCGGGGCTGCAGGCGCTCATCGACGCGCACCGCGAGCGGATCTCGGCCACGACCGATCTGACCGCGGCCGTCGCCGCTACCTCGGCGACCTTCGTGATCGTCCCGACGCCGAGCGACTCGACCGGCCGGTTCAGCACGACGGCCGTCGTGGACGCCGTGTCGGCCATCGGCACGGCACTCCAGCAGAAGACCGACTACCACCTCGTGGTCGTCACGAGCACCGTGATGCCGGGGGCGACCGGCGGCGAGATCCGGCGGGCCCTCGAATCGCGTGCCGGGCGTCCGCTCGGCCCGACGCTCGGGCTCTGCTACAGCCCCGAGTTCATCGCCCTTGGCAGCGTCGTGCGGGACATGCTCCGGCCGGACATGGTGCTGATCGGCGAATCCGACGCCCGGGCCGGCGACCTGCTGCAGAGCATCTACGCCAGGAGCTGCGACAACCAGCCGGCCGTGCGGCGAATGAGCTTCGTCAATGCCGAGCTGGCGAAGATCGCGGTCAACACGTTCGTGACCACCAAGATCTCGTACGCCAACATGCTGAGCGACGTGTGCGACCGGCTGCCCGGCGCCGACGTCGACGTGGTCACGTCGGCCGTGGGCGCGGATTCGCGGATCGGCCCGCGGTACCTGAGGGGCGCTACCGGCTACGGCGGGCCCTGCTTCCCGCGCGACAACGTCGCCTTCGGGGCGCTGGCCCGTACGCTCGGCGCGCGCGCCGAGCTGGCCGAAGCGACCGACAGCGTGAACCGCTACCAGGTGGAGCGCGTGCTGGGGGCGATCGAGGCGCGCGCGACCGGCGCCGCGCCGATCGGCGTGCTCGGGCTCGCGTACAAGCCCGACACCGGCGTGGTCGAGGAGAGCCAGGGGCTCGCCGTCGCCTCGCACCTGCTTCGACAGGGCCGCCGGGTGATCGTCTACGACCCGAAGGCGCTCCCGGCGGCGCGTGCGGCGCTCGGTCCATCGGCCCAGGCCGCCGAGACCGCGGCCGACTGCGTGGCGAAGGCATCGCTCGTGGTCGTCATGACTCCGTGGCCCGAGTTCGGGCGCATTCCGCTCGACGCCTTCCGCCGGACGGGGCGGCGGCTCACCGTCATCGACTGCTGGCGAATGACGCCGCCGGAGGTGGCCTCTGTCGCCGACCTCGTCTTCCCGGGAACGGGCGCGGAGACAGGGTCGGCGGTGGGCGTCACCAACAGAGGGTGATGGAGAGAGACGATCTGGTCCTGGTAACCGGTGCCGGCGGGTTCATCGGCGGACACCTGGTTGCCGAGCTTCGCCGGCGCGGACACCGGCGCATCCGCGCCGTGGACATCAAGCCGCTCGACGAGTGGTACCAGGTGTTCGAGAACGTCGAGAGCCTCTCGCTCGACCTCGCGCGACTCGAGGCGTGCGAGCGTGCGGCTGGCGGGGCGCGACAGGTCTTCAACCTCGCGGCCGACATGGGCGGCATGGGCTTCATCGAGCTCAACAAGGCCGCCTGCATGCTCACCGTGCTCATCAACACCCACATGCTGATGGCGGCGCGCAAGGCCGGCGCGGAGCGGTTCTTCTATTCCTCCTCGGCCTGCGTGTACGCGGCCGATCGGCAGACGAGCGCGCAGGTGATTCCGCTGCGCGAGGGCGATGCGTACCCGGCCATGCCCGAGGACGGCTACGGCTGGGAGAAGCTCTTCAGCGAGCGCATGTGCCGTCACTTCACCGAGGACTTCGCGCTGGCGACGCGCGTGGCCCGCTACCACAACGTCTACGGCCCCCATGGCACGTACGACGGGGGTCGCGAGAAGGCGCCGGCGGCCATCTGCCGCAAGGTCGTGCAGGCGCAGCTCGACGGCACCGGCACGATCGAGATCTGGGGCGACGGCGAGCAGGCGCGCAGCTTCACCTACATCGACGACTGCCTGGAGGGCACGCTCCGGCTGATGGCCAGCGACGTGGTCGAGCCGATCAACATCGGCAGCGACGAGGTGGTGACCATCAACCAGCTCGTGGACATCGTGGAGGCCATCGCGGGCGTCACGCTCGTGCGCCGCTACCGGCTCGACGCGCCCAAGGGCGTGCGCGGTCGTAACAGCGACAACACGCTCGTCAAGGCGCAGCTCGGGTGGGCGCCCTCGATCGCGCTCGAAGACGGGATGCGTCAGACCTACGGCTGGATTCGCGAGCGGATGACCGCCGACCGTCGCGCCCTCGTCTAGCCCGTGGTGGTCGCCGCCCGAGTCAGGGGACAGTCCAGGAACCGCGTGGCTTCCACCCCGTGATCTCCCGGCTCCGATTGCTGGCGAACATGTAGACGGTCAGCGGGCCGCCATACTGGGTGCTGAACTGCATCCTGAGGCTCATCGTCAGCGTCGTGCCGCTCAGCGACACGGAACTCCCGCCGAGCTCGACTGCGCACTGTGTGTTGCCGAGCGTGCCGGCCGCACCCAGGCGTGCAGCGGTCCAGCCACTCGCGGCGTCGTTCTGGAGCAGGATCGAGTCGCTGGCACGGTCGTAGCGCACGAGACAGGACTGCCCGGAGCCGGTGCTGTACGTGCGCGTGAAGTAGGCCCACACGCCGTCCAGGTTCGGCGTGCCCGCCGGGTCGCTGTAGCGCAGCACGAACGTCTGCGCCAGGCCGCTCCCCGACGAGGGGGTCACCGAGTCCACGCTCGGGCCCGACGTCGAGGACGAGGTCGACCCGGTGGTCGTCGACGTGGAGGTCGTCGACGTGGAGGTCGTCGGCGTGGAGGTCGTCGACCCCGAGGATGTCGAGCCGGAGGAGGTCGAGCTGGAGGAGGTGGTGGAGTCGACGACGACCCAGGAGCCGCGTGGCTTCCACCCCGTGATCTCCCGGCTCCGATTGCTGGCGAACATGTAGATGGTCAGCGGGCCGCCGTACTGGGTGCTGAACTGCATCTTGAGGCTCATCGTCAGCGTCGTGCCGCTCCACGACACGGAGCTCCCGGCGAGCTCGACTACGCACTGTGTGTTACCGAGCGTGCCGGCCGCACCCAGCCGTCCGGCCGTCCAGCCAGTCGCGGCGTCGTTCTGGAGCAGGATCGAGTCGCTGGCACGGTCGTAGCGCACGAGACAGGACTGCCCCGAGCCGGTGCTGTACGTGCGTGTGAAGTAGGCCCACACGCCGTCCAGGTTCGACGCGCCCGCCGGGTCGCTGTAGCGCAGCACGAACGTCTGCGTCAGGCCGCTCCCCGACGAGGGGGTCACCGAGTCCACGCTCGGGCCCGACGTGCCAGACGAAAAGGACCCGCCACCCGCGTCCCCGCCAGAGGGTTCACCGCCGTCGGTGACGGTCCACGTGAAGGACCGCGACACGGTCGCCAGGTTGTCGGAGGCGTAGATGACGACGCGGTATGTGCCGACCGACATCGGCGTTCCCGCAATTCGACCCGTGGAGTGGTCGAGCGTCAATCCGAGCGGCAGCCCCGTATGGACGAAGCTCAGTGCGCTGCCATCAGGGTCGCTCACCGGCACGCCGAACGGCGCGATGGCCGTGCCCACCGGGTTGCTGCGGTTGGGCAACGGCGAGATCGCCGGGATGGAGAATCTTGCCTCGGACGAATACGGGCTGACGCCGCCTGCGCTCACCGCGCGCACGGCCACGTAGACCATGACACCGCCGGGCGGGGAGAACGTGTAGGAGGTCTGGCTGACGCCCGCGGATGCGAGGGCAATGTCGCACGACACCGATGCCGTGCCGATACAGACCTGATAACCGGTGACGGCGTCCGACGCCGGACTCGGATCCCACTGCGCGGTAATGGTCTGGCTGCTGGCGGCTGCGGGTAACACGACCAGAAGGGCGCACAGCAGCGCCGGTACCTTCGTCTTGCGAGCCAGCGCCAACACGAGCACTCGCCGCGACCCTGCAAAGCCATGACCAACACGTCGAACATACGTAAGTATCTATTTTGTCAATGACTTGAATAATTGATCCTGCAGCCTCGAGCGTCAAAAAAGCGATCGCCGGAGTTGTGAGATTACGCAATCGTATTCGCTGACCACGCAGGCGCGGACGCAGGTTCGGGTGAATCGAGCAACCGGGCCCTCGGACTCGGGCCAACGTCGGTCAGTCGTCTCCCCGTGTCACAATCGAGGCCTCGATGTCGCTGTCCATCGCCCTCGCGCAGGTCGATCCGACGGTCGGCGACGTGACCGGCAATCTCGCGATCGTCAAGCGGACACGGGACGAGGCCGGCGCACAGGGTGCGGACCTGGTGGTCTTCCCCGAGCTGGCCGTCGTGGGCTATCCGCCCGAAGACCTGGTGCTGCGTCCAGCCCTGCTCGCCGAAGTCGAGGACGCGCTCGCGGATCTCGAGCGCGACAGCAGGGCCGAGGGCTCTCCTGCGCTGGTCGTGCCGTTGCCCTGGCGTCACGGTGGCGGCGTGTACAACGCGGTGGCCCTGGTCGCCGGCGGGCGACGGGAGCTCCGCTTCAAGTGCGAGCTCCCCAACTACGGCGTCTTCGACGAAAAGCGCGTGTTCGTCGCCGGGCCGCTGCCATCGCCGGTGACGTTCCGGGACGTGCGGCTCGGCCTTCCGATCTGCGAGGACATCTGGTTTCCGACCGTGGCGGGGCACCTCGCCCGCGCCGGGGCCGAGCTGCTGCTCGTCCCCAACGGGTCGCCCTTCGACGTCGGCAAGCTGGACGAGCGCGTACAGCTCGCCCGGGATCGCGTGCGCGAGACCGGGCTACCCCTGGCCTACGTCAACCTGGTGGGCGGACAGGACGAGCTCGTGTTCGACGGCGGCTCGTTCGTGCTCAACGGAGACGGCACGCTGGCCCGGCAGCTCCCCCTCTGGGAGCCGGCCATGACGCTGACGCACTGGGAGCGCAGGAGCGGTGGCTGGCGCTGCGACGGCCAGGCCTCCTGGAGCGAGCCGCCACGCCTGAGCGCCGTCTACAGCGCCATGATGCTGGGGCTCCGGGACTACGTCGGGAAGAACCGGTTTCGCGGTGTCGTGCTGGGGCTGTCCGGCGGCATCGACTCGGCGCTCACCGCCGCCGTGGCGGTGGATGCGCTGGGCGCCGATCGGGTCCGCGGCGTGCGCCTGCCGTCATCGCTCACGAGCGCCGCCAGCCAGGACGACGCGGCCGAGTCCGCCCGGCTGCTGGGCATCCGGCTCGAGACGCTGGCCATCGCTCCCACCGTGGATGCCGCCGAGACGGCGCTGGCCCCGGTCTTCGCCGGACGGGCTCGGGACGTCACCGAGGAGAACCTGCAGGCGCGCGTCCGCGGGCTCCTGCTGATGGGTCTCTCGAACAAGTTCGGCGAACTGCTCGTCACCACCGGCAACAAGTCCGAGATGTCGGTGGGCTACGCCACGCTCTACGGCGACATGTGCGGCGGCTACTCGGTGCTGAAGGACATCTACAAGACCGAGGTGTACGCGCTCGCGCGGTGGCGCAACACGCACCAGCCACACGGCGCTCGTGGGCCCGCCGGACGGGTCGTGCCGGAGTCCTCGATCACCAAGGCCCCCACGGCGGAGCTGCGACCGAACCAGACCGACCAGGACTCGCTTCCCCCCTACGACGTCCTCGACGCGATCCTCGAGGGGCTCGTCGAGGCAGAGCGGAGCGTGGACGAGATCGTGCGGCGCGGTCACCCGCGCGAGACGGTCCTCCGGGTACAGCATCTCCTGTACATGGCGGAGTACAAGCGCCGCCAGGCGCCGCCGGGCGTGAAGATCACGCGCAGGAGCTTCGGCCGGGACCGGCGCTATCCGATCACCAACGCGTTCCGGGAGCGCTGAGCGCCCAGCCGCACGAGCGGTGGCCATGCTCAGCGGCCGGCGGCCGGCGACGCGCCTGCGAGCCGGGCGGCGAGGAGCACGGCTTCGATCATGCTGTCGGGGTCGGCGCGATCCTGGCCGGCGATGTCGAAAGCCGTGCCGTGATCCACCGACGTCCTGACGATCGGCAGCCCGAGGGTGACGTTGACCGCCCGTCCGAAGGCGAGGAGCTTCACGGGAATCAGCCCCTGATCGTGGTAGCAGGCGACGACCGCGTCGAACTCGCCTCTCGCGGCGCGTACGAACGCGGTGTCGGCGGGAACCGGTCCCTCGATGGTCACGCCGCGCGCGCGCGCGGCTTCCGCCGACGGCCGCAGCACGCGCGTCTCCTCGTCGCCGAACAGCCCGTCCTCGCCGGCGTGCGGATTGAGCCCCGCCAGCGCGAGCCGGGGATGGCGGATCCCGAACCGCGGCAGCTCCCCGGCGGCCAGGTCGATCGTCGCCTCGACGCGCTCGCGCGTCAGGACCGACGGCACCTGGGCCAGGGCCACGTGCACCGTGGCCAGCACCACCTTCAGCGGCTCGGACCAGAACAGCATGGCCACGCGCGGGCTGGCCGTCAGGTGCGCGAGCAGCTCCGTGTGTCCCGTCCATGGAAGGCCGGCCAGGGCGAAGGCGGCCTTGTTGATGGGCGCCGTGGCGATCGCCGCGACCGCACCGGCCTGCGCGTCCCGGACGGCCGCGCACACCGCGTCGTGGGCGGCCTGCCCGGCAGCCGCCGACAGCTCGCCGGGCGGGAAGACCGAGCCTGCGGGCGGGCCGTAGAGCACCGGTTCGCACGCGTCGAGCACGCGGCGATCGCGGGCCGCCCTGGCGGCGATCTCCGGGCCGATGCCGGCGGGATCGCCGGTCGTGATTGCGACCCGCGGCCTCACCAGCGCCCGTCCTCCCGGCGCGCGGAAACGGTCACGGCTGCGCCACGGACTCACAACTGCAGTGCCAGCCAGTCGGCCACGACCTTCGGGCTGGCGTTGCGCTCGAGGGCGGCCAGCGCGCGGTCCACGGCGGCGTACGCGCGCACGCTGCGCGCGCCGTCGTAGGCAGCCGCCAGCGGCTCGAGGCGCGGGGCGAGATCGGCATTGGCCAGCGCGCGTCGATCCGCCCCGGTCGCCAGCAGCCCCACGTCGCGCACCATCGACGCCAGCGCCCGACAGCAGGCCGCCAACTGATCCCGCTCGCTCGCGGCCGTCCCGCGCCTGGCCGTCAGGTCGCGCACCAGCTCGAGGCGGCGGCCCGGGTCCCCACCACGGGCCGTCTGCTCGAGCAGCGCGCGCGCCCGCTCGCGGGCCGCGCTCACGTCGGCTGCGGCGGCCGACAGCGCCCGGCCCACGCTGCCGCCGGCGTCCGAGGCGGCCGCCCTGGCATCGGATTCGGTCCAGTCGTGATCCCGCTGCAGGACCTCGGCGACCTCGGAAGGCGTCAGCAGGCCGAACCGTAGCCGCTGGCATCGCGACCGCACCGTCGAAAGCAACGCATCCGGAATCGAGGAAACGAGGATGAAGCTCGACGCCGGAGGCGGCTCCTCGAGCGTCTTGAGCAGCGCGTTCTGCGCCTGCGGCACCAGGGCGTCGGCCTCATCGATGACGACCACGCGCCTGCGTCCCTCGAAGGGACGGTAGCCGGCGCGATCGATCACGTCGCGCACCTGGTCGATCTTGATCGACCCGGTGTCGCCGGGCTCGATGACGATCACATCCGGATGGATGCCGCGCAGGATGCGGCGGCAGGCGGTACATCGCCCGCAGCCGTCGCGCTCGAGGCTGTCCGTGCGGCGCGGCTCCAGGCAATTGACGGCGACGGCGGCGGCCACCGCCACGCGGCGCTTGCCGACGCCGGCCGGGCCGGCCAGCAGCAGCGCCGGAGGCAGCGTCTCCCGCGCGATCGCGCGGGACACCAGCGACCGCAGCTTCCCGTGGCCGACGACGCTGGACAGCATCTGTGGTCTATCGCCGATTCCGGCCCAGCCCGAACAGGCGTCCCCAGAAGCCCCGACGCCGGTCGGGTCGTTCGGGCTCGTCCCGGGCCTCGGGCAGCGGCGCGCTGTGCACGGTCTCGGCCGGCGGCACCTGCCGCGGCGCCGAGGCCTCCTCGTTCCGGTGCGAGGGCGAGAACAGCGAGGCCAGCGCCTGTGCGGCCCTCCCTCCGAACGGCCGCCGGTGGATCGGGCACCAGTCGATCGGCTCGGTGCCCCGCAGGTAGTGTTCCACGTACACGGACGTTCCGCGCTCGAACGTGCCGTCCTCGTTGGCGATCACGGCGTCGCGGCACTCGCTCGTCGCGAGCTGGCCGCTCAGACGGCACACCAGGGCGGAGGTGACCGTGGCCGGCGGCTGGAACCACCCCGGCCTGTCGGTCGCGGTGGCCGTCCGCATGAAGCGGCCCCACAGGGGCGCGGCCACCTGCGAGGCATAGCCGCCGCTCATGATCGGGCGGGGCTGGTCGTAGCCGATCCAGACGCCGGTGGCCAGGCGCGGCGTGAAGCCGACGAACCAGGCGTCGTGGTAGTCGTTGGTCGTGCCGGTCTTGCCCGCGGCCGGCAGATGGAAGCCCGCGCTTCGCGCCGGGTAGCCCGTGCCCGCGTCGATGACGTCGGCGAGCATCGAGGCCATCAGATAGGCGGTCGCCTCGCTGACCGCCCGCCGTGCCGGCTGCTTCCCCTCGTAGAGCACCTCGCCGTCGGCGGTCTCGACCCGTCGGACCAGCATGGCACCCGGCACCATGCCGCCATTGGCGAACGCCGCGTAGGCCGCCGTCATCGACTGCAGCGTCACCTCGCCGGAGCCGAGCACCAGCGACGGCACGCTCGGCACCGAGCCCACGCCCAGCCGCCTGGCGTAGTTCACCGCGGTGGGAATGCCCACCTCCCCGAGCAGGCGGACGGCGGCGCGGTTGCTGGACGTCCGCAGCGCGGCGCGCATCGTCATCGCGTCTTCCTCGGCATGCTCGTCGGCGGGAACCCAGTCGCCCTCGGGGGTGACGACCGGCTCGTTCAGGTTCGTCAGGAGCGTGCTGGGCGTCATCCCCTGCTCGAGCCCCACGGCATAGACGAAGGGCTTGAAGGCCGACCCGGGCTGCCGCTTCGCCTGCGTGGCGCGGTTGAAGCTGCTCTGGCCGAAGTCGCGTCCGCCCACCATCGCCCTGATCTCGCCGGTCCGCGGATCCATCGCGACGAGCGCCGCCTGCAGGGGCTCGGCGTCGTCTCCGGCCGTGCCCTGCCGCTTCTCGATCTCGGCCAGGGCGCGTGCGACTTCCGCCTCGGCCGCCTGCTGCATCTCCAGGTCGATCGTCGTGAAGACTCGAAGACCTTCCGTGTACACGCGGTCCCGACCGAAGCGCTCCACGAGGAAGCGACGGACCTCCTCCTCGAAGTACTGGCCCGACCCGTCGGCGCGGCGCAGGCCGTCGTCGAGGCGGACCGGCTCGGCGAGGGCCGCGTCGTAGGTGGCCTCGTCGATCGCGCTGCGATCCCGCATCAGCCGCAGCACCAGATCCCGGCGCGCCGTCGCGCGCTCGAGGTTCGCGGTCGGCGCGTAGTGCGAGGGCGACTGGACCAGGCCGGCGAGGAGCGCCGCTTCGCCCACGCTCACCTCGGAGGCCGACTTGCCGAAGTAGCCGAGCGAAGCCGCCTCGACCCCGTAGAGGCCGTCGCCGAAATAGACCTTGTTGAGATAGAAGCCGAGGATCTCGGCCTTGGTGAACTGGCGCTCGAGGCGAACGGCCACGATCGCCTCGGCCAGCTTGCGCCGGAAGGTCTTCTCGAGGGTCAGGAAGCTCTGCCGCGCCAGTTGCTGGGTGAGGGTGCTGGCGCCCTGGGCCGTGCGCCCCTCGCGCAGGTTGGCCAGTGCCGCGCCGGCGATGCGCACGGGATCGACGCCCTGGTGCTCGTAGAAGCGCTGGTCCTCGACGGCGACGATCGCCTCGACCAGATGCGGCGAGACGGCGTCGAGCGGTACCTCGACACGCTGCTCCTCGAAGATCGTGAAGGCCGGCCTGTCGCGGGCGTCCAGGAGCGTGGTGGCCTGGTCCATCGCGCCCACGCCACGGAGCGCTTCGGCATCCGGGATGGCCGCCGCGACGCCATGGACGAACCAGAGCGTCACCATCAGGAGGACGCCACCGGCGAGTGACACGCCGGCCACGGCGGGGACGAAGAACGAACCGCCCGCCCGCGAGCGGCGCCCGCGGCGCCGGGAGGGCGTGGTGCGGCCACGCCGCACGGGCACGCGGCGGAAGGGCCGTGGAATCCGGATCCTGATGGTCATGGCCATCGCTCAGGGGCAACAGTCGTGCCACGGGGCGCGCCGCTGGCTGCCGCTTCTATCGGCTCCAACGACCCGAACACGACACACGACGCCCCTGCACCGTGTCATCTTTTCACGGTCCGGTCCGCTCGTCCACGACCGAGGGGCCTGTACCCCCGGGAACTAGCCCTGCCGGTGCAGCTCCGCCCAGAACGACCCCCGGCCCTCGGGCGTGTCGAACCTGACCTCGAGCGACCGGCCGTCCTCGCGGTCGAGCGTCGTCAGGCGCACGCGCAGCCCGTCGATCGGCCAGCGGTACCCGGGGTCGTCCGGGTACCGCCGCTCGGCGCTTTCCACCGTCACGGCGTAGTCGGTCCGGATGCCGTTCGGCTCGCCGGGCGCGCCGATCCGGAACCGGGCGTCCTCGACCGAGACCGAGGCGGCAACCGTCTTGCCGTCGCCGTCCACGACCCTCCGGGTCACGGTGAGGGCCGCCTCGCCGGACTTCTCGATGCTCAGCGCTACGTCGCGCACCGACGTGGCCCCCGCGCCCCAGACCGAGACGTCGAAGTCCGTGTTGAGCGGAAGCGTGTAGGCTTCGGCCTCCCACCTGCCGGCCAGATCGGAAGCAGTGGCCTGCGCCCGCGCGTTCCCAGGCGCGCAGAGCATGAGGACGGCCACGACCGTCGTCATCTGTGTTCGCATAGGTTCTCCGCGGCTGACAGGCGTGTCTTTAGGGCCCCTTACTAACTACACAGACCGACCCGCGCGGGTCAAGCCCCGCCCGCGCAAGAGGTCGGCTCGGAGGCCTACTCGGTCGAGGCGAGGCGCCGCAGCTCGTCGAAGAGGTGCTGGACGATCACGAACTCGGCCGCGTCGTCGTCTCCGGCCGTAGCCTCGAGGCGCGCCGTCACGACCAGGAATCGCTCCCCGTCGGGGTGCTCGCCGGCAAAGCCGAATCCCGACGCCGGCCTGAGCAGCAGCTCGGGAGCGCTGCGCCGGAGCTCGCCCCCAGTCTGCACGCGCGACACGAAGATACCGTTCGCTCCGCCGTCGAACCCACGGTAGTAGAGACGCTGGCCGTCGTGCGACCAGCTCGGAAAGTCGCCGGGGGTGTCAGGTCCCGACACCTGCGTCGCTGCCCCCCGCCCTGCCGGGAACGGGGCCACCCAGACGGCACGGCCCGACTCGGAGCGCTGGTCGAACGCGACCCAGTCGCCGTCCGTAGAGAAGCGCGCGGCGAGCTGCGCGCCGGGGCCGACCAGAAACGGCCGTGCCTCGCCGTCGGCAACCGAGTACGTCCAGAGGTCGGGCTGGCCGCCCGCGAGCTCGACGAAGGCCAGGGTCTGCCCGTCCGGCGACCAGTCGGTCGGGAAGACCGAGTCGTCACGGTCCACGAGCACCTCGGCCGGCTCGCTGCCATCGGCGCGCTGCCAGACGATGTCGTCGCCGGCCCTGAAGGTCACGCGCTCGCCGTCCGGCGTCCACACCGGCTCGTTCTTGTAGGTCTCGTCCGTGGTCAACTGCCGGCGCGTGCCGCTCTCGATCTCGACGACCCAGACCTGGCTGCCCTCACCGTCGGTCTCCACGGTCGCCAGGTGGCGGCCGTCCGGCGACAGGCGCACGCCCTCGTAGTCGCGCCCCTCCGGGAAGAGCGGGGCCAGCCCGGACCCGTCCGCCCAGAAGAGGCCCGTCCCGCCCTCGGCCGCACGACCGGTCAGGTAGACGAGCGTGCCGTCCCCGGCAACGTCGTAGTTGGCCACGCCCGTATTGGTTGCGGGATTCGCGCCCCGGCTCACGCCCTGCAGCAGGGGCGCGGCGCCACCTCGCGTCGTGAGGGACCCCAGGTCGAAGGGCACAGCCAGCACGTCGTCCCCGAGCGCGTACAGCAGGTGTCCCGTGGGGAGGTACCGCGCCTCGCTCCCACCCTGGACCACGACCGTCCGCTCACCGGTCGCGAGCGAGGCCACGACGATCTGCGCCTCGTCCCAGCGCGTGGCGCCGGTCGCGGTGGCCGCCGCAAACAGCACGTGCTCGCCGTCGGGCAGCATCCGCGGCCCGTAGAGCCGCTCCCCCTCGGCCGCCTCGATCGCGAGCGACGGCGTACCGCCGGATGCGGGTACGCGCATGACGCCTGCAAGTTGCCCGAACAGGATGGTGCCGTCGCCGGCCCAGTGCGCGCCCCAGAGGTTGTTCTCCACGTCGGCCACCGTCACCGGCGCGCCGCCGCTGATGCCGATCCGCTTGATCTCACCGGCGCCGAAGTCGAAGTAGGCGAGCTGCTGGCCGTCGTGGGAGAAGAAGGGCCCGGCCAGATCCGGCCCGGTTCCGGCGACGATCCGAGCCTCGATCTCGCCCATCGCCCGCAGGTAGAGGCCGTCGCCGGTGTTGTAGGCGAAATGCCGGCCGTCGGGCGAGACGGCGAGCACGGGCCGGCCCTCCCGGCGAAACGCCGTCGAGTCCGGCGGCCGGTAGGCGAACCGGTTCACCTCCGCCGGCGGCGACGGCCAGAAGCGCCACGCCGCATCGACGAGCAAGCCCGCCACTACCACGGCCAGCGCGACCGGGAGCGCGCGCCGCCACGGCGGTACCGCGCGTATCGCTACCGTTGCCGCGTCGCTTGCCGCGGGAGCCGGCGTCTCGAAGGCGCCCTCGAGCGCCAGCCGCACGTCGCCGATGGCCTGCGCGCGCTGCCGCAGGTCCTTCTGCAGGCAGCGGCGGATCGTCACGACCACGCGCGGCGGAAGGTCCGGCGGGAGCCGATCCCAGTCGACCTCCGCACGCAGCACCGCGACGAACGTCTCCGGCACGTCCTCGGCGTCGAAGGCACGCGTGCCGGTGAGCATCTCGAACAGGACGGCGCCGAACGCCCAGATGTCCGCCCGGGTGTCCGCCGGGCGCCCCTTGGCCTGTTCGGGGCTCATGTAGGCGGCCGTCCCGAGCACCAGCCCCGCCTGCGTCATGGCGGGCGTGGTGATCGTCGGCGACAGCGAGAGGCTCGACGACAGGCTCCCGCCGGGCTCGAGCGCCTTGGCCAGACCGAAGTCCAGCACCTTGACCGACCCGTCCGGGCGAAGCTTGACGTTGGCGGGCTTCAGATCGCGATGGACGATCCCCTGCTCGTGGGCCGCCTCCAGCGCATCGGCGATCTGCCGGGCGATCGGCAGCGACTCGTCGACCGGAATCGGGCCCTGCGCGATGCGGTCGGCAAGCGTCGGCCCCTCGACGAGCTCCATGACGAGCGCCGTCGTCCCCACGCCGCGCTCGAGGCCGTGGATCTGGGCGATGTTGGGATGGTTGAGCGCGGCCAGGACCTCGGCCTCGCGTTGAAAGCGGGCCAGCCGTTCGGCATCGCCGGCGACGGCCGCGGGAAGGACCTTGATGGCGACCTGGCGCTTCAGGTTCGTGTCGGTCGCCCGGTACACCTCTCCCATCCCGCCCGCGCCGATCTGGGCGCCGAGCTCGTACGAACCGATTCGAGTGCCCTGGGTGAGCGTCACGCTGGGCGAGATTGTAACTCCAGGACATGGCGCCCTGGAGTCGGCAGCCCGTGACGTCTACGCGCCGGCCGTGCGCTCCATGTGGTCGGTCAGGTACCGGAGCACGTCACGGATGGAGATCACGCCCGTGGCGTGGCCGGCGTCGTCGAGAACCGGCACGTGGCGATAGCCGCCGAGGTCCATCCGCTGCAGCGCGAAGGCGATCTTGGCCGTGCCCTGCAGGCACTCGGGATCCGGCGTCATGAACTCGGACACCGGACGCGCGGCCAGCTCCTGTGCCCGCGCGTTGAGCCGCATGAGCGCGTCGCGCTCGCTGAAGATGCCCAGGATCCGGTCGGCGTCCACCACGAGCACGCAGCCGAGCGACTCGGCCGCCAGCAGCTTCAGCACCTCGCCAACGGGCCGGTCCGGGGATACGACCAGCGGCGGCCGCGTCACGAGTGTCGCGAGGCGCTCGCCGAGCACGCCCTGCTCGACGTGCCCCGGCTCGCCAAGGTGCAGGTCGCTCAACGGCGCCTTGCAGTCCACGCACTCGTCGACGCCCGGGGTGTTGAGGTGGCCGCAGTAGACGCAGGCAATCATGGCACCCTCCAGGTCTCACCCGCATGGAAGAGCGCGTCGAGGCTTCCGGGCCCATTGGCGTGTCGGGAGCGCTCGACCTGCCGGTTCAGCTCGGCGTCGTAGATCGGGGCGTCCACGGCGCGCAGCACGCCGATCGGCTCCGGGAACTCGGGGTGGCGCATGCGGCTCAGCAGGTAGGCGAGGCTGGGCTCCGGCGCCCGTTCGTCGTGCACGAGCAGGTCCTGTTCGGTCACGCCGTCGCCGAGCTCCACGATCTCGGGCTCCATCCCGCGCAGGCGGATGCCCTTGCTGCGATCGCGGCCGAAGACGAGCGGCTTGCCGTGCTCGATCTCGAGAATCGCGTCCGACTTCGTCTGGCGGTCCGTGGCGTAGTCCCAGGCACCGTCGTTGAAGACGTTGCAGTTCTGGTAGACCTCCACGAACGCCGTGCCGCGATGCTCGGCCGCGCGCTTGAGGACCATCCCGAGGTGCTGGATGTGCACGTCGATCGACCGGGCGACGAAGGTGGCCTCGCAGCCGATCGCGATCGACAGCGGGTGCAGGGGGTTGTCGATCGAGCCGAGCGGCGTGGTCTTGGTGACCTTGCCGAGCGGCGAGGTGGGCGAGTACTGCCCCTTGGTCAACCCGTAGATCCGGTTGTTGAACAGGACGATGTTGAGGTCCACGTTCCGGCGGAGGCAGTGCAGCAGATGGTTGCCGCCGATGCTGAGCGCGTCGCCGTCGCCGGTGATCACCCAGACCTGGAGATCCGGCCGCGCGCTCTTGAGCCCGGTGGCCACGGCCGGCGCGCGTCCGTGGATGCTGTGAATCCCGAACGTGTTCATGTAGTACGGGAACCGGCTCGAGCAGCCGATGCCGGAAACGAAGACGATGCGCTCGGGTGGCACGCCGAGCGACGGCAGCATCTTCTTCATCTGCGCCAGGACGGAGTAGTCCCCGCAGCCTGGACACCAGCGGACGTCCTGATCGCTGGCGAAGTCGGCGGACCTGAGGACCGGAACCTGCGTGCTCATGACACCGTCCGCGCGAACTGCCTGACGCGCTCGACGATCTCGGCCACGGTGAAGGGGCGGCCGGTGACCTTGTTGAGCCCCTCGGCATCGACGAGATATCGCGCTCGCAGCAGCAGCCGGAGCTGGCCCATGTTGAGCTCCGGGACGAGCACGTGCCGGTAGCGGCCGAGCAGGTCGCCCAGGTTGGCGGGAAACGGATTGAGGTAGCGCAGGTGCGCGTGCGCCACCTGCAGTCCTTCCTGCCGGCACGCCGTGGCCGCCGTGGTGCAGGCGCCGTAGGTGCCGCCCCAGCTCACGATCAGCACGTCGCCGCGCTCCGGACCGGTGACCGCCTGCGGGGGCACGTCGCGCGCGATGTTGGCCACCTTCTGGGCCCGCAGGTCGGTCATGCGCTGGTGGTTCGCCGGATCGTAGCTGACGTGCCCCGTGACGTCCTGCTTCTCCAGCCCGCCCACCCGATGCATCAGCCCCGGCGTACCCGGCAGCGCCCAGGGCCGCGACAGCCGCTCGTCTCGCGCGTAGGGCTGGAAGGGCGATTCCGGCAGCGCCGGGCCGGGATGCTCGATCGGGATCGGCGGAAGCGTCTCGAGCGACGGGATGCGCCATGGCTCGGCGCCGTTGACGATCGAGCCGTCGAGCAGCAGGATGACCGGCACCATGAACCGGGTGGCCACGCGCCACGCTTCCTGCGCCGCGTCGAAGCAGTCGGCGGGGCTCCGCGCGGCGATGACCGGCAGCGGCGACTCCCCGTTGCGCCCGAAGAGCGCCTGCAGCAGGTCCGACTGCTCGGTCTTGGTCGGCAGTCCGGTGCTCGGGCCGCCCCGCTGCACATTGACGACGATCATCGGCAGCTCGAGGATCATCGCCAGCCCGAGCCCCTCGCCCTTGAGCGCCATCCCCGGCCCGCTGGTCGCCGTCACGGCCATGGCGCCGCCGAAGGCGCCGCCGATCACCGAGCACATCGCGGCGATCTCGTCCTCGGCCTGGAACGTACGCACGCCGAACTGCTTGAAGCGGCTCAGCTCCTCGAGGATCGCGCTGGCCGGCGTGATCGGGTAGGACGCGTAGAACAGCTCCTTGCCGCTCAGATGCGCCGCCGTCAGCAACCCCCACGCCGTCGCCTGGGCGCCCATCAGGTTCCGGTAGGTCCCGGGCCCGAGACGGGCGGCACCCACCGTGTAGCTGCCCGGCATCAGCTCGGTGGTCTCGCCGTAGTTCCAGCCGGCCCGGAGGGCGCGCTCGTTGGCCTCGGCGATCTCGGGCTTCCCGCCGAACTTGCCGTGAATGAAGCGCAGCGTCGCGTCGAGCTCGCGGCCGTAGAGCCAGTACACCAGCCCCATCGCGAAGAAGTTGCGGCAGCGATCGGCGAGCTTGGCCGGCAGCGGCTTGCCGTCGGCGCCGCGCACGTTCTCCACGGCCTTGCGCGTGAGCGTGCCGATGGCCACCTCGACGAGGTGGTACTTCTCCAGGCTGCCGTCGGTGAGGGGATTCGACGGCAGGTTCGCCAGGCGCAGGTCCTTGTCGCCGAAGCTGTCGCGGTCGACGACGAGCACGCCACCGGGCTCCAGGTCGCCGAGATTGGTGACGAGCGCCGCCGGATTCATCGCCACCAGCGCATCGACGCTGTCGCCGGGGGTGAAGATCTCCTCGGCCGCGAACTGGATCTGGAAGCCGCTGACGCCGGCCCTGGTCCCACGCGGCGCGCGGATCTCGGCCGGGTAGTCGGGAAAAGTCGCGATGTCGTTGCCGGCGAGCGCCGAGGTGAGCGTGAGCTGGGAGCCGACGAGCTGCATGCCGTCGCCCGAATCACCGCACAGGCGTACCGTCGCCCGCCGCAGGGTCTTGACCGGTTTGCCGGCTGGTTGGGGTGTCGACGTGGCCATGGAGAAGTCCGGGCGCCGGCTCCACCGGCGCCATGGGTCAGGCGCCTTCCTGTTCTCGGGTGCGATGGTGCGGTGTCGGCGGCAGGTTGTAGACGACGCGCGGCACGTGCTCGACCAGGTAGTGCAGCAGGCCCGCCACGTTGATCATGCCCGTGGGATGCCCGTCGGCATCCACGACGGGGAGGTGCCGGAATCCCCCCTCGTACATCATCCGCACGGCGTGGCCGACGGTGTCCTCCCTGGCGACGGTCACCGCGGGGCGCACCATCGCTTCCTCGATCGGCACGTCGAGCGGTGCGGCGCGTGCCATCCGCTTCAGCGCGTCTCGCTCGGTGAAGATGCCCTGCAGGACCTCGCGGCCGGCCACGAGCTCGGTGACGAGCACCGCACCGACCCGCCGGGCGTGCAGCAACCTGAGCACCTCCCGGACACTCGTCCGGGGCGACACCGTGAGGGGCTGTTCCAGCCCCACCTGCGTCAACGAGTCGGTCTCCAGACGGATGATCGCCTTCACGGCCTCCCTATCCTCCGTCGGCGACCACGCAGGGTCAAGCGGCCGCCGGCGGCGCCATGCCGCCGGCGCCGTGATCCGCCTGCGGACCGGGGGATCGGCCGACCGGGAGCGGTTCCGCATTCCGCAGGGCACGCCCGTCCGGGCGACGCCCGGCACGATCGTGCATCTGCCAGCGCGGGTCGCTCACGCCGTGGAGGCGACCGAGGCCGCCCGTAATGCAGACCCCCGACGTGCGTCCTACCGCGTGGTCGCCAGGCTCGCCTCGTACTCCATCGGGCAGCCCACGCCTTCCACCTTCACGCCGAGGCGGCGCATCGCCTCGATGGCCAGCAGCCGCTGGTACGTGTTGAACGTGATGATGTGCGCGAACGTGCCGCCGAAGGAGAACGTCTCGGGCGGCTCGCACAGCGCGTCGACGAACGTGTCGCTCCAGGCGTTGCGGTTGCGCACGTCGCCCAGGACCCGGGTGAACTCCGCGTCCACCTTCTGGAGCCGCGCCAGGAGCGCGTCGGGTGTGCTCCGCTCGGGCGCCTCGCTGAAGGGATCCGGCAGGGCGCCTCCCGCGAGCGCCGCGGTCCAGATCTCCTTGGTCTGGATCGGGCGCGTCAGCAGGTCCCGCAGAGTCAGCGCCGGACTGGGCCAGGGACTGATCGGCACGGGATGATCCAGCGGGGCGTCGAGCTGCGCGTCGCTCAGCGCGCGCGCCTGCTCGAGCAGCTTGCGGCTGTGAAACGAGTCGGTTCCGGCGAACAGGTCGAACAGGTCCATCACTCCTCCTTCGGAGCTGGCGGCCGGAGCACTGAAATGGATGCCGGTCGGTGCCGGCAGATGAAAGTGCGTGGCGCCCATCCGCCGGTACAGGCTGGGCGAGACGCGGAACGCCCGGTGAAACGCGCGCGTGAACGCCTCGAGCGACCCGTAGCCGGCGTCCAAGGCGATCTCGGTCACCGGCTGCCGCGTCCGCCCGAGCTGCCACGCCGCCCGCTCCAGCCGCAGGCGCCGGCGCATGGCCGCCGGCGTCTCGTCGATGAGCGCGCGGAAAACGCGGAAGAACTGCGTCCGGCTGCGGGCGGCGCGGCGCGCCAGCGCGCCAGCGTCACCCCCCTCGTCGAGGGAGTCGGCGACGACGGCCGCGAGGCGCTCGGCGTCCGGCGGTGTGCTCATGGCTCCAACCCGTCACGACTGTAGTGGCGGCGGGCGTCCGCGCGCCTGACCGCGCGTCCCGAAGTGCGGGGCGGGCAAGAGAATATCGCGGCTGCGTCTCCTCCGCGAGCCGGTGCCGCCCGGGCCTCCCGGCTTCGCATGCCGGAAGTCGGTCTCGGCTCGTACCCTTCGCTTCGCTCGCACCCGCCGCGAGTAGATGATTGCTCCCGCAGCCGTCGTCGTGGCATGCACCGGCATGGGTGACGCGAGGGCCACGGATCACGCGGCAACGAACTCGCGGCGAGGAATCGCATGTCGGCGAGGGCCTTCCTTCGGCTGGCCGTCGACAGACTGGCCTCGAATCGGTCCCGGTCCGTCAGGATGTCGGCTGCGAGCTTCACCAGCGCGTCGACGTCACTCCTCGTGGGGCCGGAGCCTTGCGCGATCCGATGGTCACAGGTGCGCCAGGGGGTCGATTCCGTAGGCCGCTGGATCGACAGGGGCCTGGATGACCCGTGAGTCGGTCTCGTGGGCCTCCCAGAGGTTCACCTCGATCGGCTCTGACAACGGCACGCCGGCCGACGTCAGGAGAACGCGAATGCGCGGGCGATACGGGTCCGGCGGGTACGGCTGCAGGACCACGGCGACTTCGCCCGAATCGAGACGGACGAGGTTGCCGACGGGGTAGATGCCCACGAGCTGCACGAACCGCCGCACGAGATGCTGGTCGAACTGGGTGCCGTCGTTCCGCTGGAGCACGGCCAGGATGCGGTCGGTCGGAAAGGCCGGTTGGTACACGCGCTGCGAGCGCATCGCGTCGTAGACGTCGGCAATGCCGCACAGCGTCGTGCCGAGGTTGAGCGTCGGGCGGCGGGCCGCCGGGTACCCGGTTCCGTCGGCCCGCAGGTGGTGCTCGAAGGCCACGATCGGCGCGAGCGTCGGCATCTCGGGTGTCTGGCGCAGAATCGTCGCGCCGTCCACCGCATGACGCTTGAGGATCGTGAACTCCTCGTCGGTCAGCTTGTCCGGCTTGTTCAGGATCTCCTTCGGCGTGCGTACCTTCCCGATGTCGTGCATCAGTGCCGCCAGGCCGAACTCCCGCAGTCGTGGGCCGTCGATGCCGACGCCGCGCGCCTGCCCCATCGTCAGGATCGAGACGTTCACCATGTGCGTGAACGTGTAGTCGTCGTAATCCTTGAGCGCGGTGAGCGACAGGAGCGCCGTCCGGTTCTGCGCCACGGCCTGCGCGAGCGAGTCCACCATCTCTCGCGCGGCGTCGGCATCGGGCTGACCCTCGACGCTGGCGCTGTCCCAGAGATCACCGGCGACTCGCACGGCGTCGTCGTACAACTGCCGAAAGGTGGCCATCTCTCCGCTCGCGGGCGCGGTGTGGTGGGCGCCTTCCAGGCGGCCGACGCGGACGTGCGGCAGCTCGCCGAGCTCGGCGAGCTGGTCGGGCTGTCGAGCCTTGGCGATCGCCGCGACCAGAGCGGTCAGTTCGCCATCCGTGACACCTCGATCGACGACGACGCGCTCGATGCCCAGCCGGTCCAGGAGCCGCCGCAGATCGTGCATCGTCTCGGCCGCCCGCGGCACGGTCACGCTGCCGACGACGAACTCGTCCCCGACGACTCCCACGGCGACCGACGGCATCGATTCGTGCAGCCGCCGCAGCGTTCCGGAGAGCGTCGTGACGTTCCGGGCGATCAGCGGGTGTCCCGGCGAATAGAGCTGCGCGCCGCGCAGCGCAGCGGCCAGGTGCCACACCAGTGCCTCGGCGGCCGGAAGCTGCTCGCTTCTCATCACGCCGCCCGTCTGGCCAGTGCCAGCTGCTCCTGGGCGGCTCGCCGCGCTCCCCGGCGTCCCGTTCGCACGGCACTCTCGAGCACGTTCAGGGCTCCGGGGGTACCCAGACGTCGGAGCGCGGAGGCAGCCGCGGTCCGCAGCGCTCTCGTGCGACGGGGTGCCCACCACTCCCCGCGATGCAGGGCCTGTTGCAGCACGCGCGCGGCTTCCGCGTTCTCACCCGACGCGCCCAGCGCCTCCAGCATCAGGAGGTGCGTCTGGACCAGGCCGCCGCGGGGCACCGAGTTGGCGAGCACGTAGCAGAAGAGCGGCCCCGTTCGCTGGTCGCGCATCGCGATCAGCTCCCGTATGGTGGCCTCGTGTGACACACGGGTGCGAAGCAGCCAGCGCAGGAGCACCTGGTAGGCCCCGTTGGTGCCGATGGCCACGATGGCCTGGAGGGACTCGGTTCGCACCTCGGGATCCGAGTCGCTCAGCATGGAGGACAGCTCCGACAGCGCCTCGTGACCACCGGCTGCCCGGAGCAAGCCAACCGCGGTGCGCCGGACGGCTGGATTCGTGGAGTTCTTGAGCTGCTCGACTCCGCGCCGTCCCGCTGGCCCGAACGTCAGCAGCAGCGCTCCGAGACGTCGGATGGCCTGCTCGTCGGTCTGACGAGCCAGCGCCTCGGTGACGGGCTGAACGATGTCGTCACCGAACGACGCGAGGAGACGGGTGAAGCCGGCAGCCTCGTGGTCATCGACTGTCCGCAGATGGCCGGCGACGGACTCGACGAGCGATCCCGTCGCCAGCATCTCGACGAGCCTGCCCTGCGGAGCCTCCAGGGCCGGGCGGCCCGTTGCGGCACTGGTCAGCGCGTCCAGCAAGGTCTGGGCGGCAGCGGCGTCACCGGCGGCCGCACGACGTTCGATCTCGCTCGCGACGATGGACCCTGTCGTCTCCCACAACTCGTCATCCTCGAGCTTCAACAGGTCGACCAGCAGGACGAGATCGAGGTGCTCCAGGACCGGCGGCAGCACGGATGACAGCCAGTCGCGGATGCGCTCCGGAGGGTCGTCGGCGATGCGTTCGATCTCGATCGCCTGTCGCGTGGCGCCCATGAGCTCGCGACCGTACTCGGCGGAGACGATGCCCTCGTCCGAATAGGACCTGACGAGATCGTTCGTGGCGTGCCACAGGTCGTCGAGATCCGTGTCGAGTGGCAGATCCTCGGCACGTGCCTCGCCGCGAACGATCTCCAGCGCCCAGGGCCGCTCGGCTGGCGGCACGAGGACGCAGAGCGCCAGCGCCAGGCGCTCCATCGACTGGCCCGACCTGAGTGACTGCGCGATGAACGAGACGACCGTGTCGCGGCCGATGCGGGACACGATGCTCGCAGCCGTCTGGCCCGTGGGCGTGTTCGCGGCACGCCGCTCGTCCAGCAGGGCCAACATCGCGTCCGGTGTCAGGACAGCACACGACGAGGCCATCGCCGTCAGCACCCCTTCGCCGGTCGCGGCATCCAGGGCGATTCCGGCCTCGTGCGCGGCCTGTATCAACTGCAGGAGCCCTCGCACGCAGGCCTGCACCGAGACGCCCCCGTCCTCCGCCGACTGCTGCAGCCGCTCGAGAAACGGTGCCAGAAACTCCGGCTCGCAGGCTGTGGCGAGAAACACGGTCCCGTCCTGCCCGTCCGGTCCGGCCTCGTTCCGCAGACAGCGGGCAATCAGGCGCTCCCACGTGGCCGCGCCGCCGGCGCCACGTTCGCGCAGGACGTCGGCGTAGTCGAACTCTCGCAGCTCGAAGTCGGACCGCCCCGTCGCCTGCCAGGCGCTGGCAATGCCCCCTGCGGCCATCAGGTCCTCGGGAGCGCGTCCGAGCAGCTCGACCAGGGCGAGCCATCCCTGCTCGCTCACCGACGCCCCGACCGTGAGTGCGCTGACGAGCCGCCGATGGAGGAGCGATCCGACTTCCTCGAGAGCGGGGTCCGGTCGTTCGGCGGTCCGGCCCTCGAGCGTCAGGCCAGCCGGGCTCACCTCCAGCGTGACCGGCCCTTCGGCTGTCAGCTGGTGGCCGGCGGCAGAGAGTCTGGCGATCGACGTGACGATGGCGGGATGGTCGGCCGGGTAGAGGGACACGGCCCGAATCGCCGACCGGCACGCCCGCGAAAACTGCTCCAGAGAGTCGCACTCGTCCTGCGACATCGGCTGGACCGTGGCCGGAGCGACCGGATTCGAGCCGCCGTCATCCGGAACATGTTGTCCGAGGTTCATCGGTCGGAGTGGCCTGCCGTCTCGGGCGTGTATCGGCTCCTGGCCGCGGACGAGAGATGGTCCATTCTGGGCCATCCGGAAAAGGCCTCATCCGGTAGGAATCCGCGCCGGCACGCCTCGAACGTGGCGCGGCGCCGGGACGGCGTGCCGCCCGGCTTCCCGTGGCGTCCCGCGGAGTCGCTGCAGCCTGGAGAAGCTGCGCCATCCCTGAGAACAGCGCGGCCAGCTCACGTTCGACGTAGACTTGGCACGAGGAGGGCACCATGCGTTCTGCCGCAGCCGCTCTGGCGGCGATGCTCCTGACGGGAGCGACCGCTGCCGCGCAGACATCCTCGTCGCCGTACGGGCTCGATCCCTACTCGCCGAGCGACGCCTTCTGGTTGAGGAACTACGGCGCCGCGCTCGTGGCGCAGACTCCCCTGCTCGAGCTGCGCATGCTCGATCCGTACAAGCCCAGTCACGCGGCGCTCATCCGGCAGATCGGCGGTGCGATGCCGCTCTGGGGCGCGTGGTGGTATCCAGCCCCAGCCTTGCCTGTACAGGCGCCGCTCACGCCGTTTGCGCGGTCCGATCGCGGCTATCTCCGGCGACCCCTCGTCGACCCCGGCGAGATCCGGCTCAGACGGATTGAGGCCGAGCTCCTGGCACAGCCACCGCTCAGCGAGGTGCTGGCTTCCCGGGGGCTCGGTCGCCGACTCGCGACTCCTCGAGGCGGAGTCCGCGTGACGCAGGGCGCCGGCAGCGCCAGCTACACGCTGCTGGCAGGCGCCGATGCGGGCATCCGACCCGGCGCGCGCGTGGCCGGACCCGATGGTGCGCTCTACGACGTCGTCGGCACGGTGACCGCGACGGACCCGGACGGACAACGGCGGGTGCTCGCCGTCCTCGAGAGGCGAGTCGAGCCGTAGTCGTGGACCGAACCGCCCCGGGTCCGTCGGAGGGCGGTCAGCCAGGAAGCGGCCGTCCGCGATACGTCCTACTCTTCTCGCAGCACCGTAATCGGATCCAGCCGTGCGGCCCGGCGGGCCGGCAGGAGGCTGGCCAGGAGCATGGCCGCGACGAGCAGCGCCGCCGATCCGCCCAGCGTCGCGACGTCGACGCCTGGGACATTGAAGACCTCCGCCTGAATGACGAGCCCGGCTCCCGTCGCCGCAAGGCCTCCCAGCACCGCACCGATCGCCGCGACGGCCAGAGCCTGCCGCAAGACCATCGCGACGACGCCGTTGGCCCGTGCACCCAGCGCCATCCGGACGGCGATCTCCCGCCACCGCATCGAGACACCGTAGGCGGTCACGCCGTACAGGCCGACGCTGGCGAGCAGGAGCGCCACGATGCCCAGCACTGCCGCCGCCCGTGCCAGCCCGCGCGCGAGCTGCATGTCCGCGCGAAGCTTCTGGTCCAGCGTGGCCATTTCGAGAATCGGCACCTGCGGGTCGATCCGGGCCACGAGCTCGCGGATGGCCGGCGCCAGGGCCGTCGGATCGCCGGAACGGACGTAGAGCGTGCGCGCCGTGCCGGGCTGTCGCGGCGACCGGAACGGCGAGGGGAAGAAGATGACCGAGGCCTCCTCGCCGCCGCCCTCCACGGGCGACTCCACGATCCCCACGATCCGGACATCGGCCTCCGGTCCGCCGGACGCGGAGACGCGAAGGCTCCGGCCGAGCGCCGCGGCGCCGAAGATCCGGGACGCCAGGCGCTCGGTGACGATGGCCACCTCGGGATCATCGCGCCGGTCGGCCGCGACGAATGCGCGGCCCTGCACGAGGTCGAGCCCCACGGCTTCGAGAAGGGCACCCTCGGCAGACGACCCGCTCACCAGCACTCGCCCGTCGGGCCGGTCGCCGGGATCCACGAGGACGATGTCGCCCGAGAAGGTCCAGAGATAACTGCTGCCGCCCGTGAACTCGAGGTCCCGGCTCGACAGCCCTGCCGCCTCGACTCCGGGAAGCCGTGCCGTCCCCTCGAGCAGCGACGCATAGAACGCGTCGCTCTCGGCGGACCCATACCGGAGCTGCCCAAGGTCGAACGACGCCAGCAGCAGGCGGTCCGGGTCCGTGCCGGACGGCTCGGCCACGGATTCGAGCGCCGAGGTCAACTGGAACGCGCTGGCCAGCAGCGCCAGCGAGAGCGCGACCTGACCGGCGACGAGCGCGCGGCGGACGCGGGACTCGGCACGAGTGCCTCCGCTCGCGGCGGGAGACGTGCCCAGCGCAGCGGACGGGCGCTGGCCGCTGGCCTGCAGGGCGGGAGCCAGTCCGAATGCCAGCGCCGTCAGGAACCCGGCGACCAGTGCCCCCGCCACGACCGTCCCGTCCAGCGGCATCGGGAAGGTCATGTACGCCGCGGCCAGCTGCAGGCCGGCCCACGCCAGCGGCAGCGCGAGGACCGCGGCGCCGACGGCCAGGACAAGGCTCTCGACGACCAGTTGCCGGACGAGCCGGAGGCGCGACGCGCCGAGCGCCAGACGGACCGCCACCTCCCGGCGGCGCCGTGAGGCACGCACCAGAAAGAGGTTGGCGGCGTTCACACAGGCGATCGCGAGCACGAGCAGGGGAACGGCCAGGACGACCGCGACCAGTTCCACGGCGTCGGCCGGGTTGAGCCTCGACAGCCTGGACACCTCGGCCATGACCGGCCCCGCCGCGTCTCCAGTGGGCTTGAGGACCCGTCCGGCAACGACGGCGAGCTCGGTCTCGACGCGGCCCACGGCGACGCCGTCCCGCATCCGGCCCACGTATCGAATGTCGCGCCCGCCGGGCTGCTCGCCCTGCTCGCCGAACAGGATCAGGCCGCCTCTGCCAGACGACGGATCGCCAACGAGCTCCAGGAGGCCGATCGGCAGCCAGAGCTCGACGCCGGTCTCGACCGGGCTCTGCCCCGTGCCCCGGAACCCCTGCGGCGCGACGCCGATGATCTCGACGATCTGCCCTCCCACCTGGATGGGCCGGCCGACGACCGTCGGATCACCCCCGAGCTCGCGCGTCCAGAGGGCGTGCCCGATGACCGCCACCGCCGACGCGGCGCTGCCTTCCCCCGGCGCGAAGGTGCGTCCGATCTCCGGCCGCATGCCGAGCACGTCGAAGTAGTTCGGCGACACGAAGGCGGCCGGAAGCGACCGGGCCTGCGGCAGGGCGACGGCGACGCCGGCGTCGGTGAAGGCGGCCAGGTCGTCGAGACTGGTCATCCCCTCCCCGAGCCCACGAACGACAGCCGGATAGTCTTCCAACGAGGTCAGCGCGAGGACCGGGCCGAGCGGGCCGTTCTCCCGCATCCCGAGCGTCACGAGGCGATCCTGATCCTGGACGCCGGGAAACGGACGCAGCAGCGCGCCGTTGACGAACGCGAAGGCCACGATCGTCGCCGCCAGTCCCAGGCTGAGGTTGCCGATCACCGAGAGCGAAAAGCCCGGCACCCGACCGAGGCTGCGCAGGGCGTACCGGAGATCCCGGACGACGCCGTCCAGACGGGCGCCCGCCCCGGCGTCCCGGACGCGCTCCTTGACCTGTTCGGTGCCCCCCAGCTCGACCAGCGCCGCGCGCCGTGCGTGCTCCGGCGTCATGCCCGAACGGATCTTCGACTCGGTGTCCTGCTCGACGAACGCGCGGATCTCCGCACTGAGCTCGTCGTCCCTCGCGCCGTCCAGCACCCGCCGCAGCGCGGCCCGCAGGCGACACCACAGACGTCTCATGCGCCCTCCATCCCTCGACCTATCGGACGGCGTCAGGAGAGCACACGGACCTATCGCGTGTCAATAGGAACGGTGGGCACGGACGCCTTCGACGAATGGCACCCG
>Ga0299906_10000626_pt1 | contig 31891 bp, 25 predicted proteins | sample RVTome_14_FD_200259 | JGI IMG/M metagenome (GOLD analysis project Ga0299906, IMG submission 200259) | Soil microbial communities from uranium-contaminated site in the Upper Colorado River Basin, Wyoming, United States - RVT145D125 (version 2) ...
GGGCAGCGATGCGAGCGGGGCCAGGATCGGCTCGTCCCAGATCTCGCCGCCTTCGCCGTCGAGGCGGTACCAGAGCGGAAACGACACGCCGAAGTGGCGCTGGCGGCTGATCGCCCAGTCGAGCTGGAGGTTCTCGGTCCAGTTCTCGAAGCGCTTGCCCATGTGGGCGGGGTGCCAGGCGATGCGGCGCCCCATCTCGACGAGCCGATCCTTCTTGTCCATGATCCGCACGAACCACTGGCGGCTGGTCAGGAACTCGAGGGGCGTGTCCCCCTTCTCGTAGAAACGCACCGCGTGCTCGATGGCCCGGGGCTCGGCCTGGAGCGGCGCCCCCTTCCCGGTGGCGGAGTGGGCTGCGTCGCGGAGCTGCTCGACCACGATCCGTCGCGCCTGCTTGATGCGCTTCCCCTCGACCTCGGCGTAGGCGCGGTTCGCCCGCTCCGGGTCGCGGCTCTCCCACCCGGGCTCGCCGAAGCGGCGGGGGAGGAGGCGCCCGTCCCGGGAGATGATCTGCCGCAGCGCGAGCGCGTGCTCGCGCCACCACATCACGTCAGTCTGGTCGCCGAAGGTGCAGACCATCAGGATCCCGGTCCCCTTCTCGGGATCCGCGGCGGCGCTGGGGAAGACCGGGACGGCGACGCCGTAGATGGGGGTGACCGCGCGCTTGCCGAACAGGTGGCGGTAGCGCTCGTCGCTGGGGTGGGCGGCCACGCCGACGCAGGCCGGGAGCAGCTCGGGACGGGTGGTGGAGATCACGAAGCCGCCCCCGTCCTCGGTCCCGAACTCGATGTCGTGGTAGGCGCCCGGGCGCTGGCGGTCCTCGACCTCCGCCTGAGCCACGGCCGTGGCGAAGTCCACGTCCCACATCGTGGGGGCGTCCACCTGGTAGATGTGCCCCTTCCGGTACAGGTCCACGAAGCTGCGCTGGGCCACGCTCCGGGAGCGGTCGTCGATGGTGGCGTACTCCTCCCGCCAGTCTACCGAGAGGCCGAGCCTCCAGAACAGGTCCTTGAACGCCCGCTCGTCCTCGGCCGTGATCTCGTGGCACAGCTCGATGAAGTTGCGCCGGGAGATCACCCGCGGCTCGCCGAGGTCCCTTGCCTTCGGGTCGGCCCTCTCGATGCGCAGCCCGGGGTTGAACGGGGTGAACGGATCCGGCCGCACGTGGAACACGTTCTGGACCCGGCGCTCGGTAGGCAGCCCGTTGTCGTCCCAGCCCATGGGGTAGAAGACGCTGTCTCCGCGCATGCGGCGATGGCGGGCGATCAGGTCCTGGTGGGTGTAGGAGAAGACGTGCCCGACGTGGAGCGCCCCGCTGGCCGTGGGAGGCGGCGTGTCGACCACGAAGCTGCGCTCCCGCGGAGCCTCGGGATCGCAGTGGTGCAGGCCCCACTCCTCCCAGCGCCGACGCCAGCGCTCCTCGGCCTCGGCCGCCTCGAAGCGCTTCGGCAGTGCTTCCGGGTCGATGGCGCGAACGCGGCTCTCGTCTTGAGTCAAGATTGTCTCTCCCCGAAGGCTCCGGAAACTAGCACGCCGCTCCCGGCGGGATCAACGCGCTTATACTCACCACCCGGAGGTACCGTGTGGCGCAAGGCGGCCTGCGACGTTCGAGCCGGAACAAGATGATGGCCGGCGTCTGATGCCGAAGGACTGAGATGGCCACGCGATCCGGAAGAGGACGGAAGGCGGCGCCGCGGATCCGCAGGATCGCCGTCAACACCGGTGGGGGAGACGCCCCCGGGCTGAACGCCGTGATCCACGCGGTGACCCTGGCGGCTCACAACCAGGGCTGGCGTTGCTTCGGGATCCGGGAGGGCTACAACGGCCTGATGCTGCCCGAGCGCTTTCCCGAGGGAGGGCTCCTGGAGCTGACCCCCGAGAGCGTCCGGGACATCACCCACCTCGGCGGGACGATCCTGGGCACGACGAACGTCGGCAACCCCCTCCGCTACCCGACGACCCTGAAGGACGGCCGCGTCGTGGAGCGGGACCGGAGCGACGAGATCCTGCGCGGGTTCAAGCGCAACAGGCTCGACGCCCTCGTGGCCATAGGCGGCGACGGCTCGCTCTCGATCGCGAACGCCTTCGCGAGGAAGGGGCTGCCCGTGGTCGGGGTCCCGAAGACGATCGACAACGATCTCGACGAGACGGTGATCACGTTCGGCTTCGACACCGCGGTCTCCTTCGCCACCGAGTGCATCGACCGGCTCCACTCCACCGCCGACGCGCACCGCCGCGTGATGGTGGTGGAGGTGATGGGGCGCTACGCGGGCTGGATCGCTCTCAACACGGGAGTCGCCGGCCGCGCCGACGCGGTCCTGATCCCCGAGATCCCGTACGACATGCGCAAGGTCGCCCGGGCGCTGGGCCGCGGCATGCAGGGCGGGCGCCACTTCGCGATCGTGGTGGTGGCGGAGGGAGCGAAGCCCCTGGGTGGGGGTGTCTTCCTGGTAGAGGGGCGGAAAGCCGGGACCGTGGAGAGGCTCGGAGGAGTGGGGGAGCGTGTGGCTCGGGAGCTCCAGACCCTGACCGGACGCGAGACCCGACACGTGGTGCTCGGGCACCTGCTCCGGGGAGGCTCCCCGACCGCCTTCGACCGGCTGATCTCGCTGCGCTTCGGAGCCGCTGCGGTGCGGGCACTGGCCGAGGGACGCAGCGGAGTGATGGTGGCGCTCGACCCGCCCACCGTGAGGCGTGTGCCCCTGACCCGGGCGACGCGCCGCATGAAGGTGGTGCCCCTGAGCTGCGACACGATCCAGACTGCCCGGGCGCTGGGCGTCAGCTTCGGAGACTGAGCGGGTCGTGGTGGAGGCGGCGAAGGACGGCACCACTCCCCCGGTCGGGGACTGGACCCGGGCGCGCCGGGCGCTGCGGCGGGCCTTCGAGGGGGTGGTCGCAGACCGGCGCTCCCAGCTGGCCATCGGCCGCGCGATCAAAGTGGGCTCGGGGGCGAGCCGCCGCACCTACGCGGCGAACGTCAGCCTCAACCCGGATCCCCGCGGCCTGTCCGGCACCTACGTCGCGGTGGTGGCGAAGCCGGACGCCGACGACGGTGTCGCTGAGCGCACCACCCTGGAGTTCAGGGTGCTGGAGCGGCTCTCGGCACTGCCGGTTCCCATCCGCGTCCCCCATCCCGTGGCCGCGCCGGCCGACGGCCAGGGGGTGGCTCTCGTGCGCAGCTACCTGGAGGGCTCGGCCCTCCCGCTCCAGGCCGGGGGACCTAAAGGGGCCGAGCCCTGGACCGTGCTCGGAGCGGTGGCGGCCGGGGTCCACAACGTGGACGGGCGCGTCTTCTCCGGGGTGCTCGAGGACCCTGGCAGCCGGCGCGGCCACGCCCTCGCCCGCCTCGAGGTGTTCGACGGTCTCGACGATCCCGTCGCCCGGGACGCGGACGGCTGGGCCCGGGGGCACCTCCCCCCGGAGGAGCCCGCGGCGCTGCTCCACGGCGACCTGTTCGGACGCAACATCTTCCTCAAGCCCGGGCAGCCGCCGGGGGTGATCGACTGGGAGTGCGCCAGCCTGGGCGACCCGGCCTACGAGCTGGCGGTGATCACTCGCGGCTCGCGCCGGCCCTTCGGGATACCCGACGGGCTCGCGCGCCTGCTCGAGGCCTACGCGGCCCGCGGGGCCACCCGCCGCGTCACCCGGGAGCACGTCCACGTCCACGCGCTGTGCCTTGCCGCAGAGGTCTACCGCTACAGCGTCGAGACCGAGGAGGCGAGCGAGGCCCCTGAGATGGCCCTCGGGCGGCTGCGCAAGCTGCTCGAGCAGGTCGCGTAGCCCGCGTGGGCGGCCGGAGCGCCCCGCCGCCACCCCGGCTCTCGGGACTCCGGCTCGCCCTGAGGCGCGCCGCCGATCCCCGGGTCGCGCGGACGCACCAGTGGCTCTTCAGGGTCGAGGGCCCCCCCCGGGGGCGGCACTACATGCGGGCGGGCCGTTGAGGCCCTTCGACGAGGCCGCCCTGCGCCGGATCGAAGAGCGGGTGCCGTTCAACCGCTTCCTCGGGATCCGCCTCGACGAGGTCGCCCCGGGGCGAGCCGTGGTGTCGCTGCCGGTGCGGCCGGAGTTCGTCGGGGATCCGCAGCCCCCGGCGCTGCACGGCGGGGTGCTCTCGACGCTCGTCGACACGGCCGGCGGGCTCGCGGCGTGGTCCGCCCTGGAGGAGGAGGGAGCCGTCTCCACCGTGGACCTGCGGGTCGACTACCTGCAGCCGGGTCGTGTCGCCGGGGAGCTGCGGGCCGAGGCCCGGGTCGCCCGCTCCGGGACCCGGGTCTGCCACGTGCAGATCGAGCTGGCCCAGGACGGCGTGCGAATCGCCGAGGGGCGGGGCGTCTACCGCGTGCACCGCCCCCGGGAGTGAGCCCTCAGGCGAAGCGCAGCGAGGTCAGCTCGCTCTTCCTGACGAAGCGCGCGCCCTCGTGGCTCAGCAGCCAGCCCTTGCGGTCGAGCCCGCCGCCGTAGCCGCACAGCGTGCCGTCGGACGCGATCACGCGGTGGCAGGGGATGACGAGGGGGACCGGGTTGCGGCCGTTGGCGGCACCCACGGCGCGGACCGCGGTCGGCGCGCCGACCTCGTCGGCCAGGCGGGCGTAGGACCAGGTGCTCCCCGTGGGAATCCTCCGGAGAGCCTCCCACACGCTGCGCTGGAACCCGGTGCCGCCGGTCCGCACGGGGATCGCGTCCAGGGCACCGAGATCGCCGTCGAAGTAGGCCGCGATGCAGGACGTCACTCCGAGCGGGTCCGGGTGACGCTCCACGCGGTGGGGACCGAAGCGGGCCTCGAGGCGGGCGAGGGAGGAATGCCTCTCCCGTGGGAACGCGAGAACGCAAAGGGCGCCCTCGTGGACGATCGCCGTGAGCGGCCCGATGGGCGTGAGGACGCGCGCCCGCTGGAGCACTGTGCTCATCCGCCGATCCCCGAACGCCAGAGCGCCACCGCGGCGTGGGCGCGCCAGGGGCGCCACGCCTCGGCGCGCCGTCGCACATCGGCGACGGAGGGGAGCCGCCCGTCGCGGGCCAGGGCGCGGCGGACGCCGAGGTCACCGGCCGGGAACGCGTCGGGCTCGCCGAGGCCGCGCATCGCGACGTACTGGGCGGTCCAGTCTCCGATGCCGGGCAGGGCGGTGAGCTCCTCGACGAAGGCGTCCGGATCGCGGCCGTCGAGGCGGATCCGGCCATCCCGCACGGCGACGGCGAGGCCCCGCAGCGCCTCGGCCCGTGCCCCGGGGATTCCGATCCGCTCGACCCGTGCCTCGGCGACGTCGGCCGGCGAGGGGAAGAGGTGTGTGACGCTTCCCTCCGACACGTCCTCGGGGAGCGGGGTGCCGCAGGCCGCGACCAGCCGCCCCGCGAGCGTCGTGGCGCCCTTGACCGAGACCTGCTGCCCGAGCACGGCCCGAACCGCCAGCTCGAAGGGATCCCAGCCCACCGGGACGCGGGGCGCGGCCTCGCCCCGGAGCGCCCGGCGCAACAGCGCGTCGCTGCGCAGGTGGGCGGCGATGCGCCGGGTGTCCGCGTCGAGCTGGAACATGCGGCTCACCTTCGCGGCAGTCGCCATCAGGCCGGGGGAGGGGAGCGCGGTGAGTCGCAGCTCGAGGTGGCCCGCCCCCGCAGGGCGCACCGCCAGCAGGCCGGGCCGACCGTCGATCGAGACGCTGCGCCGGTACGCGTCGCCGTCCACCGACTCCACCCCCGCCGTGGCCCGATCCCGCAGGTAGCCGAGGATCCCGTCCCAGTCGAAGGGCTCCCGGAACGGCAGGCGCAGGCGGACCCCCGCGTCCCGGCCGCGGGCCGTCCGTCCGTCGCGCAGGTCGCTCGGCCGGCGCTGGAACGTGGCCCGCATCGTGGTGTTGAAGCTGCGCAGGCTCCCGAAGCCCGCGCTCGCGGCCACGTCGGTCATGGACAGGCCGGTCTCCTCGATCAGCTTGCGGGCGAAATGGGCGCGCCGGGTGCGGGCCACCGCGACCGGCGACGTCCCGAGCTGCTCGTGGAACAGCCGCCGCAGGTGGCGGGTGCCGACGCCGAGGCGCTCCGCCAGGCTCTCTACCCCGCCCTCGTCGAGCCCCCCGGCCTCGATCAGGCGCAGCGCCCGGGCGACCGTGGCGTGGGTGCCGTTCCAGGCCGGGCTCCCCGGCAGCGCGTCGGGGCGGCAGCGCAGGCAGGGGCGGTAGCCCGCCGACTCGGCGGCCGCTGCGCAGGCAAAGAAGCTGACGTTGCGGCGCTTCGGCATCGGAGCGGGGCAGCCCGGCCGGCAGTAAACGCCGGTGCTGCGCACGCCCACGAAGAACTGCCCCTCGAAGCGCCGGTCCCGGGCCTCCAGGGCCCGGTAGCAGGTGTCGGTGTCGAGCACCACCCAGTTATACCCCCCGGCCCCGCCCCCGGCTGGCCGTTTTCGGACGTGGCCCTGACCGGGGTCAGGCGGGGCTGGCCAGGATGCCGGCGAGCTTGTCCGCGTCGATGCTGCCGCCGGTCAGCACGCAGACGCTGCGCCCGCGCCGCTCGCGGGGGACGCGCAGCGCGGCCGCCAGGGAGAGCGCCCCGGCCCCTTCCACGACCAGCTTCTCCTCGAGGGCGAGGCGCCGTATCGCGGCGCGGGTCTCCTGCTCGGAGACGCAGACCACGTCGTCCACGAGCTCCCGCAGCAGCGGGTACATCTCCTCGGTGATGTACGGGACGGCCACGCCGTCGCTCAGGGTGTGGCAGTCCACGGCGGCCGGGTGCCCCGCATCGAAGCTGGCCCGGAGCGAGGCGCAACCCTCGGGCTCCACCCCGAAGACGCGCACGCCCGGCTTCGACGCCTTGAGGGCGCTCGCGAGCCCGGCGATCAGGCCGCCTCCCCCGACGGCCGCGAAGACGGAGTCCAGCTCGGGGCAGTCCGCGAGGATCTCCAGGCCCAGGCTGCCGTGCCCGGTCATCACGTCGGGGTCGGTCCAGGGGTGGACGAAGGCGTACGGCTCGGACTCCCAGCCGCGCTCCCGCAGGTAGCGGAACAGCTCGGGGACGGGAACCAGGTCCGGCGTGCCGCCCAGCCGGCGCACCGCCGCGATCTTCGTGGCCGGGGCGGTCTCGGGCATCAGGCTGCGCGCCGGGACGCCGAAGTGGCGGCCGCTCCAGGCGAGGGCCTGGGCGGTGTTGCCGGCGCTCACGGTGCTGAGGCCCCGGGCGCGGCGCTCCCCCGGCATCGCCGCGACCGCGTTGAAGACGCCTCGCAGCTTGAACGAGCCCACGGCCTGGAGCGTCTCGGGCTTGAGCAGCACGTCCCCCGCTTCCCCCTTCGGCTTCAGCAGCGGGGTGTGGACGACCACCTCCCGGATGCGCTCCGCGGCCTCGCGGATCGCGTCGAGGGAGGGGCGGCGCGTGACGCGCATCGGGGGCTGCACTATACTCGAAGCATTCGATGGCCGGGGGTGGGGCGGAGCCGTATCTCGTAGCCCCGGTAAAGGAAAGGGACATGATCCGACGAGTCTTGCTCTTCTTCTCGGTCAACGTCGCCGTAATGATGGTGCTCTCGGTGCTGCTCGCCCTGCTCGGGGTGCGCGGGGAAGGCCTGATGGGCCTCGCGATCCTATGCGGGGTGTTCGGCTTCGGGGGCTCGTTCATCTCGCTCCAGATCTCCCGCTGGTCCGCGAAGCGCGCCATGGGCATCGCGCTGATCGATCCGAACACCCCCCGGCCCGGGATGGAGGCGCAGCTCGTCCAGCGCGTCCGCGCTCTCTCCCAGAAGGCGGGGCTGCCGAAGCTCCCCGAGATCGGCGTGTACCGGAGTCCGGAGGTCAACGCCTTCGCGACGGGTCCCAGCTCGAGCCGGTCCCTGGTGGCCGTGTCGACGGGGCTGCTGGAGCGGATGGACGACGACGCCGTGGAGGGCGTGCTGGGCCACGAGATCTCCCACATCGCGAACGGCGACATGGTGACCATGGCGCTCCTGCAGGGCGTCGTGAACACGTTCGTGATGTTCGTCGCGCGGATCATCGCGGGAATCATCGACAACTTCCTCCGCGGAAACGACGAGCGGGGCGGCGGGCTCGGCTTCTTCGGCTACTTCATCGTGGTCAACGTGCTCCAGGGTGTCTTGTTCATCCTGGCGATGCCGATCATCGGGGCCTTCTCCCGCTGGCGGGAGTTCCGGGCCGATGCGGGCTCCGCGCGACTCGCGGGCGCACCCACGATGATCCACGCGTTGGAGTCTCTGGCCCGGAACACCGGACACTTCGACAAGAACGACGCGGCCCTGGCGACGTTCAAGATCCAGGGCGGCGTTCGGGGGCTGCTCGGCAAGCTGTCCGCGACCCACCCTCCGATCCCGGATCGGATCCAGGCGCTCCGGCAGCGGCAGGCGAACTGAAGGCGGCTGCGCTCCCCTGAGGACAGACTGCCCCCGCGTGGGGACTGTCCCGGGGGAGCGCGGCGTCGACCACCGGCGCCTTTCCCGCGCGCCTCCCAGGGAGTTCGGGGCCGGCAGTCCGGGGGCGGGGCCGGCACGGCGCTTGCTCGCCCACGGGCAATCCCTCGGAGGAGGTCCCGTGATGAGCTTCCTCGCTCCCCGCCGGCGACAGCGGTCGCCCATCGCCTGGCTCGCGACGTCCGCCACGGCGCACCTCGTCGTGGGCGGGCTCCTCGCAGCCGTCCCGGCGCTCTGGACCCAGACCCTGCCCGCTCCCGTCGCCGGCACCGTGATCGACCTCGAGCTGCCGGCGGCGGCGCCGCTGCCCCTCCCGAAGGGGGACCCGACCCGCCGGGAGAGACCCGATCGGTCCCCTCGGAGCGCGCCACACACCCCCGAGAGTGACCCGTCGCACGTCCGGGGCCGCCCGGTCCCCACGTGGGCCAGGACGCCGATCGACTTCAGGATCTACTGAGCGGCACTCGGTGCCCGGGATCGGGTGTAGGATCGTCCGCACGCCTTCACCACCCACCCAATCCAGAGCGGTCTGGCCCACTTTCGGGTCAAGGAATCGGCGCGCGCCGATCCGGGAAGGTGCGCCTCAAGAGGGGGCCCCGAATTGAGAATCATCCGATCGATCGTCGCCTTGGCCGTGACCTTCGGTGTGCTGCCGGCCGTCGCCGTCGCGCAGCCGGCGGCGTCGCCGTACATCACCGTGCACTTCGACACCATCGACCCGGCTGGCCTGATGGAGTTCGAGGCCAACAACAAGAAGTGGGTCGACGTCTTCGCCGAGGCCGGTGTCGGGGCGGAGCACGGCTGGCGCGCGTACCTGTCGGGCTTCACCTACGCGTGGGTGTCGGACGCCCCGAACTTCGCGTTCCTGGACGGTCGGGACGCTCGGGACAAGGCGCTGGAAGAGCTCGTGGGCAAAGAGAAGCTCGAAGCTCTCTACGAGGGTAACGACGCGATCACGAGCCACTACACCGAGATCTGGAAGTTCGAGCCGGATCTGAGCTACCTGCCCGAGGGCTTCGATCCCGCGTCTGGCCAGCAGGCGATCAGCGTCGAGTACCATCACGTGCGTCCGTCGAACGGCGTGGACTACCGCGCCGCCGTCAAGGACGCAATCGCGGCCCTCGTCAAAGTGAAGGCCGACACGAACTTCATCGGGTACCAGGTTGCCTTCGGCCAGGGATCCTTCGTCTACGCGACCTTCGGCGAGAGCCGAGGTGCTCTCCACTCGGGGCCGCAGATGGGCGAGCTCCTGACGAAGGCGCTCGGGGAAGAGGGTTCCATGGCGCTGCAGCAGCGCTGGCTGGACGTAGTGAGCGGCGTGGAGGACCGGGACTGGAGCGTGCGCGGGGATCTCGCGTACATGCCGGCGGCTGTGGAGTAGGAGCCGACCTCCCCTCGCAGGGGGCCGTCCCGGCGGCCCCCTCTACTGCTCGCCTCAGGCGATCCCGAGCCGCTGCTGGATCTCCTCCAGGGGGACGCCCTTCGTCTCGGGCATCACCTTCAGCACCCAGAGCAGCTGCAGCACCATCATGACCGCGTAGAACGCGAAGGTGTGCCCTCCGGACCACTCCGCGATGACCGGGAAGGTCCAGGAGATCGCCGCCGCGAAGGCCCAGTGGGTGAAGGTGCCCAGGGCCTGGCCCCGGGCGCGGACCCGGTTCGGGAACACCTCGCCGATGAAGACCCAGATCACCGCCCCCTGCCCGAAGGCGTGGGACGCGATGAAGACGAGCAGGCCGGCCAGCACGACGGTGCCGCCGAGCTGGTCGAACTCCGTGCCGTAGCGGTAGAACGCCCATGCCGTGGTCGCGAGGCTCAGGATGTAGCCTACCGAGCCGACCAGCATCAGCCGGCGCCGCCCGAAGTGGTCGATCACGGCGAGGGCGGCCATGGTGAAGACCAGGTTGGTGCCGCCGACGGCCACGGTCTGGAGCAGGGCCGAGTCCTGTCCCGCGCCGGCCATGCGGAAGATGTGCGGCGCGTAGTACATGAGAGCGTTGATCCCGGAGAGCTGGTTGAAGGCCGCGATCGCGACGGCGAGCTGGATCGGCAGCCGGTAGGCGGGCTGGAACAACGGCTCCCGGGTGACGTGGTGCTCCATGTCGAGGGAGCGCTGGATTTCCCGCACCTGCCCCTCGACGCTGCCGCGGTCTGTGCCCAGGCGGGCGAGGACGGCGGAGGCCTCGTCGACGCGCCCCTTGGCGATCAGCCAGCGCGGGCTCCTGGGGGTGAGGAACAGCAGGAAGAAGAACAGCGCCGCCGGCAACGCCTCCACCCCGAGCATCCAGCGCCACTCCACGGCCCCGAGCCGCAGGCCGGCCACCACGTAGTTCGAGAAGAACGCCACCAGGATGCCGAGCACGATGTTGAGCTGGGTCACGGCCACGAGCCGGCCCCGCAACCGGGCGGGAGAGATCTCGGCGACGTACATCGGCGAGATCACGGAGGCTCCTCCCACCCCGATCCCGCCGACGAAGCGGAAGAACAGGAACGAGTACCAGTCCCAGGCCAGGGCGCTGCCCACTGCCGAGACCAGGTAGAGCACCGCGATGCCGAAGAGCGTCCCGCGCCGACCCCAGCGGTCGGCCGGCCCTCCCGCGGCCATCGAGCCCAGGATCGTCCCGATCAGGGCCGAGGCCACCGTGAAGCCAAGCCCCGCGTCGCTCAAGCCGAAGACGGCGCGCAGGGCATCGGTGGTCCCGGAGATCACCGCCGTGTCGAAGCCGAACAGCAGGCCGCCCAGGGCCGCGATCACGGCGCTGGAGAGCAGTGCCGGGGACAGGCCGGCGCCGGCAGGTCGCTTCTCGTGTCCCTCGCTCATGGCCCTCCCCTCGCGGCTCGCGTCCGACAGCCGAGTGTACTGTCTCTCGGGGTTGCGGCCGTGACTGCTAGTCCAGGGCGGTACCGAAGAGCGGCTTCCCGCCGAGAGCGGTCCTGAAGGCGTAAACGGCCAGCCCCAGCGCGACCGCGGTCGCCGGAAGCGCGAGCCCGGCGTGCCACGTGGAGAAGTCCAGCGTGAGGGGGGCCTCGAGGAGCGTGTAGCCGACGTAGAGGGCGCCCGCCAGGGCCAGCAGGCCGCCCGTGTGGAGCACGAGCAGCATCCCTGCCGCGCGCATCAGGCCGGTCACCCACTCCGCCTCCGCGTACGCATCTCTCATCGGTGCTCCCACCACGACCACCCAGATCGCCATCGCCAGCCACGGCCGGCGCACCACGATCCTGAGCAGCACCAGCAGGAACAGGTAGATCAGGGCGAACTGCGTCGCGGAGTAGGCGTTCACGAGCAGCCGGAACGCCATGTGGCGCACGTCGGCGAAGACGGCCGCTCGCACCAGCGTCGACGGCGGAGCCGATGGCTCGCCGAACCAGGTCGGGCCGACGACGCCGAGCTGCTCGGTGGCCAGGACGACGATCCCCCCGACGCACCCGATGAGCAGGTCGCGGCCCACCATCGGGTTCCGGAGCTGGCCGTCCAGGACGCGCCTCCACGAGATCAGGACCTGGGGCCAGCGCCTCCGGACGTGGGGCTCCAGGGCGACGTACAGCATCCAGACCAGGCCGGCCCAGAGGGCCGGGTACGCGAAGACCTTGATCAGGATCCACAGCTCGATGTCGAAGCGGGCCACGTGGTCCGCCTCGACGAGGCGGGCGAGGCCGTAGACCGAGAAGACGAAGAGCGCGACCCGGGACGCGCCCTCCGGGTCCCCGCGCCCCAGCTTCAGGTTGTGCCGGGCCAGCAGCACGCCTCCGATCGGGATCGCCGCCGCGAGCAGCAGCCCCACGCCCTGACCGAAGGGGGTCTCGGAGCGCTCCCGGGCCAGCCGTGCCCGGGGCGCGTCGCTCCAGGGGAGCGAGACGTCGAACCAGACCAGCCGCCCCCGGTAGGCCCCGGCGTCCACGCGTACCGGGAGCGGAGGGTGTCCGGGCAGCGCGCCCACCCAGGAGCGCTTTCGATCCGTGTCCATGGGGGCGGGCCGGGTGGAGGAGGCCGCGGCCAGGTCGGCGCCCCCGAGCCCGGCGGCCTCGAGGGGCGTGATCCAGTCGGGCTCCCGGTCCGGGTCCTCGCCCGCCTCGTAGACGTAGTGGTAGCGCAGCAGCCGGCCGTCTCCGTCCAGGATCAGCTCCGTCATGCCCGGCAGCTCCACGGGGGGGTCGCCGGGCAGCACCACCGCGTGCCGGTTCGCGGCGGCGAGGGGCTCCGGGCTGGTCCGGTAGAAGAAACGGGCCGCGCCCGGTCGTTCGCCGAGTCGCAGCCAGCGGTCGGGCGAGGCGTCCACGCGGGCGATCCATTCGAGCATCGGCTCGTCCCAGAAGAAGGAGTTGGCGTGATCCTCGCCGCGCTCGGGGTGGCCGAGCCGGGACAGCAGCTCCCGGGCGGTCTCGGCGAGCACCTCCGGAGGCCGCGGGGGCGGTGCCAGCCCGGCGACGCTGGAACGGCCAGCGAGAGCCGAGACCAGCACGAGCCCCGCGCAGAAGGCCGCGACCAGTGCCCAGCCCAGGCCGGGCGAGAGCTCCCCTTGCGTGGCCGCGGCGGCCACCTGGTCCGGGGAGGGGGTCTCGCCGGCGGCCACGGCCGCATCGAGGGCGTCCCCCCCGGGCAGCGCGCCGAGCAGCGCCCGGGCCGAGGCGGGTCGCTCCTCGGGCGCCTGTCGCAGGCAGTCGGCGATCAGGCTGGCTGCCGCCGGGGGCAGCAGCGCCGCGGAGCTGGAGATCCGCGCGGACTTGGAGACCTCGTGCTCCCGGAGCAGGTCCGCGATGCTGCGGGCCCGGTAGAAGCGCTCGCCGGTGAACATCTCGAACAGGATCAGCCCCAGGGAGTAGAGGTCGCTCCGCGAGTCGAGCCGCTTCCCCGCCAGCTGCTCCGGCGACATGTAGGACGGCGTGCCCGCGAAGCCCTCGCCGGCGCGGGCCCCCTCCTGGGTCACGGCCAGGCCGAAGTCCGTGATCCGGGCCCTGCCGCGGCCGTCGATCATGATGTTGGCGGGCTTCAGGTCGCGGTGGATCACACCCCGCTCGTGCAGGGCGGCGAGCCCGGCGCAGAGGTCCCGGGCCAGAGCCACCACCTTGTCCGGCGGGAGACGCCCGATCCGCGACAGCAGGCTGCCGAGGTCCTCGCCGTCCACGTACTCCATGGCCAGGAACGTGCGTCCCCCGGCCACGTCCAGATCGTAGAGCCGGCAGACGTTGGGATGGGAGACCTGGCGCCCCACCAGGACCTCCGCCCGGAGGCGCTCCCAGAGCCGCGGGTTCGGAGCGTCGCTCACGAACTTCAGCGCCACCGCCTGGCCCAGGCGCAGGTCCTCGGCGCGGTAGACCTGGCCCATGCCGCCCCGGCCCAGCAGCGCGACGATCCGGTAGCGGTCGGCGAGCATCGCCCCAGGGGTGAGCCCGACGAGGCTCGGGGGCCCGCCGGAGGCGTATGAGCTTTCCGTCGTCGTCCAGTCGGACGTGAGCTCGGGGTCGGGCAACCCCGGAGCGGGCGGGTCCGGCATGCGGCAGAGGATAACCGAGGGGGCGTGCGCGGAGAGGCCCGGACGATTAGAGTGCGGTGACGGGGGACGGGGGCAGCCCGGAGGACGCGGATGCGCGCGACCGGCCGGGGCGGCGGCGCTCCCGGAGCGACGTGTCGAGCAGGGGGGACGCATGAAGGCACTGGTCCTCGAGGAGTACGGACGGCTCGAGGTGAGGGACGTCGAGGACCCGAAGCCGGGTCCCGGGGACGTGCTGGTGAGGGTCAAGGCCTGCGGCATCTGCGGCAGCGACGTCCACGGCCTCGACGGCAGCACCGGGCGCCGCCTGCCACCGATCATCATGGGACACGAGGCCGCGGGGATCGTCGAGAGCCTGGGCAGCGAGGTCCGGCACCTGCGCCCCGGAGACCGGGTGACTCTCGACTCGACGCTCTACGATCCCGAGAGCTACTTCTCGAAACGGGGCCAGTTCAACCTGTGCGACGAGCGGCGCGTGCTAGGGGTCTCCTGCGAGGACTACAGGCAGCACGGAGCCTTCGCGGAGCTGGTGGCCGTCCCCGCCCACGTGGCGTTCCCGCTCCCCGAGGGGCTGAGCTTCGAGCAGGCGGCCCTCACCGAGCCGGTCTCGGTGGCGCTCCACGCCCGGCGCCTCATCGAGATCACGCCGGGAGACACCGCCGTGGTCTTCGGCGCCGGTCTGATCGGGTCGATGATCCTGCAGGTGCTACGGAACGAGCCCCTGAAGCAGCTCGTGGCGGTGGACGTGGACGCCGGTCGGCTGGCGCTGGCCAGGGAGCTCGGCGCGAGCCACGCCTTCGACCCCGGCCGGAGCGACGTGACCGCGGAGCTGCGGGAGCTGACCGAGGGGCGCGGCGCCGACGTGGCCTTCGAGGCCGTGGGGGTGGAGGCGACGGTGCGCGGAGCGATCCTCGCCGTGCGCAAGGGCGGAAGCGTCAGCCTGGTCGGCAACCTGGCACCGAACGTCTCGCTGCCGCTGCAGGTCGTGGTGACCCGGCAGCTGAAGCTGCAGGGCTCCTGCGCCTCGAGCGGCGAGTACCCCGACTGCCTCGCGCTGATCGCCAGCGGAGCCGTGGACGTGGACCGCTTCATCTCGGCGACGGCGCCCCTGGAAGACGGCGCCCGCTGGTTCGACCGTCTCTACCGCAAGGAGCCGGGCCTGATGAAGGTGATCCTCAAGCCGAACGGCTGATGGCCGAGAACCTGTTCGACCTGAGCGGGCGCGTGGCCTTCGTCACCGGGGCGAGCCGCGGCCTGGGTCGACAGCTCGCCGGGGCCCTGGCCCGGGCCGGTGCCGACCTCGTGGTCTCGGCCCGGCGCCGCGAGGACACCGACGGCTGCGTGGAGGAGATCCGCGAGCTTGGGCGGCGAGCGGCCGGGGTGGCCCTCGACGTCCGGGAGGAGGCGAGCATCCGGGCCGCGGTGGAGCAGGCCGAGTCGAGCTTCGGCCGCCTCGACATCCTCGTGAACAACGCGGGCTGCAACGTCCGCAAGCCCGCCCTCGAGGTCACCTGGGACGACTGGAACCTCGTCCTCGACACGAACCTGCGGGGTACCTTCTTCGTGGCCCAGGCCGTCGCCCGCCACATGCTCCCGCGCGGCTACGGCCGCATCGTCAACATCGGCTCCGTGACCTCGGTGTTCGGATACGCCGGCCTCGGCCCCTACACCGCCAGCCGAGGCGGGGCTCGCCAGCTCACCATGAGCCTCGCCGACGACTGGGGGCGCCACGGTGTCACGGTGAACTGCCTGGCCCCGGGCTGGTTCCGCACCGCCCAGAACGACGTGCTCTACCGGCAGCCCGGCTGGGTGGAGTACCTCGTGGAGAGGATCCCGCTGGGGCGTCCCGGGCAGCCGAACGACCTGGACGGGGCCGTGGTCTTCCTGGCCTCGGAGGCGAGCCGCTACGTCACAGGGCAGACGCTGCTGGTGGACGGCGGGATCACCACCGGGTCCACGAAGGCGACGGTCGACTGACCCGATGCGGAGAGCCCTCGCCGCAGTCCTCGTCGCGTGCCTTGGGGCGGCGTTTCCTCCCGCCGCGGGCGCCCAGGAACGGGAGCTGCGGGTGATGTCCTTCAACGTGCGGCTCGGCGTGGCGGACGACGGGGACGACTCCTGGGAGCACCGCAAGGAGCTGCTGCTGGAGACCGTGCGGGCCTTCGCTCCGGACCTGCTCGGGACGCAGGAGACCTACCCCTTCCAGGCGGAGTACCTGCTCGAGGGGCTCGGCGGCTACGAGTACGTGGGCTGGCCGCGCCAGCCCGGCTCGCAGGACGGCGAGCAGTGCGGGATCCTGTTCCGGAGCGAACGCTTCGAGCAGCGGGACGCGGGGCAGTTCTGGCTCAGCGAGACCCCGGAGCAGCCGGGGAGCAGGAGCTGGGACGCGGCGTTCCCGCGCGTCGTGACCTGGGTGCGGCTGTGGGACCGGGCGCAGGAGCGGGAGCTCGTCTTCCTGAACACCCACTTCGATCACCTCGGCGCCCGGGCGCGGGCGGAGTCCGCCCGGATGCTCCGGGAGCACGCCCTCGGGCTCGAGCCGCCCGGAGCCTGGATCGCGACCGGGGACTTCAACACCCCAGAGGGGAGCGAGCCCTGGCTCGCGCTGGTCGGGGACCCGGCCGTCAGCGACACGTTCCGGGCGGCACACCCCGAGCCGGAGGAGGGCGAGGGGACGTTCAACGGCTTCACGGGGGAGCGCACGGGCGGGCGCATCGACTGGATCCTCTGCGGCCCCGGCTTCGAGACCCTGGCGGCCGCGATCGACCGCACGCAGCGAGAGGGCCGCTTCCCTTCGGACCACTTTCCCGTCACCGCCGTGCTCCGCTGGCGGGACTGAGCGATCTCAGATCGACGAAAGGATCCCCTCGAGGGCGTTCGAGTCGAGATCCTGGAGGGGATTGAAGGCCTGATCCTGCTTCTCGCCCTTCGAGGCCCCCTTGGCGGGGCGCTTCGTGAGGAGCTGGGCCAGCTCGTCGGGGTTCGGGGACTCCGCCAGTGCCGTGCCGCGGCTCAGCCTGCCCTGGCTCACCAGCACCGCGAGGCTCTCGTTCATGGACTGCGCTCCGCTGTCCCGGGCCTCGGGGATCGCGGCGGTCAGCTCCTCGAGCCGGCCGGCCCGCAGGGCGGTGCGCAGGGCCGGGGTGGCGATGACGAGCTCGCAGGCGAGGACCCGGCCGCGCCCCGAGGCGTGGGGGAGCAGAGACTGGACCAGGACGGCCTGGAGCGCGAGGGAGAGCTGCGAGCGGGCCCGGTCCTGCCGGTGCGGGGGGAAGGCGTCCAGGAGCCGCGCCAGGGCCGAGATCGCGTCGGGGGCGTGGAGCGTCGCCAGCACCAGCCGCCCGGACTCGGCCAGGCTGAGCGCCGTGGGGACGCTGTCGGGGTCGTCCAGCTCGGAGATCACGACCACGTCGGCGTCCTGGCGATGGGCGCGCCGCAGCGCATCGAGGAAGGCCTCGCCCTGGTAGCCGGTCTCGACCTGGTTGACGATGGAGCGCTCGTGGTAGTGGAGCCGCTCCAGGGAGCGCTCCACGCTCAGGATGTGGGCGCTCCGGTTGCGGTTGATCCAGTCGACGACGCTGGCCACGGTGTTGGACTTCCCGGCCCCGGAGTGGCCCGCGACCAGGATCAGACCGCGCTCCACGGCGGCGACGAGGCTCTCGAGGGCGGCCGGCAGCCCCAGCTCCGCGAGAGTGGGGTTGCGGGTCGGGACGAGCCGGAGCGCTGCGGCGACGCTGCCCCGCTGGCGGAAGACCATCATGCGCAGCCGCGCCACCCCCTTGATCCCGAAGGAGGTGTCCACCTCGCCGTCGGCCTCGAAGCGGGCTTTCTGGGAGCCGTTCAGGATCGAGTAGACGAGCGCCTGGCAGCTCTCGGTGGTGAGCTTCTCGAGCTCGCTGGGCACGAGGTGCCCGTCCACGCGCAGCGTCGGGGGGGCTCCGGCGGACAGGTGGAGCGCGGAGGCTCCTCGCTGCACCATCAGCTTGAGCAGGGCGTCGATGCGGACCATGGCTCTTCCCCGCAGCTATCGTAGCAGCGAGGCACCGGAGTTCGGACCGGGCGGGGAAGAAACCCGGCGAGGCTGGAGGTGCGCTCGTTGCCGACGGTGGCTGTCGGCTGGCGGACCGGGCGGCGCTCCGCGTGCGGTCCTCGCTCGGCACAGGCGGGGCTGCGGTCCTCCGCGGAGTCCACCCGCCCGGCCCGCTACCGGCCATTCCGGGGCTGGCTGCAGGCGGAGTCGAGTAGGATGCGGGGGCCCTCCGGCTCTCGGGAGGACGGGTCGCGGTGGAGGTAGCGAGCATGACGGCAGGGGAGACGACGCGGGTGGGGTGGATCGGAACCGGGGTGATGGGGGCCTCGATGGTGGGCCACCTGATGGAGGCGGGCTACCCGGCGACGCTCTTCACCCGGACCCGAAGCCGGGCGGAGCCGCTCCTGGAGCGGGGCGCCCGCTGGGCGGGCTCGCCCCTCGATGCGGCCCGGGAGTCCGACGTCGTGTTCTCCATCGTCGGCACCCCGGCGGACGTCCGGGAGGTCATCCTCGGGCCCCAGGGTGCTCTCGCTGGGCTGTCCTCCGGAGGCGTGATCGTCGACATGACGACCAGCGAGCCGTCGCTGGCGGTGGAGATCGCCGCTGCGGCCGCCGGAAAGGGCGCGGCCGCCCTCGACGCCCCGGTCTCCGGGGGGGACGTGGGGGCCCGGAACGCCGCCCTCTCGATCATGGTGGGGGGCGAGCGGGGAGCCTTCGACCGGGTCCGGCCGCTGCTCGAGAAGATGGGAAAGACCATCGTCCGCCAGGGCGGGCCCGGCTCCGGGCAGCACACGAAGATGGTCAACCAGACGCTGATCGCGACGGGGATCGTCGGGGTCTGCGAGGCGCTGCTGTACGCGTACCGCGCCGGGCTCGACCTGGAGACCGTGCTCCAGTCGGTGGGGGGCGGCGCCGCGGGGTCGTGGTCGCTGGCGAACTACGGGCCCCGGATGCTCCGGGGCGACTTCGAGCCGGGCTTCTTCGTGGAGCACTTCGTCAAGGACATGGGGATCGCCCTCGCCGAGGCCCGCCGCATGAAGCTGTCGCTCCCGGGGCTGGCCCTCGCCCACCAGCTCTACGTAGCCCTCGAGGCCCAGGGGGACGGGCGCCGCGGGATCCAGGCGCTGCTGCTGGCCCTGGCGCGCATCTCCAGCGTCGAGTGGCCGCGCTGACCGCGCGTGCGATACTCGAAGCGGGATCCCTCCGGGGATCGGGAGGAGTGCAGCCGTGACCGACGTGCTCAGGGTTCATCGGGACGACAACGTGCTGGTGGCGCTCAGGGACCAGCCTGCGGGCGCAGAGGTCGTCTTCGACGGGGAACGCCACGCGCTTCCCCAGGGCGTGCGGGCGAAGCACAAGTTCGCGACCCGGGAGCTGGCGCAGGGCGATGCCGTGGTGATGTACGGCGTGCTGGTGGGCCGGGCCACCGAGAGGATCCCCCGGGGAGGACCCATCACGACCCGCAACGTGGTCCACGCCGCGAAGGACTACGGCGCGTCGGAGGCCCGTAGCGGGTGGAGCCCCCCCGAGGTCTCCGCCTGGACGTCGCGCAGCTTCCTGGGATTCCACCGGGAGGACGGCCAGGTGGGTACCGCGAACCACTGGCTCGTGGTCCCGCTGGTGTTCTGCGAGAACCGCAACGTCGATATGCTGGCCGACGCGTTCCGCAAGGAGCTCGGCTACGCCCAGCCCGAGACCTACCGCGAGCAGGTGGCGGATCTCGTACGCCGCTACCGCAAGGGTGCGCCCTCCGAGGAGCTGAGGCGCGTGGAGCTGCCGCCGGCCTCGGCCGAGCCGGAGCACAGCCCGGTCTTCCCCAACGTATCGGGGATCCAGTTCCTGACCCACGAGGGGGGATGCGGCGGCACCCCGGAGGATGCCCGGGCGCTGTGCCGGCTCTTCGCCGGCTACATCCGCAACCCGAACGTGGCCGGGGCCACGGTGCTGAGCCTGGGCTGCCAGCACGCCCAGGTGGCGATGCTGAAGGAGGAGATCGAGCGCACCGGCGCGGACCGGGGCAAGCCGGTGCTGGTCTACGAGCAGCAGCGCAGCCCGTCGGAGTACGCGATGCTGAGCGCCGCGATCCGGGACACCTTCGCCGCGCTCCAGGACGCGAACCGGCTCGAGCGCCGCCCGGCGCCGCTCTCGAGGCTCACCGTCGGGGTGGAGTGCGGCGGCTCCGACGGCTTCTCGGGGATCTCGGCGAACCCCGCCATGGGGCAGGTCGCGGACCTCGTGGTGGCCCTGGGGGGGCGCGCGATCCTCTCGGAGTTCCCCGAGCTGTGCGGCGTCGAGCAGGAGCTGATCGACCGCAGCGTCAGCCCCGAGGTCGCCGACCGCTTCATCCGCCTGATGCGCGCCTACGCCGAACGCGCGGCCGCCTTGGGGGCCGGCTTCGACATGAACCCCTCCCCGGGGAACGTCCGGGACGGCCTGATCACCGACGCCATGAAGTCCGCCGGTGCCGCGAAGAAGGGAGGGACGTCCCCCGTGACCGGGGCCCTGGGCTATCCGGAGTACGCTGAGGAGCCGGGGCTCAACCTGCTGTGCACGCCCGGGAACGACGTGGAGTCCACCACCGGGCTCGCCGGCGCCGGGGCGAACGTGATCCTGTTCTCCACCGGCCTCGGGACCCCCACCGGCAACCCCGTCACGCCGGTGGTGAAGGTCTCCACCAACACGGACCTGGCCCGGCGCCTTCCCGACATCATCGACTTCGACGCGGGAGCGATCGTGACCGAAGGCCGCAGCATCGAGGAGACGGGCGCGGAGCTGCTGGAGCTGGTGATCGGGGTTGCGAGCGGTGAGGTGACGCCGAAGGCGGTCCGGCTGGGCCAGGCCGACTTCATCCCGTGGAAGCGGGGCATCTCCCTCTGAGGTCGGCCGGCCGCGGGCCGGATCGGCTCGATCGGAGAGGGTGGGTGCCGCTCGTGGCGCTCTCGGTGCTCGCCGCGCCCGGGTTCGCGTCGGCCCGGCAGGCGTCGCCGGCTCCCGGCGAGCCGGTCGAGGCCATGGTCCGAGCGGCCTGCTCCCAGTGCCACGCCTGGCCGCCTCCCCACGTCCTGCCCCGGGACGCCTGGCCCGGTATCGTCGAGGAGATGAATCAGAACAGCGTCATGGGCTACGGCCTGGGGGGTGAGCTGGGCGACCTGTGGCGGTACGACCAGCACGCGATCACACGCTACTACCTCGAGCGCGCTCCCGATGCCCTGGCACCGCCGGAGCCCTGGCCCCCGCCGGGAGAGGCCGCGGGGCGCTTCACCCGTCGCGGCATGACTGCGGAGGGCGCGACTGGCCCGCCGGGGACGTCCAACGTCCGCTTCCTCGACATGGACGGGGACGAGCGGGCCGAGCTGGTCGTCTGCGACATGCGCAACGGGGCGGTGTTCCTGGGCCGGCCCTACGAGCGGGAGCCGAGCCTCGAGCTGCTGGCGCGGGTCCCGAACCCGGCCCACGCCGCTCGGGTGGACCTGGACCGGGACGGGCGCCCCGACCTGCTCGTGGCCGACCTGGGCGGGCTGCTTCCGGCCGACCACGAGCGGGGCAGCGTGGTTTGGCTGCGGCAGACGGAGCCGGGCGCCTACGAGGCGAGGACTCTCGTCGCGGGCCTGCCGCGGGTGGCCGACGCCGAGGCCGCCGACTTCGACGGGGACGGCGACCACGACCTGGTGGTCGCCGCCTTCGGCTGGCGGCGCGTCGGCTCGATCGTCCAGTACGAGACGCGCTCGCAGAGCATCGAGTCGGCGAGCTTCCGGGAATGGCCCGTGGACGCGCGGGCGGGGGCGATCCACGTGCCGATCGCCGACCTGGACGGCGACGGCCGGCCCGACTTCGTCGCGCTGCTCTCGCAGCAGCACGAGCGCGTCGTGGCCTTCCTCAACCAGGGCCCTGGACGCGGCTTCCGGCCGCGGACGCTGTTCGCGGGGCCGTACCCCTCGTGGGGGGCGTCGGGGATCGAGCTGACCGACCTCGACCGGGACGGCGACCTCGACGTCCTGCTCACGAACGGGGACACGCTGGACGACCAGCTCGTCAAGCCCTACCACGGCATCCGCTGGCTGGAGAACACGGGCGACTTCCCGTGGGTGGAGCACGAGCTGGCGGCGCTTCCCGGAGTGCACCGCGCGCAGGCCGCCGACCTGGACGGGGACGGGGACATGGACGTCGTCGCAGCCGCGTTCCTGGCGGCCCCCGGCCACGCCGACCTCGCCTCGCTGATCTGGCTCGAGCAGCTCGAGGGCGGCGCGTTCCGGCGCCACACCCTCGAGGCGGGCGGGCTCCGGCACGCCACCCTGGACCTCGGGGACTTCGACCTCGACGGGGACGTCGACATCGCCGTCGGAAACCTCACCGGCCACGCCTTCGACGCCGAGGACGCTGCCGGCGCGCCGGAGTCCTTGGTCGAGATCTGGGAGAACCAAGGGCTCGGGAGCCGCTGAGCGACGGCGGCCTTCGGCTGGTCAGGGCATCTCCACGACCAGCTCGGTGGTCTCCCCCGGGACGACGACGACGTCGACGCGGACCGGATCGAACCGCTCGCTCCAGGCGGCCAGCTCGTACGGCCCCGCCGGCACGTTACGGATCTCGAAGGCGCCGGAGGCGTCGCTGGTCGCGAAGAACGGCGTGTCCAGCACGACCACGAAGGCCTCCATCTCCGGGTGGATCCGGCACAGCTGCGTGTAGGCGCCGGGGCGATCGAAGCGGTGCTCCCGGGCCTCTCCGCGGGGCCAGGTTCCGAGGTCGTAGCGGCCCTCCGGAGAGTAGACGTTGTGGGGTCCGGGGTCGTTGTTCAGGAAGCGCACCGTCGTACCCACGACGACCGGCAACACGTGGGGGACGAAGCGGACACCGTGCTGGTCCATCTCCAGAGTGGGGCCGGGCAACGGGGTCTCGAGCCCGGGGCGGTCCAGGCTGACGACGACGCCCTGCCGCCAGAGCCGGGATTCCGTGACCACCCGGCCCGCGATCGCGCCCGTCTCTCCGGCGGCCGCCGCGCCGAAGGCGGCCGCGCCGGCGCAGGCCAGCGCGGCGGCTCCTCCGATGCGGGACACGGCCAATTCTAACGGTACAATCCGCGGCGCGGGGCGATCCGAGACAGCCGAGGGAGAGACCCTTGCAGGTCATCCGGCAGGCGAAGGTGTACGACGCGGTGATCGTGGGCTCCGGCGCCGCGGGGGGCATGGTGGCGCTGCGCCTCGCCCGGGGCGGCGCGAAGGTGCTGCTGCTGGAGGCCGGGAAGCACTTCGACACGGCCCGGGACTCCAGGATGTTCATGTGGCCGTACGAGCTGCCGTTGCGCGGCGGGCGCACCCGGGAGCACCCGGCCGGGCAGTTCATCGCCTCCTACGGCTCGTTCAGCGTGCCCGGGGAGCCCTACACCACGGCCCGGGACGAGGAGTTCCTCTGGTGGCGCTCCCGGATGCTCGGCGGGCGCACGAACCACTGGGCGCGGATCTCGCTGCGCTTCGGGCCATACGACTTCAAGCCCCGGAGCCGCGACGGGCTGGGCTTCGACTGGCCCATCGACTACGACGAGATCGCCCCCTACTACGACCAGGTCGAGGCGCTGATCGGCGTCCACGGCTCGAAGGAAGGGATCGAGAACGCTCCCGACGGGGTCTTCCTCCCGCCGCCGGAGCCGCGCTGCTACGAGAAGCTGGTCGAGAGCGCCTGCGACGGGCTGCAGATCCCCTGCATCCCCGTGCGCCGGGCGGTCCTCACCCGCAACCACGGCGGCCGTGCGGCGTGCCACCACTGCGGCGAGTGCGGCCGGGGCTGCACCACGGCCTCCAACTTCTCGACCCCCACGGTGCTGCTGCCGCCGGCCCTGGCAACTGGCAACCTGGAGATCCGGACCGACGCCATGTGCCGGGAGGTGCTGTCGGACTCCGAGGGGAGGGCGACGGGCGTCGCCTACGTGGACCGTCGGACCCTGGACGAGGTGGAGGTGCGCGGGAAGGTGGTGGTGCTGTGCGCCAGCACCTGCGAGTCGACTCGCCTGCTGCTGAACTCCAGGTCCCCCCGCTTCCCGAACGGGCTCGCGAACTCGAGCGGCGTGCTCGGGAAGCACCTGATGGACACCGTCGGGGTGGGGGTGAGCGCCCTGATCCCGTCGATGCTCGACCTCCCCCCGCACAACGAGGACGGCACCGGCAGCCTGCACCTGTACTGTCCCTGGTGGGGGTACGGGAAGAAGCTGGACTTCCCCCGCGGCTACCACATCGAGTTCGGCGGGGGCCGGGGGCTGCCGGGGACGGGGCTGTTCTGGGACGCCCACCGCTTCATGGGAGGCGGCTACGGGAAGAAGCTGAAGGACGAGTACCGGCGCCACTACGGCGCCCGGATCGGCTTCTCGGGGCGCGGGGAGATGATCCCGAACGACGACTGCTGGTGCGAGATCGACCCGGAGGTCGTGGACCAGTGGGGGATCCCGGTGCTGCGCTTCCATTGGAAGTGGGGAGCAACCGAGCTGCTCCAGGCGAAGCACATGCGGGAGACGTTCCACGAGATCATCGACCGCCTGGGAGGGAAGGTGCTGCTCCCGGAGCGCCCCATCGTGGACCACGGGATCGCGCCCGGCGGCGCGATCATCCACGAGGTGGGGACTACGCGCATGGGGGACGATCCGAGGACGTCGGTGCTGAACCGCTACTGCCAGAGCTGGGACGTGAGGAACCTGTTCGTGACCGACGGCGGCGCCCTCGTCTCCAACCCCGACAAGAACCCGACGCTGACGATCCTGGCGCTCTCCTGGCGCGCCGGGGACTACATCCTGGACCAGGCGAGCAAGCTGAACCTGTAGCCCCGTGAAGCGAGGCGCGATCGGCCTGGCGCTGCTGCTGGCAGCCTGCACCTCCGCACCGCCGCCGGCAGGCCGGCCGGAGCCCCACCGGCGGCCGGCGCAGGTGATGGGCTACCAGGGCGCCCCGTGGCTGGAGCGGTCCGGGCGCGATCTCGAGGAGCGCCCGGACCTCGTCCTCGAGGCGATGCAGCTCGAGAACGGCGACGTGGTGGCGGACATCGGCTGCGGTACCGGCTACTTCGCGCGACGCGTGGCCGCGGCCGTCGCTCCCGAAGGGCGGGTCTACTGCGTGGACGTCCAGCCCGAGATGCTGCAGATGGCCGAGCGCCTCGCCGAGCAGGCCGGGATCTCCAACATCGTCCCCGTGCTGGCCACGGAGACGAACCCGAGGCTTCCTCCGGGGGAGATCGACTGGGCCCTGCTGGTGGACGTCTACCACGAGCTGCAGCAACCCCAGGCGGTCCTGCACGGCCTGCGGGCCGCCCTCGCTCCCGAGGGTCGCGTGGCCCTGGTGGAGTACCGGCTCGACGGTGTGACGGCCCGGCACATCAAGCTCGAGCATCGGATGTCGCCCGGGCAGGTCCTCGGCGAATGGGAACCCGCCGGCTTCCGGCTCGTGGAGCTGATCGAGACGTTGCCGAGCCAGCACCTCTTCGTGCTCGCCGCCGACCCGATGGAGTGAGGCGTCCGGCTCATTGACGGCGCCCGAGGGGCGTGCTACTGATGGAGACGATGCCTCCAGTCCGCCGGCTGGTCTCGCTCCTGCTCCTGGGGATCGTACCCCCCGCCGCGGTGGCGCCCTGCCTGTGCGCGATGCCCGACGCGAGATCGACCGCCGGGCACGGCTGCTGCGAGGAGCCCGACGGCTGGGTCCCGGGCGTCGCCACCGGCTGCTGCGACGTCACTTCCGAGGACTCGGCCCCCGCGACGGCGAGCGCCGCACCCGCCGCTGCGGCGCCCGCGTCGCGTCCGGCCCCGCTCCCCTGGTCCCTCGAGGTGCAGGTAGAGCGTCCCCTGGCCGGTCATGCCGCCGGTACGACCGCGGCTCCAACACCGCTCCGGATCTGAGCCCCTCTCACTGAGGCCTTTGCGCGCCTCGAGCGCGCAGTAGTCCGCTCGTCCCCGGAGCCCTCGCGCTCCCGACGGGCCAGCAGGAGAGAGGAGTCGCAACATGCAGTCTGAACCTCGGCCGTTCCGCTCCGCGGGTCTCGCGGCGGGTTTCGTTCTGGTCCTGGGAGCCGCCGCCGCGCAGGCCTCCGAGCCCCCCGCGGCGCGCATCGCCGCAGGCGCGGCGCCCGCGCTCCGGTCGCTGCTGCTCGAGGTGCTGGAGAGGAACCCGGAGCTGTCCGCGATCGGGGCCCGGGCCGAGGCGGCGGCGCTGCGGGGGCGCGAGGCCCGCGGGCTGCCGGATCCCACCCTGTCCACGACGGCTTACCTGGCCTCACCGGAGACCCGGGTGGGCCCCCAGCGCTTCATGACCTCGCTCCAGCAGCGGCTCCCCTGGTTCGGGAAGCGCGGGTTGCGGGAGCAGGCCGCGCTCCGGGAGGCCGACGGTCTCGAGGCCCGGCGCGAGGCCCGGCGTCTGGAGCTGGTCACCGCGGCCCGGCGCCTGTACGCGGAGATCGCGTTCCTGGACGCGAGCCGCCGCTCCCTGGAGCTGGACCGGGCCACCCTGGTCCACTACGAGGAGCTGGCCCGGGCGCGCTACGAGTCCGGGGTGGGACTCGGCCAGGGCGTCATCCGGATCCAGGCGGGGATCAGCTCCGACGACGCACGCCTGCTCGAGATCGCGATCCGGCGCGCGTCGCTCGTCGCGTCGCTCAACGCGCTGCGGGACCGGCCGGGAGACGCGGAGGTGGGCGAGCCGAGGCTGCCTCCCCTCGCGGTGCCGGAGCTTCCGGAGGCGGGGACGCTGCTCGAACGGGCGCGGCGCGCGCAGCCCGAGCTGCGCCGGGCGGCCCTGGAGATCGACAGGGCCGACGCCCTGGTGGGGCTGGCCCGCAAGGAGGGGAGCCCCGACGTGACCCTCGGCGTGAGCTACACGGCGGTGGACGAGCGGACCGATCCCGCCGGGATTCTCGCGCCGCCGACGGGAAACGGCCGCGATGTCCTCGCCGTGACGGTGAGCCTGAACCTCCCGGTCTGGCGTGGCCGGATCGCGGCAGGGCTGGAGGCGGCCGCGGCGCAGCGGGTCGGAGCGGTGGAGCAGCATCGGGCGGCGGAGGCGGAGATCGGCCGTGCGCTCTCGGAGCTGCGTGAGCGGGTGCGCCTGAGCGGAGAGCGCTTACGGCTGTTCGAGGGGGTGCTGAGCGTTCAGGCAGAGCAGTCGCTGAAGTCGGCGGAGGCGGCCTACGCGGCGGGAAGCGTGAACGCCCTCGACCTGCTGGACGCCGACCGGACCCTGCTGGAGGTCAGCACCGGAGAGCACCGGGCTCGGGCCGACCTGGCGATTGCACTCGCCGAGCTGGAGGGCGCCGTCGGCGAGCCGGTGAAGGGCGAAGCGGAAGGGGGTGTGCGATGACGGGGCGGGAGCGGCTGAAGAGCCTCGCCTGGGTGCTGCTGGGCGCGACCCTGGCGACGGTCGTGTTCGCGAACCCCTTGGGATTCGCATGGCTGGACGCCCTCCGCCACCTTGTCCTCGGCGACCGGAGGGTGATGGTGCAGGGAACCCTGGGACCGGAGCAGAACGGGCAGCTCTGGACCTGCGGCATGCACCCGCAGATCGTCCAGAGCGAGCCCGGGACCTGCCCCATCTGCCAGATGAGGCTCGTCCCGCTCCGGGCCGGAAACGGAGCGCCCGCCGGGGAGCGGGAGGTCCTCCTCTACCGGAACCCGATGGATCCGAGCATCACGTCGCCGGTTCCCGCGAAGGACTCCATGGGCATGGACTACGTCCCCGTCTACGCCGAGGAGCTCGCGGGCGGATCCGGGCAGGCGGCCACTGTGCGCATCGACCCCGCCGTCGTGCAAAACATGAACGTCGTGACCCGCAGGGTGGACCGGGGCGACCTGGTCCGGGAGATCCGCACCGTCGGCTACCTCGAGTACGACCAGCAGAGGATGGTCACGGTCACGACGAAGTTCTCGGGCTTCATCGAGACCGTCTACGTGAACTACGTGGGCGAGCCGGTCCGGAAGGGGCAGCCGCTGTTCGAGATCTACTCCCCCGAGCTGGTCCAGACCGAGCAGGAGCTGCTCTCGGCGATCGCGTTCGCCGAGAGGCTCCAGGACGCCGATCCCGGGACCCGGCGCAGGGCCGAAGGTCTCGTGGAGGCGGCCCGCCGCCGGCTGGCCTACTGGGACATCACCCGGGAGCAGGTGGCGAAGCTCGAGTCCACGAGAGAGGTGGTCCGGACGCTGACCGTGGCCGCTCCCGCCGGCGGCGTGGTGATGATGCGGATGCCGGGGCTGGAGGGGATGGCGGCCCGGCCGGGGATGGAGCTGTTTCACGTCGCGGACCTGTCGTCGCTGTGGCTGTCGGTGGAGGCCTTCGAGGATCAGATCGCGTGGCTCGCGGTGGGGAGCGAGGCGGACGTCTCGCTCAGCTACTTCCCCGGGGAGACCTTCTCCGGGCGCGTGCGCTACATCGAGCCCCAGGTCAACGAGAAGACCCGCACCGTGCCCCTGAAGCTCGAGGTGCCGAACCGGGACGGCCGGCTCCGGGCCGGGATGTACGCCACGGTCCGCTTCCGGCCGGTGGTGGCGCGGGACGCGGTGATCGTCCCCGAGATGGCCGTGCTGCGCACCGGCCAGCGCAACCTGGTCGTCGTGGCCGAGGGGGGCGGTCGCTTCACCCCCCGGGAGGTGGAGCTGGGCGGCGGCGGCGACGGCAACGTGGCCGTGGTGTCGGGGCTGGCCGGCGGAGAGTGGGTCGTGACCTCCTCCCAGTTCCTGATCGACTCCGAGTCGAACCTCAAGGAAGCCGTCCAGAAGCTCCTGGCCGGCCGCGACGCCGCGAAGCCGGAGCGCACTCCGGCGGCGACACCGGGGACGGCCCCGGAGCACGGTCACTGAGGTCGCCATGCTGAACAAGCTCATCGAGTGGTCGCTCCGCAACCAGTTCCTGATGGTCCTGGCGGCGATCTGCGCGGTGATCGGAGGGATCTGGAGCATCCGGGAGACACGCCTCGACGCGATCCCCGACCTCTCCGACGTCCAGGTGATCGTGTTCACGGAGTACCCGGGGCAGGCGCCCAGAGTCGTGGAGGACCAGGTCACCTACCCGATCACCTCCAGGATGCTCTCGGTTCCCTTCGCGAAGGTCGTGCGGGGCTACTCCTTCTTCGGCTACTCCTTCGTCTACGTCATCTTCGAGGACGGGACCGACCTGTACTGGGCGCGCTCCCGGGTCCTCGAGTACACCTCCTCCCTGGCGCCGCAGCTTCCCCGGGGCGTCTCGCTGCAGCTCGGCCCCGACGCCACGGGGGTCGGGTGGGCGTTCATGTACGTCCTCAACTCCGAGCAGCGCTCCCTGGCGGAGCTGCGCAGCTACCAGGACTGGTATCTGAAGTACGGCCTCACCGCCGTGGAGGGCGTCTCCGAGGTGGCTTCCTTCGGAGGCTTCGTCCGCCAGTACCAGGTGGAGGTCGACCCCGTCCGGCTGCGTGCCTACGGGATCACCCTCCAGGGAGTGCGCCAGGCGATCCAGCGCTCCAACGCCGACGTGGGCGGGCGGGTCGTGGAGATGTCGGAGCGGGAGTTCATGGTGCGCGGCCTCGGCTACGTGAAGGACGTCCGGGACCTGGAGCAGGTCGTGCTCGGCGTGGGGCCGGGGGGGACGCCGATCCTGCTACGGGACGTGGGGCACGTGACGATCGGCCCGGAGATCCGCCGGGGGCTGGCCGACTGGAACGGCGAGGGGGAGACCGTCGGCGGGATCGTCGTGGTCCGGGCCGGCGCCGACACCCTCTCCACGATCTCCGCCGTGAAGGAGAAGCTGGCCGAGCTGAAGCAGGGGCTCCCCGAGGACGTGCAGATCGATGTGGCCTACGACCGCACCGCCCTGATCGAGCGCTCGATCGCCACGCTGACCACGACCCTGATCGAGGAGTCGGTGATCGTGGCGCTGGTCTGCATCGTGTTCCTGTTCCACTTCCGCTCGGCGCTGGTGGCGATCCTGTCGATCCCGCTCTCGATCCTGCTCGCGTTCGTGATCATGAGGTGGCAGGGGCTGGGGGCGAACATCATGTCCCTGGGAGGGATCGCGATCTCCATCGGCGTCCTCGTCGACGCCGCCATCATCATGGTGGAGAACGCCCACAAGCACTACGAGGAGTGGCGGGGGAGGCGCTCCCACTTCGAGATCATCCTGAGATCAGCCCAGGAAGTGGGGCCCACGCTCTTCTTCACGCTGCTCGTGATCACGGTGTCCTTCATGCCCGTGTTCACCCTGCAGGCGCAGGAGGGGCGGCTGTTCCGTCCCCTCGCGTTCACCAAGACCTACGCCATGGCCATGTCCGCCGTGGTGGCGGTGACGATCATCCCGGTATTGATGTTCTGGTTCGTCCGGGGACGGATCCACCCCGAGGAGACCCACCCCGTCTCCCGGGTGCTGCGCTGGCTGTACACCCCGGTCCTGAACCTCGCCCTGAGGTGGCGCTACGGGGTGATCCTCGGCGCCGTGGCACTGGTGGCGTCGGTCTGGGTGCCGATCCAGCGCATGGGCTCCGAGTTCATGCCGCCGTTGTGGGAGGGGGATCTCCTGTTCATGCCCACGACTTTTCCGGGGCTGTCGGTGACGAAGGCCCGGGAGGTGCTGCAGCAGACGGACAAGATCCTGATGAGCTTCCCGGAGGTCGAGACCGTACTCGGCAAGGTCGGCCGGGCCGACACGCCCACCGACATCGCACCGCTCTCAATGATCGAGACCACGGTGGTCCTCAAGGACCCGAAGGAATGGCGTGCGGGGCTCACCAAGGATGCGCTGGTGGAGGAGATGGACCGGGCGATCCAGCTCCCCGGGGTGACGAACTCCTGGACCATGCCGATCAAGACGCGGATCGACATGCTCTCCACGGGGATCAAGACGCCGGTGGGGATCAAGGTCGGAGGACCGGAGCTGCGGGAGCTGGAGCGGATCGGGAAGGAGGTGGAGGCCGTCGTGAAGAGCCTCCCCGGGACGCTCTCGGCCTACGCCGAACGGGTCATGGGGGGGACCTACCTGGATTTCCGGATCGACCGGGAGGCGGCGGCGCGCTTCGGGCTCAACGTGGGCGACGTGCAGGACGTGATCCAGTCCGCCATCGGGGGCATGAACGTCTCCTGGACGGTGGAGGGGCTCGAGCGCTACCCGATCAACGTGCGCTACCCCCGTGAGCTTCGCGACGACGTGGATCGGCTGCGGGAGACGCTGGTCTCGACTCCCGCCGGGTTGCAGGTGCCCCTGGGCCAGCTCGCCGAGCTGGACATCCACGACGGCCCGCCCTCGATCAAGTCGGAGAACGCCCGCCCGAACGCCTGGGTCTACGTGGACCTCCGGGGGATCGACGTGGGGACCTGGGTGGAGCGGGCCCGGGAGGAGGTGGCTCGCCAGGTCCAGCTTCCCCCCGGCTACACGATCTTCTGGTCGGGGCAGTACGAGTACATGCAGCGCGCGAACCAGCGGCTGCTCGTGATCGTGCCGATCACGCTGCTACTGATCGTGGTGATCCTCTACGTCAACACCGGCTCCTGGATCAAGACCGGGATCGTCCTGCTCGCGGTTCCCTTCTCGCTGGTGGGCTCGCTCTGGCTGCTCTACGTCCTCGGCTACAACTGGTCACCGGCGGTCTGGGTCGGTCTGATCGCCCTGGCCGGCCTCGACGCGGAGACCGGCGTCGTGATGCTGCTCTACCTGGACATCGCGTACGAGCGCTGGAAGAGCGAGGGTCGGATGGCCACCTACGCGGACCTGCGGGCGGCGGTGGACCACGGCGCCGTCCAGCGCATTCGGCCAAAGATGATGACCGTGGCGGCCACGCTCTTCGCCCTGGTGCCGATCCTCTGGGCCACGGGCACGGGCGCAGACGTCATGCGGCGGATCGCCGCGCCGATGGTCGGGGGTGTGATCAGCTCCTTCGCCGGGGAGCTGCTCGTCTACCCGGCCATCTTCTTCGTCTGGCGCTCTCTCGGCCTTCGCCGCGAGTAGGGGGGTCAGATCTTGCCTTTTGCCCTCCTGGGCAAAAGGCAAG